>TARA_R110002049_G_scaffold305740_1_pt1 | contig 20052 bp, 15 predicted proteins | sample TARA_R110002049 | Tara Oceans TARA_R110002049 (sample SAMEA4396941) | marine metagenome | biome: Polar Biome; feature: [SRF] surface water layer (ENVO:00010504); material: water (ENVO:00002006), including particulate matter (ENVO:01000060) such as... | depth 5 m | reverse complement strand
ATTGTATTACGTCTTTTTTATCATAACTTAACGAAATAAAGCCGTATTTCCCACTACCGTAATTATTAGCAGCGCAAAAAAACGGGAAGCTGCAAACAGCTTCCCGTTTTCGACTAGCGTATAACAGCGAATAATTACTGTTCGCGCAGAATCTTCAACATACGCTTAAGGGGCTCTGCTGCGCCCCACAGCAGCTGGTCACCGACGCTGAATGCGGAGAGGTATTCACCCCCCATTTGCAGCTTACGCAGGCGGCCAACCGGCACCTGTAGCGTACCAGTGGCAACGGCAGGTGTTAGGCCAGCAATGGTCGCATCCTTATCGTTCGGGATCAGCTTGACCCATTCGTTGTGCTTGGCAATGCGATCTTCGATCTCATCCAACGGCACATCGTGCTTCAGCTTGATGGTGAATGCCTGGCTGTGCGAGCGCATTGCGCCGATACGAACACAAAGGCCATCAATGGGGATCGGATTGTTGCCGAGCCCAAGAATTTTATTGGTCTCAACACTGGCCTTCCACTCTTCACGACTCTGACCGCTTTCCAGCTTGCTATCGATCCACGGTAGCAGGCTACCTGCCAATGGTGCGGCGAAGTTATCGATCGGGAAATCGCCACCGCGCATTGCGGCGGTTACCTTGCGATCAATATCCAGAATCGCACTGGAGGTGTCCTTCAGCTCTTCACCAACACTGTCGTGTAACTGCCCCATTTGGTTGAGCAGCTCGCGCATGTGCTTAGCGCCTGAACCAGAAGCCGCCTGATAGGTCATGGAGGTCATCCATTCAACCATATCGGCTTCAAACAAACCGCCCAAGCCCATCAACATCAGGCTTACAGTACAGTTCCCGCCAACAAATGTTTTGGCGCCTTTGGCTAGCTGGTCATCAATAACCTTGCGGTTAACCGGATCCAGCACGATCGTCGCTTCATCTTCCATACGCAGGGTGCTAGCGGCATCAATCCAGTAGCCTTTCCAGCCTGCACTGCGCAGGTCTTTGTAGACCGGCTTGGTGTAGTCACCACCCTGGCAGGTGACGATAACATCCAGCGCTTTGAGAGCTTCAATATCGAAGGCATCTTTAAGCGGAGGCACATCTACACCGATATCGGGGCCGGGCTGGCCAACCTGGGAGGTGGTGAAGAACACCGGCTCAATGCCGTTAAAATCACCATCGTCCAGCATGCGCTGCATAAGTACAGAGCCCACCATACCTCGCCATCCCACGAAACCGACTTTCAACATATGAAGTCCTCCTGCAAAAAATGAGTCTCTATATTATACACACTTCTTTACGCTGATTTTGAAACCAGGAGATAGGTTAAGGGCTACCCCTGCGACAGTCCTAGGAGGGGGCGCAGTGAACCCATCCCTGGGCGCTACATTTGCCATCCTTGGCAAATGACCCCCTCTACGGCCTGCCCCAGGCGCCCTTAACGCAGTCACACTGCCATTACTTTACTGCTTGGCAAACGCCGCCAATACCGCATCACCCATAGCGTCTGTGCCAATGGTTTGCATACCTTCTGACGCGATATCCGCCGTGCGCAGGCCGTCATCCAGCACGCTGCCGACGGCGGCTTCAATACGCTCCGCCAGGGCATTTTCATTCAGTGAGTAGCGCAACATCATGGCGACGGAGAGCATCATCGCTAAGGGATTAGCTACATTCTGACCAGCGATATCCGGCGCGCTGCCGTGGCAAGGCTCATACATGCCCTGCCCACTTTCGTTGAGCGATGCGGAAGGCAGCATGCCGATAGAACCGGTGAGCATAGCGGCGGCATCAGAGAGAATATCGCCAAACATATTACCGGTGACCACCACGTCAAATTGCTTCGGTGCACGTACTAGCTGCATAGCGGCGTTATCCACATACATGTGGGTAAGCTCTACGTCCGGATACTCCGGCGCCAAACGCTCCATCACTTCCCGCCATAGAATGGTGACTTCCAGCACGTTAGCTTTATCGACAGAACAAAGCTTCTTGCCACGCTTCTGAGCCATTTCAAACGCAACGCGACCAATGCGTTCAATTTCGCTTTCAGAATAAATATAGGTGTTAAAACCTACGCGCTCGCCATTACGGACTTCAATGCCACGAGGTTGGCCGAAGTAGATCCCGCCTGTCAGCTCGCGAACGATCATAATATCCAGCCCGGCGACCAACTCAGGCTTGAGGCTGGAGGCGCTGGCGAGCTGCGGATAAAGCATGGCTGGGCGCAAATTACCGAATAAACCCAGGTTTTTACGCAGGCCCAACAGCCCTTTTTCAGGACGCTTGGAAAGATCTTCGATTTTATCCCACTTGGGGCCACCCACCGCACCCAGCAAAATAGCGCTGGCCGCTTTGGCTTTTTCCAGAGTTTCCGCGGGCAGCGGCTCACCGTGGACATCGTAGGCAGAGCCACCCACTAAGCCCTCTTCCACTTCAATATCCAAACCCGCTTCTTGGCAAGCTTCTAACAAGCGTGCCGCCTGGGCCGCAATCTCGGGGCCAATACCGTCGCCCGGTAACAATAAAACCTTATGAGTCATGCTGAATCCTTAGCACTTACAACTAAATAACTTAGGGTCAACGGCAGGCCTCTGCGAGGGCGCTGTAAACCCATCCCTAGGCGCTACTTTCGCCATCCTTGGCGAAAGACCCTCGCGTCGACCTGCCCTTGCCCACGCATTGCGAGATCTCAAAAATACTTACGCAGACTGCCGGAATAACCACGGGCGCGCGGCTTTATGTTTCTGCTCAAAGGCGCGAATGGCGTCTTCGTCTTTTAGCGTCAAGCCAATATCGTCCAACCCTTCCAACAAGCAGTGTTTGCGGAACTCATCCACTTCAAACTCTAAAATCTCGCCGCTGGGGGTAATGACGCGCTGATGCTCCAGGTCGACATCCAACTGGTAGCCTTCATTGGCGTCCACTTCGGCAAACAGGCGATCTACTACGTCTTCTGGGAAAGTGATTAGCAGAATGCCGTTCTTGAACGAGTTGTTGTAGAAAATATCGGCAAAGCTAGGCGCAATCACCACTTTGAAACCAAAATCTTCCAGCGCCCAAGGCGCGTGCTCACGAGAGCTGCCGCAGCCAAAATTGCGCCGCGCCAGCAATACTTCAGCACCTTTAAAACGCGGCTGATTCAAGACGAAATCTGGGTTCAGCGGGCGCTGCGAGCAGTCCTGACCCGGCTGGCCTTCATCCAAATAGCGCAGTTCGTCAAACAGATTAACGCCGAAGCCGGTACGCTTGATCGACTTCAAAAACTGCTTGGGGATAATCAAATCGGTGTCGACATTGGCACGATCAAGAGGCGCTACTACACCTTCCAAACGTTCAAATTTTTTCATGGCTTAGGCCTCCTGAGCGTGAGTGGCGTCGTTGGCGGGTAAGCTGCGAACATCAACAAAGTGACCGGCGATCGCCGCTGCCGCTGCCATGGCCGGGCTGACCAAGTGCGTACGGCCACCGTAGCCCTGACGACCTTCAAAGTTGCGGTTAGAAGTAGAGGCACAGTGTTCACCGGCCCCCAGCTTATCCGCGTTCATGGCCAAACACATGGAGCAGCCTGGCTCACGCCACTCAAAACCAGCCTCAATGAAGATTTTATCCAACCCTTCGGCTTCTGCTTGGCGCTTCACCAAGCCAGAACCCGGCACCACCATGGCGAGCTTGATGGAGTCAGCCACCTTTTTGCCCTTGGCGACTTTGGCGGCTTCACGCAAATCTTCGATACGCGAGTTTGTGCAGGAGCCGATAAAGATTTTATCCAACTTGATATCGGTGATTTTCTGGTTGGCGTGAAGGCCCATATATTCCAGTGCGCGAGTGTGGCTGCGCTGCACAGTTTCATCCAGTGCAGCTAGCGGGTCGGGCACTTGACCCGAAATACCGGTGACCATTTCAGGGCTAGTCCCCCAACTCACCTGTGGTTCGATCTCATCAGCCTGCAAAGTAACCACTTTATCGAACTGCGCATCGTCGTCGGAGACAAGATTGCGCCAGTCTGCCACGGCAGCTTCCCACTGCTCTGCGGTAGGCGCAAAGGGGCGCTTGCCCAGGTAATCAATGGTGGTCTCGTCGACTGCAATCAACCCCACCCGAGCGCCCGCTTCGATGGCCATGTTGCAAACGGTCATGCGTCCTTCCATCGAAAGCGAAGCAATTGCACTGCCGGCAAACTCAATGGCGTAGCCGGTACCACCAGCGGTACCAATCTGGCCGATAATCGCCAGCACGACGTCTTTTGCGGTAACGCCAAGGCCAAGCTCACCGTCCACACGTACCTGCATGTTCTTCATTTTTTGCGCCAGCAAGCACTGGGTTGCCATTACGTGCTCGACTTCCGAGGTACCGATACCGTGGGCCAACGCACCAAAGGCACCGTGGGTAGCCGTGTGGGAGTCGCCGCACACCACGGTCATACCCGGCAGCGTTGCACCCTGCTCGGGGCCGACTACGTGGACAATGCCCTGACGCGGGTCGTTGATTTTAAACTCTTCAATGCCGTACTCAAGGCAGTTGTCGTCCAGGGTCTGTACCTGAATCAGCGATACCGGATCTTTGATACCGCTGTTGCCTTCAGCGCGCTCTTTAATCGTAGTGGGCACGTTATGGTCTGGTGTTGCCAAGTTGGCATCCAGGCGCCACGGCTTACGGTTTGCCAGGCGAAGTCCTTCAAACGCCTGGGGCGAAGTCACTTCATGAAGCAATTGGCGATCAATGTAGATTAACGCGGTGCCGTCATCGCGCTGTTTCACCAAGTGCTGATTCCAAAGTTTGTCGTAAAGCGTTTGGCCTGACATGTGGCTCTCCCGGGCGATGCCCATTTCTTGCTAGTTAGTTGTGCTGGCGTCTTCGCACCAGTAATGCAGCGAGTGTTACGCGGCTCGCGCATAAAAGCAATTCATGTTATTCATACTTTAGATTCCAATATGGAATACGTTAAGGATAAGTAAATGGATACCCAAAGCTTACAAGCTTTTGTGGCGGTGGCCGATACGCAAAGTTTCTCACGCGCAGCCGAGCAGCTTCACCTTACTCAGCCCGCCGTTAGCAAACGTATCGCCACTCTGGAGTCCCAGGTGGGCACAAGGCTATTTGACCGAATTGGTCGACGCATCGCCTTAACCGAGGCGGGTAGCGTGCTACTGCCACAAGCACAGCGCATACTTTTTAGCGTTGAGGATAGCCGGCGGGCGCTCGCCAATCTCTCCGGCCAGGTAGGCGGCAAGCTCACCCTGGCCACCAGCCACCATATTGGCCTACACCGCTTACCGCCACTATTAAAGCAGTACACCCAACGCCACCCAGAAGTAGAGCTCGATCTTCATTTTTTGGATTCAGAGCAGGCTTACCAAGGCGTACTGGATGGCACACTGGAAATGGCGGTGGTAACACTGGCGCCCCACCCTCACGAGCAGCTGCAGGTTATTGAACTGTGGCGTGATCGGCTCTGTTTTACCTGTGCTATTGACCATCCACTCGCCTCTCATGCCAAACCCCAAGCTCACACTCACATTCACACTCACCAAGAAGCGTTATCGCTTTCCGCGCTGTGTCATTTTAATTGTGTGATGCCAGGGGCCAAAACGTTTACCGGTTCGTTGATTGCGCAGCGCTTCACTAAAGCAGGGTTAAAACTGCCGGTCAGTATGACAACCAACTATTTAGAAACACTCAAGATGATGTGCAGCGTTGGCTTAGGCTGGAGCCTGCTGCCGGAAAAGATGGTCGATAGTGAGCTAGTAGAGCTTAACGTCGATACTGCCCCTATCCATCGCCCGCTGGGGTATTTAGTACATACCAATCGAACGCTCTCCAATGCAGCGCTCCGGATGATTGAGCAGCTAGAGGCAGCACGGGAGAACAAAGAGGCTCAATAAAAGTGCCTTATTCATCAAATGTTACTGCCTCAACCAAGATTATTGCTCGTCGTACTGCGCAAATGCTTCTTTACCGGTTAGCTGCTTGGTTTTTTCCGCCAAAGAGTAGTAAGCAGGTTTTTGCTCTATAAATATCTGCTCGGTTATTTTCCACGCATCAGTGCTATCCAGAAGGCCAACGGGAAGCGCGTAGTGCCCATTCTGCTTTAACCGATAAAACAAGTGCGTACCACACTGCCGACAAAAACCACGCTCAGCCCAATCTGATGAACTGAACGTTGCTATATGCTCTGCGCCTTTAAAATCCACATCCTCTGCAAAGTCAACGGCAAACATCGGGCCACCTCCCCACTTTCGACACATCGAGCAGTGACAAACGCCGACATGGTTGCTTTTGGTGGTAAGAGTGACGCTAACAGCGCCGCAGAGACAAGCTCCCTGATGAGAAATAGCCATTATCACAGCTCCCTCTAGATTTGTAACATTGTGTAAATAAAATAGAATTTTCTGATGAATAAGCTGTCGGAAAACTCATCAACACAAGATAGCCTAAAAGTGACTGGCACTATTTTAAGAACCAAAAAAATCTTTTAGAGAAAGATATCAACCTCTTTAATCACCCCCACAAGGGCCGATCTCATAGGGGTGTAATGGTTTTTCTCAGCTGTTTTCCTGATGATATCCCTCTTCAAGTTCACGTTTTATTCCAATATTTACTTAAAGATACTCCTATACACTAGAAATATACATTTGATTACAAATCTGTGGTCATTAGCTTTCTGGGTAGGAGTATCACCATGCAAAATCGTCCTAGCTCCCTACTGCCGATTTGCCTGCTCGCCTGCTTAACGTCGGGTGTAGCATATGGGCAAACGACGACCGATGCGCAACGCGAAGCATTCGTTATCCAAGCACGCCAGGGAGCTCTGGAAACATCAATCGACGGCTTAAAAACGCTTTATTACCAAACACGCGATATTCGTGTTCGTGAAGATTTGGTAGCACTACTGGTGCGAGCCGGGCGCCACCAGGAAGCACTCGCCGTTTGCGATTGGTGTCTAACAGAAAATTACAGCGATTCAGAACTCGCCAACCTAGCAGGGGCGGCACGCAGTGCAGGTGATTACGATCAGGCGCTGGAACTGTTTCGAGCGCTCACCTACCGTGACCCTTCCAACGCTCAGGGATGGCTAGGGCAGGCGTTAGTCCATACGGATATGGAAAATTATACCTTGGCGGATATCTCTCTACAGCAATACAACCAAGTAGCGGGTATAACGACGGCGGGCCTTGAGGCAAGGGGCTATTTAGCAGCAAGAACCGCCAATGCCACACAAGAACTGGATGCCCGCCAATCGTTGATAGCGGAAGACCCCAGTAACACGAGTGAACTAAATGCCCTTTATCGGCTGGCGGTAGGCTTGGGTGCTAGCTCTGCAGCACGCCGTATTATGGAAACGAACCCCGAGGTTTTCAGCGATAGTGACCGCCTATGGCTTACTTATTATGAAGGGGTAACCGATATACGCCTGGGTATTCACACTGACCAACCCTCAAGAACCCGCAGCGGCCTAGAACAGCTGAATATTGTTCTGAGCGCACCGGATGCCCCCCAGGAACTCATTACCATTGCCGAATACGACAAGGTAGTGGCTCTAGCTGAATTAAGGCGCTTCTCTGAAGCTGAAGCGCTGGCGGTGAGACTAGAGAATCAACACGGCCAGCTACCCAGCTACGTTGCTCGTGCCAGAGCCCATGCGCTTAATGGGATGGGCCGCCCAGAAGAGGCCATCACGCTTTATGAAAACCTGATTCGGCAATCTCCCAAGCAGGCCACAAACCCTGACGACCCGCTTAATGAAGGGTTGTTCTACAGCTATACCGACGCCCAGCGCTTTCGTGATGCGGATAAGTTGCTAGAACAGTGGCGTGCCAGTGAGCCCGAGCAACGCTTGGACTTCACTCAAACCGTTCGTATCGAAAACCCCAACTACCAGAAAGTATTACTGTTAGAAGTGCTACTTGATGCCTGGCGCGGCCGTGAAGCTGAGGCCAGCGAACGCCTTGCCGCGTATCAGGCTCAAGCGCCAGCTGACCCTTACTTATGGATCATCAAAGGCGATATCGAACGCTCCAGAGGCTGGCCACGAAAAGCCGAGGAGTCTTATCAGCAAGCGATGTCCTTATTGCCTCCTGATCAGCAAGAAGTCGCCGAACATGGTGTCTTGCTTTCGCGGTTACAGCGTGGCCAATGGAAAGGCACGACCAGCGAGATAGCAACAGAAATTGCAACCGCACGACCAAGCGCATCACGGGACGATATGGCCCGCGAGTGGCGAGAACAGCGTGCACCGCAACTAAGCTCCACCGTCGAGCGTAGCAAAGGCCAAGGTAGCGGCACGCAGGCATCTCGTGAGTGGCGCTATGAAGTACTTTTGGAAGGACCTCGTAATGACAACGGTTCCCGCCCTTTTGCTCAGCGCATTGGCCAGTATGGGGAGTTTGAAGATGAGGATCTTTATGCTTCTTACAACGTGGCGGGTTACGAATGGAACCTGCACCCCGCCACGGTAACGCTGGCGGCAGGCCATGGGTCTCAGCTTAACGAGGACTTCCTGGCGCTTGCCGAACTGCAGTACGCCCCAACGGATCACATCACCACGACGCTGGGTGTCGAAATCAACACCACTGATACACCGCTGCGGGCGCTGCGGGACGGTATCAATGCCGACCGCTACCGGGCTGAAGTGGCCTATCGAAAAGATGAGCGCGGCGCAGGTGCGCTCGGCGTCATGGCCACGGACTTTGAAGATAGCAACCTTCGGCAGTCTGTTTACGGTTACTGGAATCAAACGCTCTACCACCTGGACCGTTGGCAGGTTAATGGCGGGGTTCAAGCTTCTGCATCACGCAACGATGACGTTGAAGCCAGCTATTACAATCCAGAGCGCGATGCCAGTTTAGCAGGCGTCCTGTCAGTTAATTATGAGATCCCGATCGATTACCGGCAGTCCTTTATCCAAACCGTTTCCCTAGGTTCAGGCCGCTACTGGCAAGAAGACTTCGACAGCGAAAACACCTGGTCAATTGGTTACCAACATAGCTGGGAGTTAGCCCCCAACGTGAACTTTGAATACGGCATCGCCCGCGAAAGAGCCGTCTACGACGGCGTTCCTGAATACGACAACGTTATTTCAGCCGGTTTTGTATGGAGATTCCTATGACACTCTGGCGCGTCATTATGATGAGCGCGGTTCTGCTTGTTATCGTCAATATTCAGCAGGCTCAAGCCGCACGCTCAGCGGATGATTATGTGATGATCAGCTACCACGATGTCGTGGACTCCACGGTCACGCCCGATCTAGATATTTATTCACAGACGATTACACGTGGCCGACTAGTCGAACACTTCAACCTGATTGCCTTAGGCGGCTATCAACCAGTGAGTTTACAGCAGATCATCGATGCCAAAGCGGGCAGGCAACCCCTGCCTGAAAAAGCGGTACTGCTGACGTTCGATGACGGTTATCGCAGCTTTTACGATATTGTTTTCCCGCTGCTCAAGCTATACGACTTCCCTGCGGTGCAGGCAGTGGTAGGCAGTTGGCTGGATGTGCCAGCAGGCGGACAAGTGCCCTACGGCAAAATCAACCTCCCCCGCGAACGCTTTCTATCCTGGGAACAAGTTAAAACCCTAGATGAATCACCACTGGTAGAAATTGCCTCCCACACTTACAACCTTCACTACGGCGCTGTCGGTAACCCGATGGGCAATGAGCAAGCAGCTGCGGTGACTAGCATTTGGAACGCGGGCAATGGTTATGAAAGCGAAGCGGACTACATCGAACGCATACGCAATGATATGGCACGGACGCAGCAGCAATTCCAAGAAAAAATAGGCAAGGGTCCGCGCGTGATGGTATGGCCCTACGGCGCCTACAGTGAAGCGACGCTCAATATCGCCTCCGAATATGGCATGAAGTACACCTTCAGCCTACTCGGTGAGCCCAACCGGCTTAACGATTCCATGCGCAGCATGAACCGCTTCCTGATTGACCAGGAAACCACCCTGGAAACAATTGAGGAGATTCTTTCTAACCGCTTATGGGAGACAGAAGAGCAACGCATTGTGCACGTTGACTTGGATTACGTGTATGACCCGGACCCCATCCAGCAAGAACAAAATCTGGACCGATTAATTGAACGTATTTCACGTTACGGCGTCAGCACCGTTTACCTTCAGGCCTATTCTGACCCGGATGGCGACGGTGTGGCCGATGAACTCTACTTTCCCAACCGCCACTTACCGGTAAGAGCCGACCTTTTCAACCGGGTTGCTTGGCAGTTAAAGAAACGCGCCAATGTGAAGGTGTATGCATGGATGCCGGTACTATCGTTTGATCTGGGGGATGGTTATCAATACGTCACAGATGTAAGAACGGGCCAGGAGTCGCCCGATCAATATCGTCGGCTTTCTCCTTACGTACAAGAAAACCGCAACACCATTCGTGAAATCTATCTCGATCTTGGCCGACTAACCAAGTTCGACGGCTTGCTGTTTCACGATGACGCCTTCTTTACCGACTTTGAAGATGCTAGCCCCGCGGCATTGGACGCCTATGAGCGGGCGTCGTTACCCCGCGATATTAACGCCATTCGTAACGACGAAAACTTGATGGCCACCTGGGCCCGCTTTAAGGGAGAACACCTGACCGATTTCACACTAGAGCTGGAGAAAGCAGCTAACTACTATCGCCAGCCCGACAACAAGGTATTCACGACCGCTCGCAACCTGTATGCCGTCACGGTGATGGAGCCGCGCAGCAAGCGTTGGTTTGCCCAAGACATGCAGAATTTCGCCTCGGCTTATGACTTCGTTGCCGTGATGGCCATGCCCTATATGGAAGGAGCCGAGAACCCCAACCAGTGGCTGAGAAGCCTAGCCCGGCGTTCGCTGGAACAGGTTAGCGCTGACCAACTGGTGTTCGAGCTACAAGCTCAGGATTGGCACACCCAAACCCCCATTCCCAGTGCAGAGATAGCCCAGTGGGTACGCATACTGCGCGAAGAAGGCATTAAAAACATTGGCTACTATCCGGATGATTTTCATCAAAACCATCCTGATATCAATGTGATGAGACCGGTATTTTCCATCGGACGTCGATTCAGGGCCATCCAATGAACATACTCGACCACCTAGCCATCTTTACCCTCGGCTACCCCAGCCTGATGGCAACCATATGGATATGCGGGGGCATCTACTTTTACGTTCACTGGGAGCGCAAGCAGCCCTGGCCCACCACCTTCACGTGGGATGAAAATGCCCCGAAGGTAACTGTGCTGTTGCCCTGCTATAACGAAGGGGCCAATGTGGATGAGACCATTTATCACCTCTTTAAACAGAATTACCCGTTCATGGAAGTTATCGCCATTAACGATGGCAGCAAAGATGACACTGCCAGTCGGCTTGACGCCTTAGTGCTTCAATACCCCGCCCTAAAGGTGCTGCATCAAGCTAACCAAGGCAAGGCCAGCGCCATGAACAACGGTTTGAGCCAAGCCACCGGCGATACCATCGTGGGCATCGATGGCGATGCGATACTCGACTACGATGCGATTGGCTATATGGTCAGTCACTTTCTCAGTAGCCCAAAGGTCAGTGGGGTTACCGGCAACCCACGGGTCAGGACCCGCTCGACCGCTATTGGCAAGATCCAGACCGGCGAGTTCTCCGCCATCATCGGCCTGATCAAACGCGCCCAGCGCATCTATGGAATGGTGTTCACCATTTCAGGCGTCATCTGCGCGTTCCGGCGCAAAGCGCTGGAAGAGGTCGGTGGCTGGAATACCGACATGATCACCGAGGACATCGATGTCAGCTGGCGCTTACAGCTGGCAGGTGGCCAAGTTCGCTATGAACCCAGGGCCATGTGCTGGGTACTGATGCCGGAAACGCTACGCGGGCTTTTCAAGCAGCGGCTGCGTTGGGCGCAAGGTGGCGGCGAAGTGTTTCTGCGCTACTTCACGCAAACCATTCGTTGGAAAAACCGCCGCTTCTGGCTGCTGATGCTGGAGTACATCGTCAGCGTGGTGTGGTGTTACTCAGTGATTACTTTGCTTTTTGCTTGGCTGGTTTCTCAGTTCTTTGTGCCCATGTCGTGGCCTATCACCGCTACGCTGCTTTCTTATTTTGGCAGCATCCTCATCGCTATTAGCTTCATCCAGTTCACCGTCAGCTTCTATATCGACAGTCGCTACGACAAAGAGATATTCCGCTGCGTTTACTGGAGTATCTGGTACCCGTTCGCCTATTGGATTCTCAATATGGCGACCGTTGTAATTGCCTTCCCGAAAGCTATGCTGCGCCAAAAGGGAAGGCTCGCCACATGGACTAGTCCTGACCGAGGGGAGCAATTCAATGAACAATAAACTGGTGCCCGTCATCATCGACAACCCTTGCCAAAAAAGCTGGGGCTATCGAACACGCGATATCTTAATCACACTCGCCACCCTCGTGCTGTGGATGTTGGTCATGACCAGGATGTATATGTTCTTCATCGTGGAAGAAGCGATTGTGGAACAGCTCTATTCCTCGGTCATGATCAAGGTGGTATTAATCGGCTTTGTCGTCACCTTCTTAACCTTTCACTTTTGGGCGGTTTACAACCGATACCTCTACACCAGCTACCTAAAACGCCAGCTGCGCCACTTCCAGCAGCCAACGCTGACAATAGAGAACGACATGTATAACGAGATGGATAACGAAATCGAAAGCTACCAAATGCGCGAACAAGAAAAAGTCGGCATAACCAACCAAGCAACCAGCTAAGACCGCCAGTTTCCATTCAGGCCGCCTATGGCCTGAATGGAACGTACTTCCTTCTTCGCGTGGGCAGGCGACTCAATCTTCCCGCTCCTGCATCTCCGCCTTTGTTAGTACAAAAGATGGGGGCTTAAAGCCTACTGACCCTAGTGTGGAATTATGTACTCATCCTATGCGCATAACTCGAACTACCAAGTAAACCCAACACAACCATTAAGGTTACAATCAAAGACTAAGCCAAGCCCACTCTACTAATGAACGCCAAGCCCCACGCCTATGACTGTGAACGCCCCCAATGGAAGTGAAAAAAGCCGCGCTAGGCCTGTTCGCAAAGGCCTGCACCCGAAGAATCTACACAACCAAGGCTATGACTTCCCTGATCTCGTAAAAAGCCACCCAGCTCTAGCCCCTCATGTGAAACTGAATGCTTATGGCCAACTTTCCATCGATTTCGCAGATCCATTGGCCGTCAAAACGTTCAACGCCGCGTTATTAAACCGCTACTACAATATCGTCGATTGGGATATTCCTGAGGGTGCGCTTTGCCCTCCCATCCCAGGCAGAGCCGATTATATCCATCACATGGCGGACTTAATTGGGCTTGGACTTGAAAAGCCCAGCATCAAGCTGCTCGATATAGGGACGGGAGCCAATGGCATCTACCCGCTACTGGCCTGTCAAATTTACGGCTGGCAGTGTGTGGGTAGTGACATTAACGCTCAGTCGCTTGAGAACGTCGCCACCATTATCGCCAACAACCCCACGCTTAAGGATCGCTTCACGCTGCGCACGCAGAACGATAAAAACCACATTTTTGAAGGGATCATTCAATCTGGGGAGTTCTTTGACGTCAGTGTATGCAACCCACCCTTCCATGCCTCACTCAATGAAGCACTTAAAGGTAACCAGCTTAAACGCAATAACCTTGCGCGTAGTCGCGGTGAACAAAAAGCAAAAACCCAATCGCCTACGCTGAATTTTGGCGGGATGGGAGCAGAGCTCTGGTGTAAAGGCGGCGAACAGCTGTTTCTTAAAAAGCTAATAAGAGAAAGCCAAGTGTACTCAACTCAATGCCGCTGGTTTAGCAGTTTGGTTTCAAAAGCCGACAATATTAAGCCCGCAAAGAAGTTGATTAGTAAGCTCGGTGCCGTTGATAGTCGGGAAATAGAGATGAAGCAGGGAAATAAGGTGACGAGGATATTGGCCTGGACATTCATGTGAGCCGTTCTTGAGAAGCCGCATGATGATGCGAAACCTGCCGTGACATTACTCGAACACATATTTTCCGCCATGCTTATCCTGACCCGTTTAGCCAGGACGATAAGCATGGTCTTCCGCTTTGTGCCGCCGCTATCCGATGCCGATGCCGATGCTCATAAGATCATTCCTGTCAAAGGGAGCTAAGAGAACTTGCCATCTCGTCCAATTTATTGGAAAGCGCTCGGTAGGACAGTTTGGGTTGATACTGGGCATCGTAAATCAGCCCGTTACCGTGGTTGTAATAGTCGTACCATTCATTAAGTGACGACCAGCGATCGGTGAAGCCCCACATGGTAAACGAGTGCGCCCCCTCTTCTATGCACGCTTCCAAGTACTGGGCATACCAATCGGCTACGGCCTTTGGGGTATCGGCATAGATCTGATACTGGTTTATGTCCAGCTCCGACACCCGTACCTCGATACCCAGCGACTTGAAGCGGGCAATGGCCGACTTCAAGTGTGCCTTGGTCACAGACGAAGTATTGCGTCGCCAGGACGCCTGGTAATCAGCGTTCACGTCTTCGTGCATCTGCAAGCCAATGCCATGAATGGGCACGCCGGCGGTTTGCAACTCGACCACCAGGTTGAACAGGAAGTCCTGTTTGTCACCCGCCTCTTCACACCCCCACTCATTAATGAACAGCAGTACATCCGGATCCATTTCGTGGGCTTTACGTAATGCCCGTTTAATGTAGCCACGTCCTAATGCCTGGTACCAGACGGAATCACGGAGCTGGTCTGTCCAGTCCAGGAACGGCTCGTTGATCAAATCGAAAGAGACCATGCGGCCCTTATAGCGACCGAACAACCTCTCGATATGCTCGTCGAGGATCTCCCCTACTTCGCTAGCGGTGATGGTTCCATCGAGCCAGCCATCCCACAGCCACTGCGGGGTCGCTTCGTTCCACGCCACCGTGTGGCCATGCACCTCCATGCCATTACGTTCGGCGTAGTCGAGCAGCTTATCTGATTCATAGAAGTCGTAGACGCCACGGGCAGGCTGGATGAACTGGAACTTCATGCAGTTCTCAGGGGTAATCTGGTTAAACTCATTGCCCAGAATCGTGCGGTACTGCTCATCGAACACCATCGGGTACGTGGCCACCGCGGTACCCATGCGGAACTTACCGGCCTTGTCACGCAAGGTGCCCGCAGTCTTAGGCACACTACGCACAGGCGTCTCTTCCACGGTACCGGTCGTGGTGATCTGAGTGACAAGGAACGTTGCACCCACATTGGCTTCATCCAGGCTTAGATAAACCACCCCATCGGCAAACAGACACATATCCGACTGACGGGTTACTTCCACACCGTTGGTCAGGAACACAAGCTCGGTGCCCTCACGCTTGAAGGTGTAAATCACATTGGTGCCGACACTGGCAGCAGCATTTCCCGACTCGGTATTGTCAGGGTGATACATTGTCCAGTAACACCAGTCACCATTGACGATCTGGACCTTGAAGGTGCTCTGCGCGTAGTACCACTCATCCTGCACCATCGGGATAACCCCGTGGAACAGGAAGTAGGTGGAGTTGGCGGCGGTTAGCGTAGCGGTGATATTGATCGCAAAATCACCGGAGACCTGAAAGCGCATTGCCAGGTTGAGCGACGGGTTATGTACCGGTGAGTCTGTGCTTTCAGGCAACGGCGACAGCTTTTGGTCGATGCCTTCAAACAGCACACCATTGGGTTGCACAGTGGCACCAGAAAAACCTTCCCACAAACGGAATGGAGCATTGGTCATGGGAATGCCTCCAAAGAAATGTACCAGTGCGCTTTTCCACGCATCGGTTGTTAGTTTTTGAGGAACAAGGTCGCCACCTGCATTACGTTATTCCGCATTTATAAGATCCATTACAATGCCTCGTAAGTATTAAAGTGGGAACCAGACATCATAAGTACCTATAAAAAAGTAATCCGCTATTCGCTGCCGTAACTCGGGTTCAGTTCTGACGAATACGGCGAGAGCTAGACAATATGCACTATCCGCAGAGCCGACTATATCCATGAAATGGCTGATTTGCTGGGACATGAAAAGCCCAGCATCAAGCTGCTCAATACAGGAACGGGGCTAATGGCATTTACCCGCTACTGGCCTGCCAAATTTACGGCTGGCAGTGTGTGGGTAGTGACATTAACGGTCAGTCGTTTGAGAACGTCGCCACGATTTTCTCCCACAACCCCACGCTCAAAGATCGCTTAACGCTGCTCACGCAGCACGATAAAAACCACATTTTTGAAGGGATCATTCAAGGAGGAGTTCTTTGACGTCCGCGTATGCAACCCACCCTCCCATGCCTAGCTCGATGAAGCACTTAAAGGCAGCCAGCGTAAACTAATAACCTTGCGCGTAATCGCGGCGAGCAAAAAGCAAAAACTCAATCGCCTACGCTGAATTTTGGCGGGCTGGGAGCAGAGCTTTTGGTGTAGGGGGGCGAACAGTGGCTTCTTAAAAATCTAATAAGAGAAAGCCAAGTATATTCAACTCAATGCCGCTGGTTTAGCAGCCTGGTTTCAAAAGCCGATAATGTTAAGCCTACCAAGAAGCTGATTCTTAAGTTCGGTGCAGTGGATAGTCGGAAAAAGAGATGAAACAGGGAAATAAGATGACGAGGATACTGGCCTGGACATTCATGTGATCCGTTCTCAAGGTAGCGCATGATGATGCGAAACCTGCCGTGACATTACTCCTATATAAGTACATCGTTTGGGGTGGGAAAAACGACAAGTCGAACATGTGCTCGATCAGACATTGCACTGCGTTTTCAGGGATCCCTGACTGAAGCTTATATTGACACAATGAGATTTTGATCGTGGTTATACAGCTTGAAGCGCGACATGCTGGTCACTCTTCGTCTGCTTTCTCGATATTACTAAAACTTAAGCATCAGCGGGGTTTATTTAGGGTCTAAACACCCAGCGATAGCCTGCAATTCGAGGTGGACGGAGCGGAAGCTAAATTACAGGACGGGCTAGGTTGACAAGCCCATCGTGTTTTTGGTTTTTTATCAACGCATATTCCATCGAAAAGTCTTTATTCGCTATATACTCTAGTGTTTTTATTTGACATTTGTAAAAAAACCATCAGCTTCAATGCGATATCTGAATATTTGTACTTATGAACTCCAAGGGAAAGCTGCGCTGGAGCGAGCACGCCGAGGCTTACTAGTCCATTAGCTACGAGCGCATTAGAATCACTTGGAAGCAGCAAAAGGCCATTTTCTTCCGCTATTCTTTTTCTGAGTTTTTCGAGCTCTTCCAACTTTTTGTCTGACTTATCCTTGGCATCATGCCAAGAAAATATATTTATAGTTGCATAACTAAAATTTTCAATGAGAAATTTTATTTCTTCTCCAGATATGTCTCGGATTATTCGTGATAGCAATATAGATTCGTACGAACTGTACTCACCATAGTCGACAGCTGCATTTACAATCTGTTGCAGATAGGCAATCTTCTCCCGTTCGACGGTCTCATTTAATGCCAGTACGCACTCACAAATAATTTTGAATTGCTCATCGTTCAGCTTTTCAAGCGCACCTTCGTGTCGAGACAGCTTGTCGGCAATTTCTCGTTGCGCTTGCTCCGTTCTCTCGCGGTGTCGCCTCGCTGCCGGGATGTTCGCAAGGAGTGATATGAGGCTACCGGCGCTTCCCCCAACAATGCCTCCAACGGGTCCCCCGATGAGGGCTCCAACAAGTCCTCCAGCTGCTCCGCCAGACAGCGAGCCGGTGGCTGACAACACTGATGTCCTCCTATCAGCCATACTCGCTCTATTGTCTTTATCCGATTTTTTGATCACTTTGTTCTTTTTCAACTCCTTGGTCTAGGTCGCCGAGAAGTGCCTAGGAAAATCCAACGCCTTGCAACACCGGACAATTTGTAGTGAAGCGGAAAATTGGTCCGAGTGCTTACGCTTGTTGGGCGAGGTTTATGAACTACAACTCCCATGCTACCTCACATGCCAAGTACTCACTGATCACAATTCTGATCCTCACTTCATCACCATAATCCGCCGCGTGGTAGCGGTATCTACCCTCTTGGACTTCCACCCAGTCATTAAGCAACAATTCATGCGTAAACGATTCGCCAGTCGAGGACTGGAGCGTAAGCTGCGTGACCTGCAGCCTTTGCATCCCGCGAGATCCAATCTCACCGTATGTCTGGACAACCTGGCTAGCTTCGTAGGAGTCGCGCCCCTCATCTGTTAGGGACTCCAACGGTGCATACCAGATTTCACTTGGAATACCTGAACAAGGCTGGCTGAGCTCGAACGCAGCGTGTCCTTTAGCTAGCTTTGCAAGAACACGTTCAACTCGGTCCCGCTCCGGCGCAAAGTGAGTTCGTCTATTCTGCTGATATCTCACTGCCTCAAGTCTCGCGCGCAGAGCCGCGGAGTGTCGGAGAGTTTTTGCTACCCTTTCTCGTCTAATGCCATCTGGATCAGTGGTTCCAGCGATTACGCATTCGATGAGGCAGGCTAGGTATTCTTCATCTAAGGAGAATCCATTGTTGCAGTTCCGGCATGCACCGATCACCGGAAGGTAGCTGGGTAAGGGTGGGTCCAAAAACACTCGCGAAGGAATGTGCTCCCGAGTATCTTCTTGGCCACCGCAATATATGCAACCAATTATGAGTCGATCATCAGCATAGTTATTCAGTTGGTCCACGTACTACCCTCCCGGCACCCATTCGCCCAACGACAGCCATCAGCCCCGCGAGGTACGAGCGTCGGCTGCATGGCCTTGTTGGGCGAACTCAACTCTGCCATTGATCTTCACGCCTCAACTTTTTCGCATGAATAAAGTAGTCCAGATCCTGAATCCACTCATCAACTTCTTCATTTTTCTTGAGCGCATGATCACTAATAAACTTCTCTAGACTGCTTTTGTCCCAATTATCAATATTCTGGTTATCTATACCCTCTAAGACGTCAATCTTAGTTTCATTTTCTGATTTTAGGCATTGCAACACGGACTTAATATGATCAACTTTCACCCGTTGGATAATTGTCGAGCAGGCGTCATTAATTTCACCATCTGACGCTCCGAGATCGCGAAGTACAGATGATATTTTTTCTACACGGTCGAGCTTATGTTGCAAGGGAATGTACTGTAGCATGCGGCCAGATATGGCTAACTCATCTACTATTGGGGCTGAAAGCGATAACGCCAGATCTTTAAGTTCCTCCAAGGCCGCATATGTTTTCTCCACAGCAGACTTAAGCTCAGCCTCAAAGCCTCCTCCTTTAAAGCGCGAAAACTTGTCCAAATTAGCAAAGGCAAGTGCTAACGCGATCGCTGTTATTGCTAAGCCCATCTCTGTGGGCATTTTGAACGCGCCGAACCCCGTAGGGATTACTACCAGAGCGGCTATAAGGCTTAAATTAATTTTACTCATTCAGGCTGTACACCCCCGGCCCGACAGATATTAAATGGCGCGTCCTGTGATTGGATGAACGCACCAGCATGTTTACTTAGCACTTGTAGCCTACCTTTTCGATTATAACCACATGATTTTAAAATAAATTAATATTGCTTAGGCTCTATTTTCAGAATTCGTATGCTTTGCCAAGCACAATGATGCTGTTTGCATATCCACCATCAGGAAATAGATACCAAATGGATATGTAAAGCAGGCCCCCGAAACTCATAGATCGTGTGAAAGCTGTTATCCGGTTAAAGCGCCATAGCCCGTACTGAAAAAACAAATTGCTGCTGAATACGTTACTTCATTCGTCTGAATGAAGCATCGTTTCCCACCTCTCGAAGCAAAACCACACTACCGCTATGGCACACTTGGGCTACGTTAAAACGCTCCAATTGCGACCGTGCTTGTCTCATTAACCATACCTTATTCATAAATTCGGCTTAGGTCACGTGTCGGTGCAAAAAGTGTTGCCTCTCGGAACCAAAAAGCTCGTTGATTGCATTGAACTGGCATCGTTGGGCGATGCATACGCGGGCGCCTCGCTTGGCTCGTTATCACACGCGAAGAAAAGCATCTGCCCTATCTCCTAGCTTACCGCTAGCCTTCCGCTAAAAATCCGATTAGCCTGCTAATTCACTATTAAGGGTTTGGCATGCA
>TARA_R110002049_G_scaffold90301_5_pt1 | contig 20120 bp, 17 predicted proteins | sample TARA_R110002049 | Tara Oceans TARA_R110002049 (sample SAMEA4396941) | marine metagenome | biome: Polar Biome; feature: [SRF] surface water layer (ENVO:00010504); material: water (ENVO:00002006), including particulate matter (ENVO:01000060) such as... | depth 5 m | reverse complement strand
GGAAGCTGCTGAACGCACATGGCTGATCTCCATTTTAAAAAGAAAAGTGATCGATCATTATCGCAAAATAAACTCCAAAAAAGCGAAATCCATGATTCGGATCACCCAGAACCAGCATAGTGAGACTGATAGCAACTTTTTGGAAGAACAAGTAGCCGATCCAATGAGTCTTTTGGAAAATAGTCAAATAGAAAATGAAGAGTTAGGCTTGGCCATTCAGGACTGCATTAGCAAACTTCCGAAAAAACATGCATTGGCCTTTACGCTAAAAACTATTAACGGACTTAGTACGGAAGAGGTATGTAAGGAGCTAGGAATTAATCCGTCTAATCTTTGGGTTATAATCCATAGGGCACGAACTGTTCTTATGGATTGCCTAAATAACAATTGGTTTAAAATATGAAGACCTGTAAGGATGTTGAAATAATTTGCACGAAAGCTCAGTACAAGGAAGCCACTATTTTGGAAAAAATCAAAATCAAGCTTCATGTATTGGTCTGCCACACCTGTAAATCATTTTCCAAAAAAAATACTAAACTAACCTCCCTCTGTTCGGAAGCCAATCTTAAGACACTTCCTTTTGAAGAAAAAGAAAAGATGAAAGAGAAGTTAAAATCAAAGGCCTAAAAAAACATCCAACACCAATATACAGATCCACCAAAAAATTGGAATGGCCTCTACCCAGAAAGAGGAAAAATATTTTGCCTGTTTTCTTTTTGTAATGAACATAAATATTCCCAACATCAAAAACATTACCCCTTTACTTGTTACCTCCAAATAAGTCAAGTGATCCTTTAAAAAGGTTAAAAAGAAAAAAACCACAACACCCAAAGATCCATAAATTTTAGTGTTCACAAAGCCAAACCTTTGCGGTAAGGTCTTAAGTTCGGGATCATCATATTCCATATCCCTTATTTCAAAAGGCACCATGAGGATCAGGACCATCAAAAAACGTTGTATCCCCTCTACACCCACATCCCAATCTATGGCACTATTTACAGCAATTACTGGCAGAACAACGGTTGTACCAGCCCAGACCAAGGCCACTACAAAAATTTTCAGTCCCCCTAAATTTCTAAGATTTTTTGTATTTGGCAATAATGGAATAGCATAAAAACTAGTTAAAATGGATAAAACTGCAATTCCCATCCAGGCATTAAAGGACACAAAATAAGCTTGATATAGGGCCAAGGCACCAGCTACAAAACTAAAGACCTGGATATTTTTATGATGCTTGTTGGCCACTAAAAGATACTTTCTCGCCTCCACACCGTACTTCACAAAGTTGTAACAAGCAATTGTTCCAAAAAAGGCGAAATAAGAAATATGGTTATCCCTAGGCAACCCAAAAAAAATACAACTAATTTCAATACATGCAAAAACAGATATTGCTACATGTATACTGGCATCCAGATAAAAATGAAATATGTATTTAAGCCATTTCATAAATTAAAAATAACCAAAGTGTTTATAACCTCCTGTTTTAGTTAAAAACTTTGAACGACTTAGAGGTTAAACCTGCAAAATAAACATAAATAATGAGTATTTTTGCTCTCATTTATTTTAGACCAAATTAGCTTATATTATGAGGACAGACGTATTTGCCTTACGCCATATTGGCATTAGAGAGGAAGATCTTCCACAAATGCTGAAAACCATCCGTGCCAACTCCGTGGATCAGTTAATTTCCGAAACCATTCCAGACGACATAAGGCTTGCCAAACCTTTGGTTTTGGACCAGCCAATGAGCGAGCACGAGTATTTGTCCCATATTCAAAATTTATCTGAAAAGAACAAAGTTTTCAAATCCTATATCGGCTTGGGTTATCATGAAAGTATAACCCCTTCTGTTATAAAAAGAAATATTTTGGAAAATGCCGGATGGTATACGGCCTATACGCCCTACCAAGCCGAGATTGCCCAAGGTAGATTGGAAGCCCTGTTAAATTTTCAGACCGTTATTGCAGAACTCACCGGAATGGAATTGGCCAATGCCTCCCTTTTGGATGAGAGTACAGCAGCCGCTGAGGCCATGGCAATGTTATTCGATGTCCGCAGTAGAGATCAAAAGAAAAATAATGTTTTAAAATTTTTCGTCTCAGAAGAAATATTACCTCAAACATTATCCTTATTACAAACAAGGGCAACACCTTTGGAAATTGATTTGATTATTGGAAATCACCAAGAATTTGAATTTAGCGATGATTATTTTGGCGCCCTACTACAATACCCAGGGAAATATGGTCAAGTATATGATTATGCCGGATTCGTAGCTAAAGCGGCCGAAAAAAACATCAAAGTTGCTGTGGCGGCAGATATATTGAGTTTGGCAATATTGACCCCTCCTGGTGAATTTGGTGCGGACGTAGTGGTAGGAACCACACAACGTTTCGGAATTCCATTAGGTTACGGAGGACCGCATGCCGCCTTTTTTGCAACAAGGGAGGAATACAAAAGGAGCATCCCTGGAAGAATTATTGGAGTTACCAAGGATACGGATGGCAAGCCGGCCCTAAGAATGGCCCTACAGACCAGGGAACAACACATTAAGAGGGACAAGGCCACATCCAATATCTGTACAGCCCAGGTGCTACTGGCTGTAATGGCTGGAATGTATGCAGTATATCACGGACCAAAAGGACTAAAATATATAGCAACTAAAGTTCACTCTTCAGCTACAACACTTGTCGATATTCTTGAAAAGTTGGGGTTCTACCAGACCAATACTTCTTATTTTGACACAGTAAGCATAAAAGCGGATTCTTCCAAAGTTAGGTCCATCGCTGAAAAGCACGAGGTTAATTTCCTTTATGTTGATGCCGACACTATCGCCATTGCGTTAAACGAGGCTACATCCCTCAAGGATCTGCAACAAATAGTAAATATTTTTGCTGAAGCCATTGGAAAGGAATCCATCACCATAAATGGACTATTGACGCATTCGAATATTGAAAACAAACTAACCCGCACAACAAAATTTTTAGAGAATAGCGTATTCAACTCCTATCATTCGGAAACCGAATTAATGCGCTACATAAAAAAATTGGAAAGAAAAGATTTGGCATTGAACCATTCTATGATTTCCCTTGGGTCCTGTACCATGAAATTGAACGCTGCCTCTGAAATGCTCCCATTGAGCCTTGCACGCTGGGGAAATATTCATCCTTTTGCACCCATTGAACAAGCTGAGGGGTACCAAATTATTTTGAAGGAATTGGAAAATGACCTGAATACCATCACCGGATTCGCCGGAACTTCTTTACAACCAAATTCGGGAGCACAAGGAGAATTCGCCGGACTTATGGTAATAAGGGCCTTTCATGAATCCAAAGGGGAAAGCTATAGAAATATATGCCTTATACCGGCCTCTGCCCATGGTACAAATCCCGCCTCCGCCGTTATGGCCGGAATGAAAGTGGTAGTTACCAAAACCGATGAAAATGGCAACATAGATGTGACCGATTTAAGGGAAAAAGCGGAATTACACAAGGACAATCTATCCGCTTTAATGGTAACATATCCCTCCACCCACGGAGTATTCGAGTCCTCCATTAAAGAAATTACAAAATTGATCCATGATAACGGTGGTCAGGTCTATATGGACGGAGCAAATATGAATGCGCAGGTAGGGTTGACCAACCCTGCCACTATTGGTGCGGATGTTTGCCACCTAAACCTACATAAAACTTTCGCTATTCCCCATGGTGGTGGCGGACCCGGAGTTGGACCTATATGTGTAGCGAAACAATTGGTGCCCTTTTTACCAGGTAACCCAGTTATTAAAACAGGTGGTGATAAAGCAATTACAGCCATATCGGCAGCTCCTTGGGGAAGTTCACTTGTATGCCTTATTTCCTATGGATATATAAAAATGTTGGGAGAGTCCGGATTAACGCAATCTACCAAGACAGCTATCCTAAACGCCAACTACATAAAGAACAAACTTAGTGGCAAATTCGACGTTCTCTATACAGGAGAAAAGGGAAGGGCGGCCCATGAGATGATTATTGATTGTAGGCCCTTTAAAGAAAATGGTATAGAAGTTACAGATATTGCAAAAAGATTAATGGATTATGGTTTTCATGCGCCTACCGTATCTTTTCCGGTCGCCGGAACACTTATGATCGAGCCCACGGAAAGCGAAAGCGTAGCAGAATTGGATCGTTTCTGCAGCGCAATGTTATCCATACGGGAGGAAATAGATGCAGCATCTATTGAGGACAGTAACAATGCCCTTAAAAATTCTCCCCATACCTTGGAAATGATTACCAGCGATCAATGGGATTTCCCATACAGCAGACAACAGGCAGCCTTCCCATTGCCATATGTTATGGAAAACAAGTTTTGGCCTAGCGTAAGACGAGTGGACGACACTTATGGAGACCGTAATTTGATATGTACCTGCGCGCCTATCGAGGCCTACGCAGAAGCATAGAAATCCCAATAAAGACAAGCCCTGAAAGGCCTTTCAATTAATTTTGAAAGGCTTTTTTTTAAAGTAAATACAAAAGAGGAATAATCTTGGACATCATATCAAATATTATGCATGCATATTACGGCAGCCCAATTATTATATATTTATAGTATTAAATTCACATATTATTATGAACATTGGAATTACTGGCACTGGTTCTTACCTACCATCCATTGTAACAAAAAATTCAGATTTTGAAAATCATGATTTTTTAAATGAAGATGGTAGTCCTTTCAACCATCAGAACGAAGTAATAATTCAAAAATTCAAAGGCATAACCGGAATTAGCGAAAGGCGCTATGCAGAGAAAAATTTAAACACCTCCCAACTGGCATTTTTTGCGGCAGAAAAGGCCATCGCCGATGCCAAAATTGATAAAGAAGAGCTGGATTATATCATTTTCGCACATAATTTTGGTGATGTCTCAGATGGTAAATCACAAGGGGATACCCTGCCCAGTTTAGCTACAAGGGTAAAGCATCAATTGCAGATCCAAAATCCAAAGTGTGTTGCATATGACCTCCTATTTGGTTGTCCGGGCTGGATAGAAGGACTAATCCAAGCAAATGCATTTATTAAAAGTGGCATAGCCAAAAAATGCCTAGTCATTGGAGCAGAAACATTATCCAGGGTTGTGGACAAGCACGATCGGGACTCTATGATCTATTCGGATGGTGCCGGTGCAACCATTTTGGAAGCCAGGGATGACGCAGGGCAGATATTGGCTCACAACAGTGCAACCTATGCCAACGAGGAAGCATTCTTTCTATATTTTGGAGAGTCATATTCCAAGTCCACCAAAGAAGATAAGCGTTACATTAAAATGTACGGTCGAAAAATATATGAATTCGCCGTAACCCATGTACCCCAAGCTATGAAAGATAGTTTGGATAAAAGTGGAGTACCCATCTCCCAGCTAAAGAAAATCTTCATTCACCAAGCGAATGAAAAAATGGATGAAGCCATAGTAAAACGTTTTTATAAACTTTATGATATGGAAATGCCCAGTGGTATAATGCCAATGAGTATTGAAAAATTAGGCAATAGTTCCGTAGCTACTATTCCTACCCTATTTGATATGGTGAAAAAGGGAAAAATGGAAAATCAATCGATAAAAAAGGGAGATGTTGTTATATTTGCCAGTGTTGGTGCCGGCATGAATATAAATGCCATTGTTTATAGGGTTTAATCTATAAATCACTGAACACTTTTTCAAATATCTTTGTTTCTGGTTTTAGGGTTATAAATTCTTAAACCACAAAACGAACATTTTAAACCACAAACCAGATTACAACTGATGTACGAAAGAACATTCCCGAACAAACGTTTTAAACATACCCTCGCTTTTCTTCAAAAACACATATCTACGGACCAATCCATTTTAGATCTTGGAGTCGAAAATCCTTTTTCCAAGATAATGACAGAAAATGGATATACCGTTGAAAACACAAAAGGTGAAGATTTGGACCTTGATCTTACTTCCGCCAAGACCACTAACGCAGAAGTTACCACTGCCTTCGAAATCTTCGAGCATTTATTAGCACCATTAAACATACTTAGTGCCATAAAATCCAATAAATTAGTGGCCAGTATCCCTTTAAAATTATGGTTCTCACCAGCTTACAGAAGTAAGACGGACCCATGGGATAGACATTATCATGAATTTGAGGACTGGCAATTTGACTGGTTAATGGAAAAGGCGGGTTGGGAAATTAAAGATCGGGCAAAATGGACCAATCCTGTAAATAAAATAGGCATTAGACCCCTACTAAGGAGTTTTACCCCAAGATACTACATTGTTTATGCAGAGAGAAAAATAAGCCCTCAAACCAGCTCCAATGAATAACAAAGGCTAGATTGGATAAAGTGCAGGCAGGCAAAATTCCAAAATCAATTAAAACTTAGCATCTCCTGCTTAAATATACCAACGTCCTACAACTTGGACCATTAGAAAACAAAAATAATTTTACAGGTGAATTACTATATTATTATCCCTGCACACAACGAGGACCAATACCTAAAGGACACCCTGCAATCCGTAGTAACACAAACCATGCCTCCAAAAAAAGTTGTTGTAGTAAATGATAATTCTATAGACAACACAGAGCTCATTATTGATCGTTTTGCTTCGGCACATGAATTTATAACCAAGGTCAACACAAAATCTTCAACTGCCCATATGCCGGGAAGTAAAGTCATCAATGCTTTTAACAAGGGGTTGGAACTGCTGGATGAGAACTACGATTTTTTGGTGAAATTGGACGCGGATATAATTCTTCCAGATACCTATTTTGAAAGAATAGCGCAAATATTTTCATCCGATCCCAAAATAGGAATAGCAGGCGGATTTGCCTTTGAGCAGAATAAAAACGGAGAATGGGCCTTAAATCATCCTATGGATAAAAATCATGTCCGCGGGGCTTTTAAGGCCTATAGAAAAGGTTGTTTTATGACCATAGGCGGACTTAAAACAGCAATGGGATGGGATACTGTAGATGAGCTATTGGCCCAATATAACGGTTACAATATTTACACCGATACCTCCTTGCAGGCAAAGCATTTGCGACCTCTAGGAAATGCCTATAACAAAAAAGCCAAACTACTTCAGGGAAAAGCCATGTACACTATGAGATATGGTTTGCCCATTACCCTGATTGCTTCCCTGAAAATGGCCCTAAAACAAAAAAAGCCAAAGGCTTTTTTTGATAATCTTCAAGGCTTTTTTCTGGCGAGGAAAGAAAAATCCGATTTTTTGGTAAGTCCATTGGAGGGTAAGTTTATTCGCCAGCTAAGATGGAGAAATATAAAAGCCAAACTCTTCCAATAATCGAAAAGTTTGGCTTTTTTAAGTTTATAATAAAGAAAACTGTTACTTGATTACCTCCACAATAGGTTCTCCCGTAGTCCCTGAAGGAGCATTCATTCCCAGCAAAGCAGCAATTGTAGGAGCTATATCAGGAATTTCTGTCCTACTTACCGTACTTCCCTTTTTAATCCCCTTTCCAAAAAATAACAAAGGCGCATGCGTATCATAATTCCATGGGGAACCATGCGTAGACCCTGTTTTCCCGTATGACCCACTGCCTGGATCGAAGACCATCAATACATCTCCCGAACGTTTTTGATTGTATCCATTTTGAACGATGTAAGGTATGCCGCTGGTGTATTGGTTTTGCCACAATTGATTAGCTGTAAACACCTTATAGACCCCATCATATTGAATTAATTCCAATGCCAGCTCTTCCTCTACCTCATCAATATCCAGGTCCAAATTCTTGACTACCTTGTAATCCAAAAACAATTGATTATTGGAGGAATTTTTCACAATATCAGTAGTACCATAGGTATATTTCAAAAACTCGGTAAGCCTGTTTTCCATATTTTTAGAATCCACTAGACCTCCTGGAAGTTTATTGTCCCTTAAAAATGCTGGGACATCAATGGCCGCATGGTCGGCAGTCAGAAACACCGTATACTCCCCTGCTCCCACTTTCTTATCCAAGCTATCAAAAAGACGTTTTAAATCTTGGTCCAAACGCAGATAGGTATCCTCAACCTCCTTGGAGTTCACCCCCCAATTATGACCTACATAATCCGTACTGGAGTAACTAATAGCCAAGAAATCCGTATCGTTATCAGCACCTAGCATTTCCTTGTCCACTGCTTCCAAGGCAAAATCAGTGGTTAAGCTATTGCCGTAAGGTGTGCTTTTTAAGAGGCTATATTTACCATTTTTATCCCATAAACTTACCAAATCATAGGGAAACGTTGCAGTGCCCTGGCCTTCAAAAATACCCTCATAATTATTGTTATCAGAACCACTTTCCTTATAGGTATTGATGTCTTTCAAGGTAGTCCAAGGCTTTTTGTATTGATTTACACTTTTTTGCGAATTAAATTCACTCACCCATTTCGGCAACTCGTTCATGTAATAAGAACTGCTAATCCAATTTCCGGCATCACCCCCATCAAACCAATAGGCGGCATTCGCGGAATGGCCACCTGGCAAAACAGCACCCCTATCCTTTATAGCAACTGCAATTACCTTTCCCCGCATTTGGGTATGCAACCTTACCTGATCGGTTATGGTCGTGGTCTGTATTCTATGAGGAGACATTTTTCCGGCATCCGAGGTGGTTCCTACGGAATTATAACTCTTATCCCCAGCACAATAAACACTCTCATTCGCATATTTATCATACCAATCATTGGCAATTATACCGTGTACAGATGGGGTAGTTCCCGTATAAACAGAGGCGTGTCCCGCACCGGTCACTGTTGGCGCATAATTAAAATGATTGTTTTTGCAATTAAATCCTTCATTTACCATACGCTTAAATCCACCATCACCATATTGATCCCAAAACCGGGTCAAGTAATCGTAACGCATTTGGTCTACTACGATTCCGACGACTAATTTTGGTGTGGTAGCAATGTTTGAATCGGCGTTAATTTCAGTGTTTTTTAACTGCTCTTCCTTATTTTTTTTAGCCTTTCTTTGGCCATTTACCAACCCAGGATTAAATCCCATTAAAACCACTAATAACAATAAAAGTAGACTCTTATTTTGCATTTATCAATATTTTTAGGAACAAAAATATATAAATAAAACCTTTAAAATTTAATTGGAAGTTAAATGATTCTTAATATTGTTATTTTTACACTCCTAAGCAATATCACATATTGAATGAATTACCTTGCATCTATCGGTAGCTATTTTATAATGATCATTGAGGTTTTTAAAAAGCCTACCAAATGGTCCGTAATGAAAACCCTAATTCTAAAGGAAATTGACGAATTGGTCTATGGGTCCATGGGCATAATTATTTTCATTTCTTTCTTTATCGGGGGGGTGGTTGCCATACAAACGGCATTGAATATCACCAACCCTCTAATACCCAGGAATCTGATCGGATTTGCCACCAGACAATCTGTTATACTTGAGTTTGCGCCTACCTTTACCTCTATTATTATGGCTGGAAAGGTTGGTTCTTATATAACATCCAGTATAGGTACTATGCGTGTAACGGAACAAATTGATGCCTTGGAAATTATGGGGGTGAATTCCTTAAATTACCTCGTTTTTCCAAAAATAATAGCCATGTTGTTCTATCCGTTCGTAATTGCCATAGCTATGTATGTTGGAATATTTGGAGGATGGACCGCAGGAGTTTTTGGCGGCTTCAGTTCCAGTGCCGACTTTGTGGAAGGCCTTCAATTGGACTTTATTCCGTTTCATGTAACCTATTCCTTTGTAAAATCGATAGTTTTCGCACTGCTTATTGCTACCATTCCATCCTTTCACGGATATTACATGAAAGGCGGGGCCTTAGAAGTTGGTAAGGCCAGTACTACCTCCTTTGTTTGGACAAGTGTTGTCATTATTATTGTAAATTACATTTTAACACAATTACTTTTAGGCTAATGATAGAGGTAGACAATATACATAAATCGTTTGGGGACGCACATATCTTAAAAGGTATCAGTTCCAGCTTTGAAAAAGGTAAGACCAATTTGATCATAGGACAAAGTGGATCTGGAAAAACAGTTTTTCTTAAATGCCTTTTAGGTCTTTTCAAACCAGATGAAGGCACTATTAGTTACGATGGGAAAATTTACGCCAAACTTTCCGCTAGTGAACAAAGGAATTTAAGACAGGAAATGGGGATGGTTTTTCAGGGAAGTGCCCTTTTCGATTCCATGACGGTCGAAGGCAATGTGATGTTTCCTTTAGGTATGTTTACCAAACAATCCAAATCTGAAATGCAGGATCGGGTAGATTTTGTCCTAAAAAGGGTAAACCTGGTTGATGCCCATCATAAATTTCCATCAGAAATTTCTGGGGGAATGCAGAAAAGGGTTGCTATTGCCCGGGCCATTGTAATGAACCCAAAATATTTATTCTGTGATGAACCCAATTCAGGACTAGATCCCAAAACCGCTATCTTGATCGACAACCTAATCCATGAAATTACCCAAGAATACGATATTACTACGGTAATCAACACACATGATATGAATTCTGTAATGGAAATTGGCGAGAAGATAATTTTTCTAAAAAATGGCCTTAAAGAATGGGAAGGCAGTAACAAGGAAATTTTTAAAACCGAAAACGAAGCCGTAACCGACTTCGTCTATTCGTCGGAATTATTTAAAAAGGTTCGTCAGATGTATATTGAAGAGCGAAATTAAATCTGTTCCTCCCTTACTTGAATCTTGGAATTCTTTAACCTTAAACGCAACCAATCCGTTAATTTTTGGGAATCTGTTTTTATTTGTTTGGCAGGCAATCCCTTTTTCCACTGTACATTAAAAACGGGGATGGTATCCATTTTATTGAAATCCGTTGTAATGGTATAGGAAAAGCCCAAACTGGTCAAATTTTCATAATTGGCCTTGGCTTCCGCACTTATTTCCTGAAAAGGAATCTGCTGCTCAACAATCTTGCTCATTTTGCCAACCTCTTCCTTTAAAACTTGAATTTGTTGTTCCTTACTTAGTAGTTCCGCTTTTTTGGACTCATACAACTCATTAACATACTTCATTTGATCCAATTCCAAGTTTTTAGACCCCTGTACCACCTTTAATTCTACATTTTTAAGCTTGGCAAAGGTGTTTTTTTGAGTATTCCATGTGGCAATCACATTATCCGGGATGGTTTCACTGCCCATAAACACCAATTCTATATAGCCACCATTCCCATGATTGTATTGTATGTCCGTTAAATTCTCTAAATAGCGGCCCTCCCCAGGTAATTCATAGGGCGCAATATTGTTGGTTACAAATTGATTGGCTTCCTTTTTAAATAAAGACTCCTGAAACACATCATAAAATGTAAATCCGGCAGGAATTATTACTAAAATTGCTACTATCGATGCCATCCGGGCTATAAACCTTCTTCGCTGTGAATTGGCATAGCGCACCATTGGAAAGCGCAATAATTTTATTACCAAAAAAGTAGCCAAACCAATAAAAATGGTGTTTATGGTAAAGAGATACATGGCTCCAGTGGCATAACCAAAATTACCTATGGCCAATCCAAAACCAACCGTACATAAAGGTGGCATCAATGCTGTGGCAATGGCCACACCAAATATAACGCTTGCAATAGTTCCCTTTTTTGCCCGGGCAATTACCAGGGCCAATCCCCCAAAAAAAGCAATGAGTACATCCCTAATATCCGGTTCGGTACGAGCCAGAAGCTCCGATGACTCATCCCGTAAAGGAAAAAAATAAAAGAATAAAAAAGCTGTAATGACACTTAATCCAACCATTACGGCAAAATTCTTCAAGGAACGCCTTAAGGTATCTATATCATTGATTGCCAATGACAAGCCCATACCCAATATAGGACCCATTAAAGGCGAAATTAACATCGCACCTATGACTACGGCCGTGGAGTTGGCGTTAAGACCTACAGAGGCAATAAAAATGGAACAAATTAAAATCCATGAGGTGTGTCCTTTAAATGGAATATCCGCAATAATAGATTCCTTGGTAGCTTCTTGATCGGTGTTTTGACGAATATCGAGCAAATCACTGAGAAATTTTTTAGTACTTCCCAACAGCCCTTTAAAATCCTTTTTAATATCCTCTCCACTACCTTCGGGCACAACCTGATTCTCATCCTTATTAAAATTTTCCTCCATAACTATCCTAAATGTGCTCCAAATTTATCCTTTACCTTGGCCAGTATTGTTTTTATGTCCTGCTCCTTTGATTTAGGATATATCAACAAAACCTCTTCCTTATCCACTACAATATAATCCTTTAAACCTTCAATGACTACTATTTTACCTTTTGGAGAGCGTATCATATTCCCTTGGGCATCCTCGGCCAAAACTTGGCAGTTCACCAAAGCATTATTATTTTCGTCCTTATCCAACTTATCGTATAGGGAGCCCCAGGTGCCCAGATCGTTCCAATCGAAAGTAGCAGGTAGGACAAAAATATTTTTGGAGGGTTCCAAAATAGCATAATCTATGGACACGTTATCCGCCTTTGGATAATTTTCATTGATAAATGCCCTTTCCTGGGTGGTATTGTAGTATTCCATCCCACTCTGGAACAAAGTATATTGTTCTGGTTGAAATTGTTTAAAAGCATTTACTATGGTATTCACACTCCACATAAAAATTCCGGCATTCCACAAAAAATTACCTTGTTTTATAAAATCCTTTGCTGTTTCATAATCTGGCTTTTCCCTAAATTGTCGCACATTTTTTAAAGGTGCATCATTTGCCTTGTCAAATTCTATATACCCAAATCCAGTATTGGGAAAAGTTGGCTTAATGCCCAAGGTACAAAGGACATTTTCTGCCCCACATTTATCAAAACAGGCTATAACATCCTTGGCAAATGCCTCCTCATCCTCTATCCAGTGGTCGCTGGGAGCCACGATCATTACCGCCTCCTGATTCATTTTCTGAATTTTTAGAGCGGCATAAAGAATACATGGGGCAGTATTGCGCATAGCCGGCTCCAATACCACTTGATCTTGACTTATATCCGGCAATTGCTCCAGAACCAGTTCATTATACCTTTCATTGGTCAAGATTAAAATGTTTTCAACCGGTATAAATTTGGACAACCTTTTAAAAGTCTTCTGGATCAAGGTATCCCCTGTCCCCAACATATCATGGAACTGCTTTGGATAGGCAGTAGTACTTATGGGCCAAAATCTGGACCCTACTCCACCTGCCATTAAAACTGCATAATAATTTTTATTCATAGTTTTCTAATCTAATCCTTTATTAATTCTACCTCGGCATTGGGTTGAAAAAGATATACCCTACCGGTAGCTACTTCAATACATTCGTACCGCTTTACCCTTTTGTTTTTCTTTTGAAATAACTTACCATTATATATCCTAAAAACACTGCCGTGCGGTAATTCAAAAATATAGGATTTTTCCTTATCCTGAATATCAAACTGTTTTAAGGCCAAAGATAACCTAGCATCCGTATCACTGCTTGCTTTTGGGTTTCTAAAATGCTTGGCCAACATTGGCAGAAGATTATTCGGAAAAACCTCCGGTCTTAAAAAAGGCAACATTAAATATTGAAATGTCCTTTTCCACTCCAATCCGTGTGGTTTTATTTTTCTGCCATATTTTTCAAAAGCAACCAAATGCGCTATTTCATGGACCAAGGTGATTAAAAATCGATATCTGTTTAAAGTGGCGTTTACCGTAATCTGATGAGATCCATTGGGCATTCTCCTATAATCCCCATGCCGGGTAACCCGCTGATTTACAATCTTTAGGTGTACACCGTTTTCCTTTATAAGTTCCATACTTAATCCTACGGCCCTTTCAGGAAGATACTTTTCCAAAGTGTCCTGCATAGTAACAAAATTAGAAATTTAAAGATCTTAATTAAATTAACACAAGTATTTTATCCACAATTAAGTTAACCTTTGGCAAAAAACAAGTTAATAGTCAATATTTACATTTTTATTAACTACCAAAGACAACTTCTTTAAGCTAAATTTGCATTCCCAACAAGCAATGTAAAAAATAACTATTTTATTAGATATGAACGACTTAAGAACCACCAATAAGCTACTCCTTATCATCGTAGTGCCCCTAGTGTTTTATTTGCTAAAACTTCTTTCGTTTATCTTTATTCCCCTAATTTTTTCTATGTTCATTGCACTATTGTTCTTACCAATTATGCGATGGCTCAATAAAAAAAATGTATCCAAACCTATCAGCATTTTTATTGTTATCCTAATTTTCATTGGTGCCTTAAAAATTGGTGGAGAGCTCATACAACTCACTAGCAAAGAAATACTTTCTGCTGACAATGCCTTTTTTCAAAAAGCGGAATCCAAATTGGAAGGCTTATTAATAAGTATGGAAGAATACCTAGGCATACCTTATTCCAAGGAAGAAAGTATCATAAATAATATTATCCCCAAAGAAAGCATGATGAAGAACTTTGGAACCACATTGGATTTCATTGGAAATACACTTACCATGATTCTAATGACGGTATTCTTTGTTGTGCTTTGGCTGGCAGAATCCATAAACGTGCAAAAATTAATGAACAACACCATTCTAAAACAAAAACATACTTCGGTCAAAACATTTGTTAAGGTGGAAAAAGATATAATTAAATTTATAAAGGTGAAATTCTTGGTCAGTCTTTTTACAGGAGTCGGATTTGGTCTGGCATGTGTATTTTTTGACGTAAGTTTCCCTATTTTTTGGGGATTATTCGCCTTTGCCATAAATTTTGTTCAAATGGTGGGCTCCATAATTTCTGTAGTCCTACTGGCATTATTTGCGTTCGTTGAATTGGAGCCTACAAGTACCCTTTTATTCTTTGTGATTTCAATTACCGGGGTACAGGTTCTGTTTGGATCAATATTGGAACCCATATTTATGGGCAAGTCCTTTTCTATAAATATAATTACCGTATTGGTAATGTTGATGCTTTGGGGCTATATCTGGGGAGTACCTGGATTGATTATGGCTATTCCAATTACTGTTTGTATAAAAATTATACTGGAACAATTTCCTCAAACCAAAACAATCGCGAGTCTCATCTCCGGCAACAAACCCTTAAGGGCATAACTACAGAAAAAAAGTATCTACTACAATTTCAATAAGGATATCAAGTCATTCATTTGTTCAAAAGTTCTGGTTACCTCCTTTTCAAAATCAGGGTCTTCATTGTGCAGCGCGTACCCATAAACATCAAACCCACCAGAGGTGGCTGCCATTGCTCCTTTATAGGAATCCTCTATTACCAAACATTCATTTGGCAAAAAACCCATAGCCGTTGAAGCATGTAAATAGATTGCTGGATCGGGCTTCCATTTTCCAATATCATAACAACTGAATATATTGCCATTGAAATAAGACCATAGACCGGCAGTTTCCAAATTTCTCTTAATTTTTTCCTGCGGCCCACTGGAGGCTACGCAAAAAGGAACCGTTAATTTTTCCAAGACCTTTTCTATACCCTCAACCGATTTGAGATGGGTCGAAAAAATTTGGTAAGACCTCTGGCGATATTCACTTTCAAAATCTGCAGGTAATGTTTTTTGGATAATAGCCTCCACCTGTCTGATGCTATCCATTAAAAATCCACCTTTAAAATGCTGCATTGCGTAGGAAATATCTATATCAGCACCGTATTCGTTGGCCATATCCACAAACACCTGGTTGCCTAGGACCTCGCTATCTACCAGTACCCCGTCACAATCGAATATAATACACTTGTATTCTTTCATTGGCTCATAGTTTATTACGGAGTGGAATTGGATACCTGCAATAATTTCCCATTATAAAGTTTATTTCCCGAAAGGGCAAAATCCTTAATATAGTTGGCCATTTCAAAAGCAGTTGTAGGTGCCTGGTATCCAGGAAAAGCTTCCTCCAACATTTCAGTCTGCACCGCCCCCAGGGCCAATACATTAAAAGAAGGTCCCGATTCCTTGAATTCCTCCGCCCATAATTCGGTCATTGTAATTACAGCTCCTTTACTGGAACTGTAAGCAGATAATCCTGGGAATTTCATACTACCCTGAACCCCGCCCATAGAGCTTATTGTAACCACATGCCCGCTTTTGGGCATTAAGGGAATTATTCTTTTGGTGATATTTACCACGCCAAAAACGTTGACCTTATAGACCTCTTCAAATTCGTCCATATTGGTTTCCAAAAAAGGCTTGTTCAATAATTTACCTGCATTATTTATAAGGATATCTACCTGGCTCCAGTTATTTTTTAAGAAATCATCCATCTTGCCATAATCCGCCATATTGGCCAAATCAAACGAAAAACTAGAAATATTCTCATGTCCCAATGCCGCTATAGGCGCATTATTTCTTGAAAGGGCCAATACATTATGTCCGTCATTGGCAAACAACCGTGCCAATTCAAAACCAATCCCCCTACTACTTCCGGTAATTACAATATTTGCCATTATTTATATTCTATCTCCCTTGTCGGGGAATTTATAATATCTTTTAAAACTGGAATAGTTTTATTTACCAATAAGGCCATATGATCAAAATCCATTAGAGAAACTTCATCGCCTACCTTATGGTAGTGGTCAAAATTGGTGAAATCGAAGGTACAAAAGGTTTGGGAGGGAACCCCAAACTCTGTATGAAACGGAAAATTATCCGATCTTTTAAACAAATTGAATTCTTTTGCCGTTGGAAGAAATCCAACCAATTTCTCCTTGGCATAGCCGTTGCATATATCGGCTAAATTAGATTCCTCATACCCTGTTACATACATGAAATAATCTTTCCCTACCAAGGGAACTCCAACCATTTCGAAATTGAGCATGGCATAAAGGTTTAAATTTTGATCTTTGAGCTTTTTAGCCAAATGCTTAGACCCCAAGAGCCCCTTTTCCTCGGCACTGAAGAGGGCTAAAATTATACTGCGTTTATTCCTTCCATACTTCCCAAAATAGCGGGCAAACTCTAGGACAGCTGTAGTTCCCGAAGCATTGTCATTGGCTCCGTTTGCAATATAATCATCGGATACGGGATCGGCCGCACCTATATGATCGTAGTGTGCGCCAATTATTACAAATTCATTTTTTAAATTCTTGTCCGTTCCTTCAATATATCCCACCACATTATAAGCTGGTTTTTCAAAATTGGTCAATGTATCCCTGTAACTTCCAAAATAAGGCTTTACACCACTATTCCTAAAAACCCCTTCTATGTAATTGGCAGCCAGATCTATTCCTTCACTACCTGCTTCCCTTCCCTTTAGCTCATCGGAAGCCAAATAACTTATTATTTCACCAACTCTATCTTCGGTAGAAAAAGTACTTAAATCCGATCCATTGGTCCCATCTATTTTGGCACCGCCACAGGCAATAATAATACAGAGAACTGCAATACTAAATATCTTTTTCATATTATGAGTTTTAATCGCTTTATAAACGCACTTACATAAATTAATCAATATTCCTCTATATAAGAGACAAGGCATTATTAATTAAAAAGCTGAAACCATTTAACCAATAAGAATATGACATATTTTTAAAGTCAAAAGCATCCTGATTTTCAGGATGCTTTTTCTATAATTGTTCAAAGACCGTGTCTTCCTGTTATTTCACTTATTTCAATGCTTGGAATTCATATAACCTTAAACCATAGCAATACATAAGCCCTACCTATGCCAGCATAGTTACAGGATTCTCCAGAAAAGCTCTTAACGTTTGAAGGAACTGGGCCCCTGTGGCTCCATCCACTGTCCTGTGATCACAAGCTAAGGTTACTTTCATAGTATTACCAACCACGATTTGACCATTTTTAACAACTGGCTTTTGAACAATGGCACCTACAGATAATATTGCCGAATTAGGTTGGTTAATGATAGAGGTGAATTCAGAAATTCCGAACATCCCCAAATTGGAAACTGTAAAAGTACTGCCTTCCATTTCGGCTGGACTAATTTTCTTATTTCTTGCCTTCCCGGCTAAATCTTTAACCGTAGCACCAATTTGAGTAAGTGTCATTTGGTCCGCAAATTTCAGTACTGGCACCAAAAGACCTTCATCAACCGCAACGGCTACTCCGATATGTACATGATGGTTATATCTTGTAGTATCATTGTTCCATGAAGTATTTACTTGTGGATGCTTTTTTAATGCCATTGCACAAGCCTTTACCACCATGTCATTAAAAGAAACCTTGGTATCTGGCAGGCCATTGATCTGCTCTCTTGAAATCTTGGCATAATCCATATCCACTTCTATGGTTAAATAGTAATGTGGTGCAGAAAACTTGGATTCTCCCAAACGCTTTGCAATTACCTTACGCATTTGTGAGTTCTTCACTTCTTCAGATCCTTCTTGTCCTACTGGCAAATTAATTGGCGCAGCAGCTACTGCTTGTGCAGATGCAGCCTTATCAGTTGCGGGAACTGCCTTTTCAGCGGTTTTCTGTTTAGGTTGATATTCCTCGACATCTTTCTTTATGATCCTACCTTGATCACCACTACCTTTAACTTCGCCTAAATTAATTCCTTTATCTTGGGCGATTTTCTTTGCCAGTGGTGAGGCAAATATTCTTTGACCATCGTTGGCTGAAATAACAGCAGATTCCTGACCGTTGGAGGCAGGGCTTTCAGACTTTTTAGTACCTTCTGCAGCACTTTCCGTTTCGGTAGCAGCACCAGAACCAGAGCCGGCACTCAATACGGCATCAACATCGGTACCCTTTGGCCCTATTACGGCAAGTACAGAATCGACCGCAGCACTTTCCCCTTCATTAATTCCAATATACAATAAGATACCAGAATAAAAAGATTCAAATTCCATGGTAGCCTTATCGGTCTCTATTTCGGCCAAAATATCGCCTTCTTCAACTTCATCGCCAACTTTCTTTAACCAGGTAGCCACTGTACCCTCTTCCATGGTGTCACTAAGGCGAGGCATTTTTACTATCTCTACCCCTTCAGGTATTTTAGCAGTTCCTCCATTTGCCTTTGGAGCTGCCGTTTCAACTTTCTCGGGTGCGGTTTCTTCTTGTTTTTCCTCCTTGGCATTCGAGGAAGAATTGTTCAACAAACCAGAGATATCCTCTCCTTCTTCACCAATTATGGCCAAAAGAGAATCTACCGGTGCAGTATCACCTTCCTTAATTCCAATATATAATAAAGTTCCTTGATTAAAAGATTCGAACTCCATGGTAGCCTTATCGGTTTCAATTTCCGCCAATATATCACCTTCTTCTATCTTGTCGCCTACTTGTTTTAGCCACTTAGCAACAGTCCCTTCTTCCATGGTATCGCTTAGTCTTGGCATATTTATTACCTCCGCCATTTACTTATATTTTATGTTGTACAAATGGATAGTCTTCTTGCTCGTATACCATATCATATAATTGGTTTACAGGCGGATAATCAGATTCGTCTGCAAACTTCTCACACTCTATAACCAACTTTTTAACCCTATTATCAATTTCCCTAATCTGGGCATCAGAAGCATATTTATTGTCTTTTATTACAGTCAATACTTGGGATATTGGGTCAATTTTCTTGTATTCCTCAACCTCTGCCTTTGTCCTATAATGCTGGGCATCCGACATGGAATGACCTCTATACCTATAGGTCTTCATCTCGAGAAAAGTTGGTCCGCCTCCAGATCTGGCACGCTCAATAGCTTTGCTCATTTCCTTGGCTACAGTTACCGGGTCCATTCCATCTACAGGTCCACAAGGCATTTCATATCCAAGCCCTAATTTCCAAATTTCGGTTGAATGTGAAGTTCTGGCAACTGATGTCCCCATGGCATATCCATTGTTCTCACACACAAAAACAACCGGTAATTGCCAAAGCATTGCCAAGTTAAAACTTTCGTGAAGTGAACCTTGTCTAACTGCGCCATCTCCCATATAACACAAGGTTACAGCATCTCTCTTAAAATACTTATCGGCAAAAGCCAAACCTGCACCCAATGGAATTTGACCTCCAACGATACCATGGCCACCATAAAAACGATGTTCTTTGGAAAAAATATGCATGGACCCTCCCATTCCCTGGGAAGTACCGGTAACTTTACCATAGAGCTCTGCCATTACTTTTTTGGGATCAACACCCATCCCGATTGGTTGAACATGATTCCTATAAGCTGTAATCATCCTGTCCTTGGTAAGATCCATTGCG
>TARA_R110002049_G_scaffold26532_1_pt1 | contig 20145 bp, 29 predicted proteins | sample TARA_R110002049 | Tara Oceans TARA_R110002049 (sample SAMEA4396941) | marine metagenome | biome: Polar Biome; feature: [SRF] surface water layer (ENVO:00010504); material: water (ENVO:00002006), including particulate matter (ENVO:01000060) such as... | depth 5 m | reverse complement strand
AGCCGAGGGTAATGGACTCACAGTTGACCGCAGCCGCTATGGTGGATGCACTGAGCTGCGAGCTAAACAGCACGGGACTACGGACAACGTAGTTCTTTACATGGGCATACGTGGCGACATCAGTTGCTGCGTAGCATTCAAACGATAACCAAAACCATCAAATAAAATGATCATCATTCATCTGCTAATTCTTGCCCACTGCCTAGCGGGCGCATTTTTCATCTTCAAGCTCTATCACTCATGAGCTTACGAACGTACAATAAAAGCCAGCTTGCCATTCTAAGGGCTGTTAAAGACGAGTTTAAGCAATACCTAGGCGAAGAGATCAATCACGATCCAGAAGGCGATGCTGAGGCTCTCACAGAGCTGGAAACGCGGCTTGCCGTATGGCTTACAGTGGGCGGCGGCGGGGCTTGGCTTCGCAGCTTGCCAGAAATTAACAAAAACCTAACCAAATAACCAAAAATATGGACACAATAATTACAATCGCAACAATCGTCGGAGCATTCGTCATTAACCCTATTCTGGGAATAATTGTTTTACTCATCATCATCTAAAACCAAACTATGAAAATACATGTATACAAAAATACGCCACTCGGAATTGAACGGGTGAACGAAAAAGCATTAACCGTAACGGAGGCAAAGGAGTTGATTCGCTCAAACCCCTCACTTACTGCACGGGACGCGGAAAGCGCCTCTTATGAGGTCTTACACATGCCGCTTGACTGGCAAGAAGAAGAACCAACAGCAAGGGAGAAGGCAGTTGCAAAGCATTTTCTGATCGGCCTGAAAATAGCCGCTTGCGTCTCAATTGTTCTATTCATTGCTCAAAAGCTTATACCCTAACAAAGCCAGCCATTAAACCCCACCCAAATAGCCCCTAGTTGCCCCCACGAGGTCGCTGGGGGCTTTCGGGGTGTAAAGACATACCAACACCCTCTCAATAAATCAAAACGCCGTATAAGGCAAACCACGACAAATCATGACAACAGTAAAATATCCAGAATTCGACTCAATCCCCTGCATGGAAGTGTTTAGGGAATATCTAAACGACTTAAATGGTGATCATCTTTGCCATTTAGATTCAAAGGTTGATCAATCCTTTGAACTATGGGACGAAAGCAAACCGCGTACAATTTCTTGCGACTAAATCCAACCTAAACCAATAAAATCATGACATCAAAAATCAACTTCTCAGCCAAACACCCTACGTTAAACGCAATGCAGCTGCAAGCAGCTTACCAACTGTCTGAGATTGACGGCTGGCACGTAAACGGAAAGACAGCTTACAAAGAAGGCGTAACCCTGCATTTTCTCGAAAATGGCAACGCACTCAAATAAACCTAAACCAGACAATAAATCATGAGTCAAATCGCATCAGCAATCGCATATCTATCATCTAAAGAGTCAATAATCATGCCGACTAAGTTCGAACGCTTAGCCGAGCAAGTCAAAAAGGATATTCAGGGTAAATTATTCGGATCTCTGTTAGAGTTCCCAGACCCTAAGAAGCGGGTAAATCGCAGCACACCGTTTGACCCCGTAGATCGCGGCCATACGGTCAACGCGGTCAATGAGCTAAGAAGCCAAGGTAAGACCGCCAAAGATGCTTGCATGGCCGTTGGAGTCCCGCTGCCGAGTTACCGACACTGGTCATCACGTTGCCGAATCAAATATATCAAAAACTAATATGAGCGCACATGTAATAAAGTTTAAACACTCGAAAATGCCCGCCGATTACATCGGCTCAGCAATCAAACATGCAAACACTCGAAACGATGCAATAAGCCTTCTAGGCAAGCACGACCGCCGCCTTGGCATAGTGATTGACAAGCGGGGATGCATTCTAACACTAATAGACCATGAATAGAAAACACGGACAAATTGACCCCACTACGGGCATTACAGACGGCAAGCTTCGCACGTTGCTTAAAAGTAACCTGCGGCCAATCTGGAGACAGACAAGCCGCAAGACTTTTATAAATAGCGTTCGATACAAAGCAGAGAACCCAAAGACTGGCAGACAGTGGAACGTTATAGATTGCGTTGACTGTAAACGAGTTATGGGGGTAAGCGAGAAGGAGTTCCGGACATTGAAGAACGGAGGGAAGTCTAAAAAGGCTCGTTCCGTCTTTGAGATTGACCACGTTGACGGCATAACGTCACTGGCAGACATTCGCTTGACACTTGGCGAACACTTCTACTCGATGATCTATGGCAAGCAGGAGGTGGTTTGCTATAAATGCCACAAAGAAAGAACCGCAAAACAAACTAAGGAAAGAAATATAAAAAAAAGCTTGAAATCTAAATAACACTCAACCAATATAAATAAATTATGAAAACAATAAGAAACCATCTTGTAAACCTGAAGCCAGCCCACAGGGACGCAGCCCTCACTAACATGAAGCCAGACGGCATGACACGCACAGAGTCAAGCATCGATCAAGCCCTAATGTTCGCCTTTAGCTGGAAGGACTCCCCAGAGGGTTATGACTTCTGGAACGGCATTTACTTTGAGTTGTTAACTGGCGATTATAACTTCACTGAAGAGGAAAGCGCTGGGCGGGCATTGCCAACAGATGCAGCCGAGCGCAAGGCTCACCCAGTTTATTCTGGCTTCGTCAAATACTTCCCACACGCTATCGCTGCCGTGTCCCACCTTAGCTATAAGGGCAACCAGCAGCACCACCCAGACAAGCCCCTCCACTGGGACAAGAGCAAGTCCGCCGACGAGCTTGATGCAATGATGCGTCACGTGATTGACGAAGACTGGGAACAGGTTGCTTGGCGGGCAATGGCAAACCTAGAACGCAAATTAACTGGCAAGTGCCAATACGACAAATAAGCTTGACCCATTCACCAACAATAAAGTATAATACAGACTATGAATAAATCCGATACCATCGCCAGCCTAGCAGCTGCACTAAACAAGGCTCAAGCAGAAATGTCTGGAGCTAAAAAGTCCGCAAAAAATCCATTCTTCAAGAGCAACTACGCCAACTTAGAGGAAGTGATTAATTGCGTTAAAGAACCATTCGCTGATAATGGTCTAAGCTTCGTGCAGTTTCCTATCTCTGGAGACGGGGTTGCTGGAGTTGAAACCATTATCATGCACGAAAGCGGGGAGTTCATCTCTGGGGAGTTCATGCTTAAATGCTCCAAGAATGACCCGCAAGGTATGGGCAGTGCAATCACCTACGCTCGCCGCTATGGCCTGCAAAGTGCTTGCGGTGTGCCATCTGAAGATGATGATGGCAACGCGGCATCCGCCAAGAGGCCAAAAATGACAACAAAAGAAGCATCATCTAAGATAAACGATGCGAAAACTGTTGACGCACTGGTAAAGGTTTGGAATAGTCTCCCTATTGATTTGAAACAAGACGAATCAGTAATCGAAGCAAAGAACAAAAGTAAGTCAACACTAACACCAACTGGAACTAAATAATATGAGCAATACAGAAACTAAAATGACAGGCACTATCAGTGCTATCCTTCCAACAGAATCAATCTCTGAAGGCAAGTATAACAAGCAAGTGTTCGCTATCACCAATAACACTGGCTACGAAGGAAAGGAAGTTACCTTTGCTTTTGAGATGTTTGAGAAATCAGACGGAGACAAGATCGAGAAGTTCTTGAAGTATAACAAGGTCGGCGCGTTGGTCGATGTGAGCTTCGAGATTCGATGCAATGAGAACAAAGGGCGCTACTTCACCAGCCTTTCAGCTTGGAAAGTCTTTAAGGCTGAAGACACTGGTGAAACAGTAGCGGATGAAGTGCTTGACGAAGAGCCTCCTTTCTAGGTCACCCCGCTTAATAAGTAACCCCTAATTACCCCACCGCCCCGCTTAGTAGAAACGCTAAGCGGGTTTTTTGAAATTATGAAAGAATGGAACAGGTACTTCATACGAAGCCTAGACCGAGAAAAGCTCACTAGGATCATGATGTATGACGCAAGGCAGGAATCGACACTAGTGCGTGGCATGACATTTGATGCTTGCCAAACCTGCCAGACTTTAACAGAATCACAGAAGCTAGACAAATTAATCCTCAACGAAGACATAATATTATGACACCAGAAATTAATGAATTGAACGAAGTAACCCGCGTAGCTCGACTATTGGCCGCCGAGTATCACGACATGACCCCCCAAGCTATCAATAATGAGTATGGCTTCCTGTACTACGAATACGGCCTTGCAAAAAAGAATGCTACCTCTGCCATTGCTAAAACTCCAGGGGCCTCTGAGGCGCTTATAATGGCCTCTATCACGTGCGCTCGTGCCATGGCATCCGCTGAGGATTGCTTAGAATTGAATTACAACAGAATCGCAACTGACCTTTGATCGCTTTTAGCAATCTTTAAAATAACCACAAACCAAATACACTATGACACAGGGATGGATAAAACTACACAGGGGCTTCACTAAATTTGAGTGGTATCAAGACGCAAACACTATGCGCGTGTTCTTGCATCTGCTCATTACGGCGAATCATAAGAAGGCTAAATGGCAGGGAAACACCATTGGCCGTGGGCAGCTAATTACTAGCCACGCAAACCTCGCAAAGGATCTTGGTCTAACAATCCAGAAAGTAAGAACTTCACTTTCTAAGCTCGAAAACAGCGAAAATGTAACAGTCAAATCAACAAGCAAGTTTACGCTGTTAAGTGTCTGCAACTACGATACTTACCAATCCGAAGATTCCGCTACCAACACACCAATCAACAGACGAGTAACAGACGAGCAACAATCAAATAACAATCAAGTAACAACAAACAAGAATGATAAGAATAAAAAAGAAGAAAAAGAAAAGGGAGGAGAGTTTGTTTTTTTTGGCATTGACGTCAGAACATTAAATCAGAAAACTCGACAAGGCGAGAAAAGAACTCTTGACCAACTAAAGGAAGTAGCTCAATTTAAATCACAAGGCCACCCAGTTGAATAAATCTAACCACTAAAACTATGAATACATCAGAAGCCACATTACTAGCAACAATCATTCAAGGCGGCTCAATAGGAGTCGGAGGACAACTTCTCAGCGAAGCCGAGGAACTTGGAATCACACCAGAATGTTTCACCACCAACATCTGCCAAGACGTCTGGGAGATCATTAACAAGATTGACCGTAGCGGACGCCAACTCGACGAGCAAGACGTTCTGACGGACGTCCAGATCGCTGGAAAGAGTGCTGCTGACTTCATGGCTCTCATGGGTCACGCTAAGACATCACTCCACCTGCCAACTTACTCAACGAAGGTTCTTGAGCAATACAAACTTCGCATGCTAAACCGTATGTCCCGCGAAGTCCAAGAGAAGACTGCTAGTGGCGAGGAAGCGTCCGAGATTATGATCGGAATCGACCAAGCGACCAAGAAGCTTTCCGAGACTGGAGCAAAACAGAAGCCAATCTCCGAGGCAATTGATTCGTTTGTCGCAGACTTCTTCGGGGAGTTCGACAAGACAGCTTACCTTCCAACAGGAATCAAAGCCTATGACTCCTCGCTCAACCGAGGTGGTTTCGGACCGAGCCAGTTGTGCGTATTTGCGGCGCGGCCAGGTTGTGGCAAATCTGCAATGGCATTGAACATCGTGCATAGTGCGGCTAAGAAGGGTTTGCCAATTGGTATGTTCTCCCTTGAGATGGGTTCAGAGGAACTTATGGGTCGCATGGTGAGTATGGAGTCTGGAGTTGACTGGGAGCGGGCGCGTGATGGTGTTGCTTCAAAGTCTCAGAATGATGACATCAAGAAGGCGATTTCTGACGTGAAGAAATGGCCGATACAGCTTTGCGATGATGCCTTCAACCTTCCATTGATTCTTTCAATCGCCCGCAACTGGAAGCGCAAGCATAACGTCAAGGCAATCATCATTGACTACTGCCAGCTCATCCGAGCCAACCCTAAGCTACCTCGCGAGCAGCAGGTTGCCGAGATTAGCCGCGAGTGCAAGCTACTAGCCAAGTCCCTCAAGATTCCAGTAATCCTTCTGGCTCAGATTAACCGCGAGTCGGAAAAGGAAAACCGCGAGCCAAGGATGTCAGACCTTCGTGAGTCTGGTGCGCTGGAGCAGGATGCAGATTCAATTACATTCCTGTTCCAGAAGGCTGATGATGACAAGACAGGGCCTATGGTGCGCTGGGTTCGCCCAAAGCAACGTGGCGGCGTAGGCTATGACTCTGGCAAGCTGGGGTTCATCCGCCAAACTGGTAAAATGACTGACTTCAAGGTATAATGAAACTACAAAAACTAAACGAATACGAGTATCTCATTACTGGAGACGCAAGTGGAACATACAAGGTTGACTTAATGGCAAATGGCCGAAAGGGTAGCTGCACCTGCAAGCACTTTGCCATGAGAATCAACCCCAAGTGGAGGCGCGGAGATCACGCTGAACCTTGCAAGCACATCCTAGTTACACTGGGAAGTGTAGTGTGGAGTAAAATGAATTAACCCTTGACAACACCAAAACAATAACCAAATTAGACCTATGAACTTAGTAAAACGACTAACACAAATCTCCTCAGAGCTTGAGGCTTACAACACACCAGCGTTTGATGACTCAATCCTTGAGGCATACGTCATTGAGCTTGAGGCAATCAATGATGACCTAAATGACGCAACCACCGACTACGAGTTTGCACTATACAATCAGTGTGAGGCACAGGTCTGTGTGGCTGAGGAGTTCTTTGAGGATGTCTACAGGCGGGAAGAGTTAGACCAAGAGCTAGACGAGCGTCAATACGCATCATACAAACAACTTCAGTAGGTCGTGCGCTGGGGAGCGCATCAATCGCCTAACACCAACCCCTCCCGCGCTCATTTCACATGGGTTGCGGGGGGACATTTTCAACTCAAAGAAAACCAAGTCAACCAAAACCAACTAACATCACACTCAGATACATGAAAATTAAACTAATAATACTGGCACTCGCTGCCTTCGCAAATGTAGCGACCGCCTCTGTCTTCCACGTCAACTCTGGCGTTTTAGCCAACACGCCAGACGTAGCTTTCAACGGTGGCTCTGCAATGGTTCGCTTCGATGATGGCAACTTCTTTCGGATGAAAGGATTTGGCGACCGAGTTGAGATGCAAAGCTTGTCTACTATGGACTGGTCGTTCGACATTAAGGTTGTCTATCCGCACATGCTGCCACTGGCTGACCTCTACAACATCACGGAGAGCGACATTATGACCATCGTGGCTACAGCTAGACACGACAACATGACCGAGTATCACGTGGGCATCATCAAGTACATCGAGAAGGGCAAGGTGCGCTTACGTGTTGTTTCTGCTCACATTATACCAGAGCCAGAGACGTTTGCATTGATCGCAGGATTACTCGCCCTTACTTTTATCATGATGAAGCGCCGCATTAAATAAACCAAATAAAACCAACTAACCAAATGACAGACCAACCAAAATTCCACGATATGACACAGCCAGCACTATTCAAACCATCAATTCGCACAGTATTAACACGTGGCCTTAACGCCATGACCAAAGCGTGTGAGGCGCAAGAATTACTGATATCGGTAATGAGGGCAGACCTTGCAGCATCCGAGCTGCGCTGCGAAGAGCTAACCGCAGAGAATGCAAGACTCCGCGAGCGTCACGTTCTCAACCAAAACTAACAGCCCAGTAGGGCGCACACATATGAAAAAGATGATGGCTAAATTTAAAAAAATAAAAGCGAACAAAGATGGATGGTCAGACTGGGAACTTCCAGTAATGGATGGATACAAGATGGCTTGCTGCGACTGCGGATTGGTTCACGATATGGACTTCAAAATCTCTTGGACTGTCACAGATCAGAAGGGCGACGTAACTATACTGCACCATCAAATAGTCGGGGCAGTGCAGCGGGTGATGATTCGAGCACGTCGGAATAATAGATCAACTGGTCAGATCCGAAGACACGCTGGAATTTCAATTCAATCCAACAAAGCCCAGTAGGGCGTACACACGATAGAATAACCCTTGACATTGCTAAATTCACAAGCAGAGTCGCAATAACACCAACCACAAAACACTAAAAACTATGAACTATTCAATGCCAGCAGGAACAACACTTAAAGGTCTCGGCCTCAACCTAATCCTAGAGGACACTGAGTTTCTCACCGTGGCAGGAAGCTGCGGTGAAGACGAGTATCTTTTCCACTGGGCAACACCAGAAGGTCGAGCCTTCTTGACTACAGACATCGAGCTAGCTGGTTATTTAGCCGACGGAGCGACACTTAGCTACTAACAACCATACCGACACAATGAAAAACACAATCTTAATTATTTACGTCCTAGTATCATCGGGAGCTATCCTGCTTCTTGACAGCTCTCTAAGGGAAACCCAAGGCAACATAGAGACCATCGCGGAGGTTCTTCAGAACTACGGATCTGCCCTAGAGGGTCACGGGTCTGCCATCACCATTATCTTGGAATCAATCCGAGGACTCTACATCTAACACAAGCGACACACCAACAACCACAAACAAAAAAAATAATATGAGAAAAAACAAACCAGTATTAGTTATCGGAGACACTCACTGCCCAGCCATGCTAGACGGCTATATTCCCTTCCTTAAGAAGATTCACAAGAAGCATGGCTGCGGTCGTGTCGTGCATATCGGTGACCTAGTGGATTGGAACAGCATCTCGATGCACACCAAAGATCCATCTATGCCATCACCAGCAGAGGAGTACAGGAAGGCATACAAGCAGGTTAAGAAGCTCCACAAGGCGTTCCCGAAGGTTGACTACATGATCGGCAACCACAGCTCCCTGCCGACCCGTCAAGCGCGTCTCATTGGGCTTCCCGATGATGTGCTAGTTAAGTTCGAGGAACTCTGGGGACTCGACGGCTGGACTATCCACCCTCGCTACGCAGACCTCATCATCGATGACGTAGTATACCGCCACGGCGACAAGGGCAAAGGAGGAGCAATGGCAGCTCACAAAAACGCCATCTGCGAGTTCAAGTCGGTCGTCCAGGGCCACCTACACGCACAGGCTGGTGTCGTGTATCACGCTAATCAGAATGACTGCATCTTCGGGATGCAAGTAGGCTGTGGCGTTGATCACACCGACCCAGCAATGGCCTACGGTAAGGTCTACAGCAATAAGCCTATCGTTGGCTGCGGTGTTGTCTACAGTAGCAAGCTCGCGCACTTTGAGCCGGCTTTCCTATAAAAACATATGGAATATAAAAACATAACAGTCAACGGGGAGAGTTTGGGCGTATCCCAGTGCGGCAATGGAGAAGAACCCAGATACTAGGTTCTTAAACGCAATGTTCCTGTAGTCACCAAAACGAAGTGCCCCCTGTAAAAAGGGGGCTGATCAAAAAAGACTAAGCCCCTTTAATAAAAGGCTTGACACAACCGACAAAATGGTTTATATTCACATTTCACCCAAACACATCAAATTATTATGAAGGTAACAATCCAAGACGAAGACCGCACAGTAAGCGTTGACAATCACTTTGAAGTAACAACAGCCTCGGAGGCGCGAGAGCTGTGTGTTTCCGCCTTGCTCGGCATGACATATCACGAAGAAACACTGGCAAGTGTCTTTCCTACCGAGGAGGATGTCGACGATGCGATCCTAGAGGGTGTCAAAGAATCCCTAGAGTATGCTGCTGGTAGTATTTAAATTTGTTTCATAGTATGGTCGTGGTTGACTTAAAGCCCTCAGCTCTTAGGAGTTGGGGGCTTTTTTGTGTTCTGGGCAAGCAAAAGCCCCAAGCTCATTTCGAGTTTGGGGCTTTGTTGTTTGTGGTCAGTTTTTACTAGTGTTGCTGATCCCTGAGATGCCCTAGGAGGGCTTTGAATTGCTTACGAGGGTCAGTACCCCAGTAATACTACTGAGAGGCTTGTGGGGACTCTCCTCCTGCCATCTGGTTCTCCATCCATGACTCAAACTCTGGGTCTGCATCCATCTCATCACCAAGTGCCTTAGCACCGCGTTGAGTGGCGAGCATCGCTGGCATGATCTTCTTGAACAGGGCATCGTCAAATGTGACGTTCTCTGGATCAAGCGCCTTCACGAGAGGCTTCAGCATCTTACTGCCATACGCAACGTTGATAACCTTGCGCCAAGCCCACTTAGGGATGCTGCCACTGACTAAGACATATGGGGTGAACCCACCTTGACCGATTGAACCACCAGTGCGTGCGCCGATTTCTCCAGCAGCAACCTTTGGCTCAGATGCCGAGCGGATGATCGTGTTTAGATCCCTGAGATCCTTGACTTGATCCTTACCAAGCAATGCCTCCCAGCGTTTCCCAGATGCCCCCTTTAACTGCGCATCCATTAGCTCTGGGGTCCAAAGTGACTCGGAGTGCTTTCCAGCACGTTGAGGAGAAGAACCCTTGGTGATCGACTGCAAGCGGTCAAATGATGCTTGCTGAAATGCTTCCTTTGCCTCAACTCCACCGCGACCATTCTCAACTGCCTTGTAGAAAGCGTTAATCTCGGCTGGCGAGGAGTTGTTCATTGTGTCAACAAACTCCCCAGCGTTCTTTGAGTTGATCTCAACCTTATCCTCCCTCACGGCTCTGATTAACTTCTTCTTGAGTGCTTCAGCCAAGTCAGTGTCAGCCTTATGCGCCTTCTTGAGTTCGTTGAGTGCCTTGTTTCTGGAGGTATCATCCATTGCGCCCATAGCCTTATTGAAGGCAGCTTCGGTCTTCGATGACATTGCTAGCTTGCGACCCTTTAAGATGGCTTGAGCCTTCCGTAGGGACTTAACCTTACCAGACCCCCAAAGTGCTGTAACGATGTCGTCATCCCAAGATAGGCTCTGAGGGTTCGCCGAGATACGTTCAAGGTAAGCATCGCGCAAAGTCTTCTTCACCGCGCTGTCGTTGCCAGTGACCTTTAGGATCTGCTTGACGGCGCGAGTGCTGTTCAATGCCGCGTCAATAACCTGCTCGCCTTGGTGTGAGTATGCTCCAGATGCCTCCGTCGAGAGGATCTTGTCAACATCAAGCTCACGCGCTGGAAGAACCTTCTTCTGGAAGTGGTCATCTGCCGACTTAAACAACGGTCTTGCCGCTGGTGCTTGCTCGTCAATTACTTTATCCCGTAGGGCTTTGATATTGGCATGAAGGGCGCGGGCGTTTCGCTCGGTTGGGGTTAATGTCCCAGTCTTGTGCAGCTTTGCGTCCTTAGCAATTCCCTGCAAGTAGTCGTCCACTTGTTGGACGGTTAGGGTAGATCCCTTCCCATGCATTCTGGTAAGGTCGTCAATGATATTAGCCGCATTCTTACCAACTCGTTCGCCCAGCAGATTAATAACATCGCCAGTCATGTCCCTAGGTAGGTTCATGTCCCCAAGACCCGCTTGGACAGCAGACTCAAGTGACGGTAGCGACACTCCAGCACCCTCCGTAGCGCCGTAGGCAGCACCATACAGCTTGCCACGCTCAAACTCAACACCACCAACAACCTTGCCACCCTCTTTACGTGCAACGGCATCTTGGATTGCTCCTTGAATACTGTCACCGCGCTGAGCCTGACCTGCTGCTGTCTTTGGCTTCAAGCGCCCAGCATTGTTAGCAATCTTCTGGTCAATGATGTCTGCCATGTCGACAACAGCCTTGTCCTTGGACGCTCGCATTATGTTGAGCTGTTCATTCACGTCATCAACGTAACCAGCGAACGCGCTCTCAATGTCTTTCGGTGCTTGCTTGCCACGCATGACATCGCGGATCTGTGCGCTACGAATGCGGATATTTTCAAGCTGCTTGTGTGGCGCTCCGCCGAACCCAGCGCGAACCGACTCTTCCTTGGCAGACTGCTCGCCAATCTCCATAGCTGTTGTTGCCTCAATTTGACCAACATCATTGCTGTACCTCAAGTTTACGTCGTCAATGGCTTTAAGCACTGAGCCAGTAGTTTTATCAACCGCCCGCTTGCTAAGTGATTGCGTGAGTAGCTTGCCTCCGACACCAGTTACTAAGTCGATTGGCACACCGATGGCAGCCTCAATTCCTCGACGCTTAAGGCTCTCTCCGAGCTGTAAGTCCTCACCAGATGCAGCACGAACAGCCGTGTCCTGCCCTACACTAGCAGCAAGACCACCAAGTGCAGATGCTCCAGCCAAGAGTGGTATAGAAGCACCACCTGTTGCTACAGCCGCGCCAACAGCACCAGCGATTGGCGCGGCAGTTCCAGCGGTGTCACCAAAGAAGTCGGCCAGTGATACACCCTCCTCATCGACTGCCCGAAACTGTCCTCCAGTCTCCTGCTCGTCACGATAGAGGAGCTTCATTTTACCTCCAACCTCGGTGGCTTGGATGTTCTCACGTCCGTAAGTGTCCTCTAGGTGCTTCACCTTGTCTTTCTCCGTGGGCTGGAAAGAGAGCTTGAAGCGTCCGTAAGTTCCCATGCCTTGGGTTACGTCAACCTCAGAATCCTTCAGCCCCATAGATCGAGCCATATACTTGCTCATCTCGGCTCTTTTTTCATCCTTGCCCAAGTGCTGCAAGTTAGCATCTAGTCCGTATGATCCGCTGTCAAGCTTCTCCTTGGCGTTCCCTTGGAACGTTGGGTGCGCTCGCATGGCATCAGATATACTCGCTGTTGCCTTAGTGTTGCCAGATTCCCCAGCAGTGATCAGTGCGTCTTCTAATTCTTCTAATGTAGCCATAATTTATGTTTGGAAGTGTGTGTCTACTTTTGCGCCGTGATCTTGGTCTTTGGCGTGTCGCTTGCCTTCGGGTAAACCTTGGGCTTTGGATTTACTTGAACTAGCAGAACGGTTGGGGAACTTTTCCTTGTGATCCGATGCTGCTCGTTCCGATGATCGTTGAATTGATTCAAGCATACTATTGACGGCACGAATACGCTCTGGGTTTTTTGACTTTGGAGATGTAATCTTACCCCACTGGCCGAGGATTCGATCGCCTTCACGTTCACTCAAAGCACCAAATGTAGCACCCTTTGCCTTGGCATCAATGAGACCCTGCAAGAACGCACTACCCTCAAACTCGGTTGTAAGACGTTCAATCTGGGCGGCATCCGTGGAGAACGGCAATTTACTTGCAGTCCAGCCAAGCGCACCCTCAGTGAACTTTGATCCAGATAGCAGGGCAATTTCCTCTGCAACTGGTCTTAACTTGTCGAATGAGTCCTGTGTGGATCGAACATTGCTGCGGGATTCTTCATACGCAACCTGGCGCTTGGCTTCCTTTTCTTCCATCCCGTCGGCAATCTTCAGATCAATCTCGGTTTGCCGTTGCTGTGCGGTAATAGCTTGATAGTCCGTCAACCCTCCAGTTTCCTTTTCCTGCTTGAGCGGCTGACCAGTTCTCCAGTCCAAGCCAGCTTTCTCTGCAACCTTCATGCCACGGGCGCGATCAGAGGCGGAGGCATTGGGGCTTTGAGCCTTGGCAATGTCTCTACGATCTGCATCGCTAATACCTTCGCCACGAGCTGCACGACGGTCACGGTCACTTACAGCAGTACCAAAGTCTGGTCTAGCTGCTTGACGTTCTTCGCGGTCTGCTGATGCTTGCTCAAACGAGCTACGATCAACATTAGGGTCAATCATGCGTCCCTGTGCGTCTGTGCGTAGCCCTAACCCCTCTTCTGCTGATTGGATACCAGAGATGGTCGGTGATCCGAAACGCTCTTGTAACATAGCCTGTGTTGAGTTAAGACCCACTGTAGACGATGTTGGGTCTGCTAATCGAATCTGCTGATCTGGGTCTGCCGCTGGCGTTGCCGTTGGCGTAACGATAGGTGCTGAGAATGGGTCTTCGCCAGTTGCCGTGGACGATGTTGGGTCTGCAAGTCCAAATGGCGCTGATGCTGCCGCTGGTTGCTCTGGCTCGAACCCACCAGCCGCTTGAGAGTGTGCGGTGAACGGAGCGAAGAGTTTTCCAAGGCCAGTGGACACATCTCCCATAAATGTTGCCCCATCTGGAGTGTCTCGTGGAACTGGGACACTAGATGCTGGAAGAAAACCAGCTCCCCCCGTGGGCGTAAACTCTTCTGGTGTTTCAACGCTAACTTGAGGTTCTACCGCATTAGCCCTTGCTCTTTCGGCTTCAATGCCAGCAATGGTGGCAGTATTTCCGCCTGGATCTGTATATTCTTTTGAGAATAAAGTTTCTGGAACTTCTGGAGTGCCCAAATCAAATCTCTCAGCACCAGATCCCCTTACTTCAAATCCACCTAACATTGGAACTTGTCCCTGCGGTGCTTGAGCGGCAGGTGCTGCCGATAAGTCAATTGGTGCGGCAAGTGGGTTAGTTGCTGCTGCTGCCTGTTGCGAGAACGGGCTTTGCACTGCTGGTGCTTGACCAACCGTATCCACTACGGACTCCTGTGGTGATGGGGCATTGAAGCCACCCTTCTTCTTTTGCATCTCGTCGAATGCTGTTAAAAATGCTGATTGTTCTGCCATAATGTTTTGTCTGTTTTTAGTTTAGCCTATATGTCAAGTTAGTAAGTGTAGAAATCAAAATTATTATACACCAAAGCAAAGCTAGGTTCGGTTGGGTGGCTGTAGGTTGCCGTTTGACCTGAAATAGATATAGTGTGATTATTTGATGTTGATACTGCAATTGCAACAAAGGGAATTCCGTCAAGGGAAGTGTACTTTGATGTTGAATTAAGGTTCGAACCGTCGGATCCGTAATACACCGATGAAAACGAGAATCTAGATGAGCCAGAGTATGCGAAAAAAGCAAACTCAATTCCATAGCCAAGGAAAACATTATTATCATACATCCTCACGACCGCTGCAGAGATAGAAGACGCGCGCGGCCCCTGCTGTTCGAGTACGGTCCATCTTCGAAAAGAATCCCAGCCATCGTCCGCACAAACCCTCGATAAAGGGTTAGTCCAGTTACCCGATGGAAATTTGCTGGTATAATTTGCGGAATCAATGTCTATCCTAAGTATTATATTCTGTGGCAATCGAACAACGCTATGTCCATTGTAATTCCAGAAAATTTTCATTGCATTTTCCAGGGACAAATCAATTTCTCCCTGCGTCGGGGAACTTCCCTTTTGAGTTCCGCCAAGCGTAACCCACTTTTCGTATGGATTACCGTCACCGCGATTACTTACGTCCAAGGAAGGCAAGCAAAACGGAAACCCGTTGCCCGCACCAAGTGCCGTAAACTCTGTTGCTGTTGGCATTATGGTGCGTCCTCCTTAAACAAAAACTGCCCGCTAACTGGAGATCCATTCACGCAGATAATAACCGCCGTTTCGACATAGCCATCTGGTAAGCCACCGCCAGTATCACTGACACTGCCGCTATGCGAGATCGCTGAATCAACTCCATTGTCATTTATTGTACTATCAGATCCTTGGCGATTGTCCGTCTCGGTGCTAGTCGTGCTGATGTCATACACGCCGCTTTTTATGTCCCTGCGATCTTTTGTGGATGAAGCTCCTTGAAGTAATGCCTTACGTCGATCCTTAACTTCGCGCTCCGCCTTTCGCCTCCCTCTAGCTTCCCTCTGCTTATTTTTAGAGACAGTATTATCCCAGTCCAATTCTTCCTGTGTGGCCATATTATGTGTAGTTAGCTGTTACTAGTGCGCTATTGGGCGGCATACTGTATGTCGTTGTTGCGTTTGACGGACTCCATATAATTCCTCCGTCATTGGTTGACCAATGAGTGAATGTCTTGCCAGCTCGGTTATCTGCTACTAGTGTTACTTGCGTGTTGTAGGCGTGATCGCCATCGCCGCTACCAAAGTACACATCAAGCTCATATAATATGCTGGGGTCATACGCGAAAGATGCGGTTACAATTGCACTTTCATCTGGCATTACAAAATTAGTAGATGTTGCGCTACTATCCTGGATCTCCCCATCATCCGACCTCCACCCAGTAAATATCTCGCCAGTCCCGACTGTAGTGGATATAGGAACAATTTCACCATTCTCGTATTCGCCCGACCCGTTGCCACCATTAACGGTGAGCAAATATGGTCTAAGTGGGATAGTGGCAACTGAGATAACTTTCTTGTATGACGTAACGTCACTAGTGTCCTCAAATGCTGGAGTGATCTTTACGTTTAAAGTATAGGTGTTACCAGCTGGGTCTTCGGGGCCTCCCTTAATTGATATTCCAGCTTGATTCCCCGCGTAGATCCTGTTGCCGTTAATTAGGTAGTTGGGTCCACTGGTGTTCGGACCTTCGTAAACACTGTGACTTGATGGAACGGCTCGATATCCTCTGAAGCCCTTGCTTTCAGCAAAAGGAGTATAGCCGAATCCGATTCCGTATGTTTCACCGCTTGCCCATGATAGGGGGTTCCAAAGTCCCTTAGCACCTCCGTAAGTGTAGTCGGACGGGGAAATTTGAGGTGAACTTTGAAATATAACATAGGTCGTGACTTCGATCAACCCTTGAGCTGGCGGCGCTAATTTCCACTGGTAGGATATATAGGATGCTCCAGACCCAGCGACTGTAGTTCGATCAATTTTTGCGATCCCTGGATAAGTGAACTGCGAGAGCTGTTCATAGCTATTAGCCAACCTTTCTCCGCTACCTATGATACTTTCGCCGTTTGCCCCTTGTAGTGTAGTTATAGATATAGTGGGTAGCCCGTCAATGTTGTCCGTACTCTGCGCGATGATTGGCCCTACGGTAACACCAGCGGTATGAAAGAATACAGTGGTAACTTTAATTACTCCCTCACTTTCATTGCTCCTCGACTCGGATAGTGTTCCAGCTTCAAACCACACCTCGGTCAGCTCCCACTTTGCGTCCGTCTTCTCAATCTTAAAGCTGCCGAGGTATAATGTAGTCCCGCCGCTGTCAATTGTGCTAGTGCCAACAACCTTATCGTATACTGTGCCTGGGAGGGCAACGAAGGTGCGTGAGACGCGCTTCAAGCCGTTTAGCTCGTAATCGGTATCCTCGTCCTTCTCTTCGACCCAAGAGGCTGTGAGCGTCTCGTAGGTGAGCTTAACGTAGTGCTTGCCAGCCCTGACATTGTATGGATACTCGGCAAGAACCAATCGCATATTTGGATAGACGGAATCTGGAATTGCCTCCCAGTCCTCGCTTACGCCAGAGCCAAAGTTTGTCGCTTGCAGGATACCGTACTCTGGGAGGAGGGCAGATACATTCTCGTAGTACCAATCCTCGCGAGGGCTGTTGTTGTCGCAGAAGAACTCTAGCTTGAAGCGACCGTTCCACAACTTTTCAATTGCAGGTGCGCCGTTAGTGACTTTTAGTCTAATTGTACCTTGATTTGACATATTATAATAATTATTAAACGTAGACCACTGTTAAACCGCCGTATGTTGCTGAGTATCCCGTCGCGCCAATTGGCACTTGAACCGTCGTGGCTGACACGTTGAGGAATGCATTGGATCCCAATGTTGGCGCGGAACTAGATGCAATGCCAATAGAGGCGAGGGTTGTGCATCCTTTAAATGCGCTTGATCCAATGCTGGTCACTCCGCTGGGAAGATCAATGCTGGTCAGTCCAACGTCAGATTGAAATGCCGACTCGCCTATGGTTGTGACCGAACTTCCCAGCGAAACAGACGAAAGCAAAGGGTTATCTGCTAATCCAAAAACTGGAATGGTTGGGACATTGTTTCCAATGATTGCGCTCGTTAGACTCAGGCAACTACCGAACGCTGAGCTGGCCCCCATGTCGGTTACGCTATCTGGAACAAAAACGGACGTCAATCCGCTGCCAAAGAACGCACTTTGTCCGAGGGTGGTTACCGTCTCTGGAATCTTGACGCTAGTTAATCCAGTCGTTCCTTGAAACGCCTGAAAACCTATGCTAGTAACATGACTTCCAATGTAAATGCTTTCAAGGTTTAAGTTGTTCTTGTATCCATCAAGTTTGTCAACGTTGAGGAGATTCCGTGTTTGTGCCACCCCACTCTGGAAGTCGGTCGTATAGGGGTATGCACTTGCTGGACCTAAGTTAGCGAGTGCCGATGTATTGCTGGCAATGTTGCTTCGCTCTGCGGGTGTTAAAATCTTGGTATTCGTGCCCTCGATCATGCTGTTCATACTAAAAGCATCCCCAGCAATTGCGTTTGGGTCATACACCGACGCAAGCATATCTCCATTGCCAGTATTTACACTTGCCCATGTAGCGGTGGATCCGTTTGACGTCAAAACCTGACCATTTGTTCCAATGGAAAGCTTGGATGCGGAATCCGCCCCAGTTCCAACCGCAAGGTCACCAGCGGCATCCCATATTGCGTCAGTTGCTACGTCGCCGCCACCTCCACCCGCTGGAACCGACCAAGTGTTATCTCCTCGCAAGAAGCTAGTTGAGTTTGGTGTACCAGTTGCGGAAAGCATTGGAATGTCTACCGCATCTGTAGCAATGGTTAGTGCGGTGTCGCCAGTAACATCACCCGTGTGAGTGGCATTTGTGACCTTGGCAGTGTTCAGGGCAATGGCAGCCGCTTGGGCTGTTGTGACTCCATCCTTCGCCGTGTTAAGCGCAATGGCCGTTACATTAGTAGCAATGCCCGTTGCGTTAGTTGCAATGGCCGTTACATTGGCAGCAATGTCCGTGTTGTTTGACGCAATGTTTGCTGTATTTGTTGAGATCGCCGTGTCTTTGGCTGTTGTAAAGCTTGCCGTGGTTGCGTCTAGGACTGCGCTATGGGCTTGAACGGTAGAGCCAATGTCAGCGTCAAGGACAGTAGTTGGATCATTAACCTCAGCCAGTGCCTCAATGCCGCTAAGCTTAGACTCTTCTGCCACGGTAAATGATGCGGTGGTTGCGTCTAAAACTGCGCTATGGGCTTGAACGTCCGTTCCAATTGTAACACCAATGTTTGCTCTGGCCGTAGATGCTGTAGGCGTAAGTTCAGCTAGATTACTCGCCTTGCGAAGGAACAGGTCGGACAATGTCGGAAGCTGCCCGCTCGTGCTGCCGTCTGCTTGGTAGTTCTCAATAAGATCCCATAGCTCGATGGTTGCTGTGGCAGTGGGGATAATGACGGACTCAGCTTTTGAGCCATCAATTGTAATCTCAAGCACACTTGGCCTGCCGCTGTCGCCGTTGTTCCATACGTCAATCGAGAAGTCGCCATTAGCATCCGTCTGAACCGAGTCAACGCTCTGTGCCACTGTTGCCGTTGCCACCGAGTCCGTGCCGAGCTGAACTAGGCGGAAGGTGATCCACTTGTTTGCGAGGGCTGTGTTGTTTACCCCGTTGATTGTCCCTGTAATTGTCGTAGTAGCCATTATTAAGTTTGTAAATATGTTTTAGCGGCAAGAACCGCAATCTGGTGATACTCAGGTGAGTTGTCTATGCTTGTGTGGTCGTAATTAAAAGTTCGCTCTCGGCAGATTGATTTGCCACCAACTAACTTGTCTCCATCTAAATAATCTCCTCTTTGCGATAGCCACCCCACTACTTTAACATTCTTGTCAAGTTTGATCTTTCTATCGAACAATGCCCACCACCTGCCGAGGATTGTCGGGCTATGGTACACAGGATCGCAAGCAACCACGCTCACGTCGCACTCAAGGCGTTTGGATAGCTGAGGCATGCCATACCCCCCTCCCCAACTGTAACAGCATATAAGGACTTCTGTGGGCTCAAGGCTGTTGATATACTCCGCATACGCCTTCCAGTCCGAGTTCCACTCTTTCAACTGAATCATCGAGTCCTGCCCCTCGCACAGATCGTCTAGCAGTCGAAGCTCACGCCACAATTGCTTGGAACCAGTGTTCTGGTGGTTCTTCTGGGTAAATCCAGAGATGACTACGATAACTTTCATTATGGTAAGATAGGGAGATTGGCGGTTGCGTCTACTGCCTTCTCGATAATATTGCCAGCACCCTGCGGGGAGTAGAGGTATACGTCGCCCTTGTAGGCGCAACTCGGCAGCAGTGACAGCAAGGCTAGTAGTGCAATTCTCATATTATTTTTCCTTGATTAGTTCTTTGATAATCTTTGTAGCCGATGCTGCCATGTAAACCAGCGTGGCGAGACCAACAACTAGCCCCAGGGCTTCATTGATGTGACTTAGTTCGATTGTAGCAATACAGCCGCTTGTTCCGACTGTAGATCTGTATATAGCGTCCATTGATATTATTATATTGATAGTGAATTTCTGTTCTGTTAATGTTTACCCCCTTTCGGGGGACCTTGTTTAGGTTAATCCGCTGATGTTAACTGTTTGGATATCA
>TARA_R110002049_G_scaffold21792_17_pt1 | contig 20151 bp, 15 predicted proteins | sample TARA_R110002049 | Tara Oceans TARA_R110002049 (sample SAMEA4396941) | marine metagenome | biome: Polar Biome; feature: [SRF] surface water layer (ENVO:00010504); material: water (ENVO:00002006), including particulate matter (ENVO:01000060) such as... | depth 5 m | reverse complement strand
CGTGATCGCAATCGTATCGTGCTCAATATTCAGGGCGACGGCGATTTTAACTACACGCCCGGCGCTATGTGGACCGCGGCACACCATAAATTGCCAATGCTGACGATCATGCACAACAATCGAGCATGGCACATGGAATTGATGTACCTGCAGTACACAGCAGGTGTGCGCGGGCGTGGGACAGACCGGGCTCATATCGGTACAACGTTCAGGGACCCGTATATCGACTATGCAAAACTGGCAGCCGGTTACGGTGTGCAGGGTGAGGGGCCGATAAGCGACCCGGAATTGCTTGGGCCAGCGCTCGCGCGCGGGGTTGCCGCTGTACAGAACGGCGAGCCGTACCTGATCGATGTATTGACACAGCCCAGGTAAGAATTGATGAACTCCAGAAAAATCCATGCATTGGTAACTCTCGCCCTTGGCATGGCGACCATTATGCCGGGTAATGCACAGGTGCAGTTCGGGCCGATAACTGGCGATGCCGAGAACGGGAAAAAGCTGTATTACGAGCAGGGCTGCTATGGCTGCCACGGCTACCAGGGAATAGGCCGCAAGAACCTCGCCAACGATGTCAGTGGCATCATGTTCAGCGAAGAAGTGTTTCTTATTTACCTGCGCGCAAGGGCTGACCTGAATCCGATGTTGCCGTCACAGGACATGCCGCACTACCCGGAATCAAGCCTGTCGGACGAGCAGGCAAAAGACATCTACGCCTATATTCGAACGTTCAAAGATACGCCACCCCCCGTTGACGAGATACCGTCTTTGCAGACGATTCTGGACGATGTCGCCAATGAGAAGGGCGAAGGCAGCAAGTGACCGCCTGATACACGAGCCTGCGGTAGCCGGTCTGGCACCTGGAGCTGAATATTGCAACGTCGCTGTCCGCAAGCCTTCGTGTAGCGCCACGATCCGCCGATTTCACCGAAATTTCATTGTTGGCTGCAGGAGGCTGTGATAAGTCTGTGCGCTGACTTTTTCGGTGAATCCTGAGGGAGCGCTACAATGAAAGTTCAAAGCATAATAGCAACCGCAACCATCGGCCTGATGATTTCAGGCAGCGCTCTGGCCTGCGGTGACAGTCTTTATCGAGCTGGCAAAGGTGTTTCGTACCGAACCTACTCCGCGCCATTGCCCGGCAATCTCCTGATCCTCGGCAACTCTGACGGGGCCCGCGAACTCGCCGCCGAACTTGCACGAGCGGGTCATGTAGTCCGGCTTGTCGACAATACAGATGAAATGGACTCCACGCTTGCGAGTGGCAAGTTTGATGTCGTCATTGCTCCATTCAGCGCCCGGCATTCGGTTGAGAGCAATGCGGCAGCGTCGTCTTTCCTGCCGATTGCCGATGCCGGCGACGAGGAGCAGTTGGCCCGGCAGTCTTACAAGGAGGTGATGGTGCCCGAAAAACATGAGATCAAGCATTACCTCAAAGCAATTCATCAGGCGCTAAAGGATAACGCGTAAGCGAAGAACTCCCGAGACTTGAGTTAGCAGCCTGATGGAGAACTGCACAATGCGAGCAGAACTATTTTCGTTGCGCCTGCCAAAGCTGATTTCGGAAGCCACGATACTGAGCTTGCTGCTATTCGCGAACTTTGCGACGGCCGAGCAGGGTGACGGTTCCTTTCGGTTCGAGTATCAGTACGTCAAGACCGGCGATTTCGATAGTTCGATTGGGCCACTCGATATTGGCGAGACCGATGCGCATGTGTTCATGTTTTCTGGCAGCTACCAGCTAAGCGAACGCTGGTCGGTCGCGGCCAGTCTGCCGTGGATAAAAAAGCGCCATCAGGGAGCCCTGCCGCACAATCCGGCGCTCGAACTAACGGAGTATCCCGAAGCGGACCAGTCCCTGATAGATGACGGGAATTTTCATAGTGACTGGGAAGACCTGTATATCAATGTCTCATATGCAGCGTATATGGGAGAGCGCTGGACAATCAGTCCATTTATTGCGGTGGGGGTGCCTACCAACGACTATCCGTTCTACGGGCATGCGGCAGTGGGCCGGAACATATGGCACCTACCCGTCGGTACTGCATTTAGTTTTAAGCCGTATTTCTCAGACATCTCATTCAGCGGCGACATTGCCTATGTATTCAGCGAGAAATCTCTGGGCGTCAATATTGACCACTGGTTGATCAATCTGGACCTCTCTTATTACCTTACGCGTGGTTTTGCTCCACGAGTATTCGTCTCAATTAAACACTCGAATCAGGGCTTGAGCTTTCCCGATGACTTTGACGTTACGGCTCTGAACGACATCAACTGGTATTTTCATGATCGCACTATCAAGCACAATTTTGTGAATGCCGGTATTGGTTTCGACTGGTTCCTTGACGAAAAATATCTTTTATCCGCAAGTGCGTTCACAATGGTGGACCCGGATCAGGTGAACACAATTGACTATGGTCTGTCACTGGGATTTACGCGCTACTTTTCCGGACGCTAATTTGCCGTGGTGCTGAGGCCGAATTCGGCAAGCGTTCGTGGTAAGCGTGCAAGCTGTTGTTGCCGCCGCGTCGAAATTTCTGCAAGAACCTTCTGATACCTGGGCTCATCGGCATAGCGTTGGAAACAACGCATGTCTCTGATGAGTGAATCCCAGGGCAGCCGCGCGCTGTTGCCAGCTCTTGTCAGATGTGCAAGCGCTTTGTCTTTACGGCCCAGAATTGCGAGTGGACAGGCGACATAGATATGCACCCACCAATGTTCGTTATCCAGGTGTGGCCGCGCCATCCAGCGCGTTGAGAGTTCTTGTGCAAGTTCCTTCTCGCCAGCGGCATCAAGCGCATCGATCAGGGCGATAAGGCCTTCCACATCTTTTGGGTGGCGCGTTTCGCCGAGCGCGCGATCCGCAACGCCGGCCAGCGTCAGTAGTCTCACGGCAAGCTCTGGTTGCCCCAGAACTGTGTAGGAATAGCTCAGAAGTATTTGCAGTTCGAGGTCTTCAGGTTGCTCGAAAAGCAGAAATTCACCCGACTCAACAAGTTCCCGATAACGGCCCATTTTAAAAAGTAGCCCAATGTTCGGCTCCGGATTGTTGCGCAGCGCTGAGTCGAAGTCGCCGATTTCGGCATAGAGTTCTGCAAGCGCCGTTACGTGATCTGCGTTTTCAGGTTCCAGATTGCGTGCCCGGATTGTCCAGGCGATGCTTTCATCTAGCCGTCCAACGAGTTCCATGATGCGCGCGATCAGCCGGTATCCGTCCGCATGCTTGAAATTGCGTTCGACTTCTCCCGCTATCTCGAGCGCTTCCGGGATCATCGCGGTATAACCGTAAAAGTCAGCCAGCGCGCCGTACCTCGATAGCGACAGACGGTCATGACTTAGTGCTTCGCGATACAGGGGTTCGGCCTCGTCGGCGCGACTTTGCATCCACAGCCACCAGGCGTAGTCAGCGAGAGCATCGGCATTGTTTGGATTCAAAAGCGTAGCCTTGCGTAACGCATTGCCAGCTCCGCGGACTCCTGTCGCGAGATAATAGTTGCCCAGCGTGTTTTGTACCTCGGACAAATTGGGATTGAGCGTTACGGCGCGAAAAATAGGGGCTTCAGCCGCCGCAAAATCATTTGCGTACATCAACGCTCTGGCCAGGCGACTTTGTGCGATTGCAGACTGGGGGTCGGCTGCCGTGGCCTGCTGGTAGAGTTCGATGGCCTTCGACAGGAGCGTTGTGTCAACATCAAGCTGTTCGCGAACTTGCTGTTCAAAGTACCTGGCCTGCCACATTAGTTCATTGGCCGATGCGCTTAATGTAACGGGCATTGGTGCAGCGCCGCCTGCTTCGGTTGCGAGATTCAGGAGGATTTTGTCAGTGATAGATTGTTGAACTGTTAGCAATTCCTGTGGAAGCTGGCTGAATGAGTCATTCCAGATCAGCAGTCCGGACTTGCCATCAACCAGCTCAACAGAAACCAGCAGTTGTGCGCCTTTCCGCCGTACATTGCCTTCAACAAGTACAGCGACACCGAGTCTCTGTGAAGTGTCCCTGGCCCCCAAAGCCTGTGTTCGCGCTGCAATAGAAGACGATCTGGCTGCCATGTGCAGGCCGGAGACTTGTCCGAGCTGATTGCGCAGCTCATCAGCAAGGCCGGTCACAATATAGTCGTCAGCAGGATTACCGCCGAGGTTTTCAAACGGCATAACTGCAATGCTGTTTGGCCGCGTGGCTTCCGCAACTGTCGTAATCTGCGCTGGCTTGATCAGCATGAACAATCCCAGCGTGGTAACGAATAACAATGCGAGCGCAGCGGAAATTCGCAGCCGGCCTTTGCCGCTCCTTATTTCAGTGCGTCGCACACCATCGGCGGTAATATCAAATGTCCAGGCCAGGAACATCGCAATCGGGAAGCCGACGATGAAAGCGAGGACGGCCAGCGTTGCAAGCCATGGTGGCAGAAAGACGTAGTCCACGACGGTGACCACGATTTCGGTAATTCCCCAGGCTATGGCGCCATAGATTGCTGCAGCCTTGATAACCCGACGTTTTCTCAACTCCTCGAAAAAAGAGTTATCAGCCATTGCCGTCCTGCCTGATCACAACCCGATATTGTGTGCTTTCAGCACGGCAGGCAAATCCCTTTGCAGCTGATCGCGACGTTGACTAACTTTTGTGAGCACCGCTTTGTATCGAGGCTGGTTTACATACCGCTGCAGGCATCGTGAGTCGCGCAATACAGAGGTCCAGGGCAGGCGCGGGCTGGTCGTAAGTAGCTCCAGTTCTGCAAGCGCCTCTTCATCGCGCTTCATTACCGCAAGCGTGCAGGCGAGTTGCAGGTGAATCCACCAGTTCGTGCTTTTCGTATGCGGCTTCCTGTAAAACCAGTCGGCAAGTTCCATAGCTCTGGCCGAATCGCCACTCGCGTCCAGCGCATCGACGTAGGTGACGAAGCTCTCAATGTCGGCGGCTTGTCGTATTTCTTCTCGCTGCGCCAGAGGTTGGCCGATGGCCCGAAGATTAGCCAATGCGGCGGCTGCATCGCCGCGGACGTTATGGGCAAAGGCCAGCAGGTAGTGAAGATAAATGTCGTCTGGCTCTTCGATGATTTGTAGCTCGGCTTTCTCTATCAGTTCATCGTATCTGCCGAGCTTGAACAGCAGTCCGATACCAGGGTCCGGCTCCAGTTCAAGGGCTGTTTCAGCGTCCCCTATCTCGGCGTAGAGTTCTGCAAGAGCACTCGTGTGGTCGGCATTGTCCGGCTCATTGTTCCTTGCCCTGATAGTCCATGCGATGCTGCTATTCAGCTCACCGATGAGTTCGAACAGCCTGGCGATAACCCGATAGGACTCAGGGCTGTCAAAGCGCTTTTCGATTCGTCCGATTAACTCTCTTGTATCGTCAACCCGTCCCTGATGGCCAAGGAAGTTGCCCAGGGCCGCATGCCTGCTCAGTGAAACAGGATCGATTTCCAGTGCTTCCCGATACAGTGCTTCCGGCGCATCATCATTTGCCTGCATCCAGGACCAGTATGCGTAGTTGGAGTGCGCATCGGCATTGTTCGGGTTCAGCTGTATGGCACGCAGCCAGGCAGCGCCTGCCCCCGGCAATCCGCGCGACCAATAAAACGCTCCGAGCGCTTCCTGTACTTCCGACAGGCCAGGATCGAGCGAGCGTGCATTGAGAACGGCAGCTTCTGCGCCCATCATATCGCCCTGGTAGAGCAGGGCGCCTGCAAGTCGACTATAGGCGAGCGCCGATGTGGGATCAGCAGTAATTGCGTCCTGGTAAAGGCTGATCGCTTCCGCAAGCAGCTCGTGGTCTACGACGGCCCGCTCCCTTACCTCCAGTTCATAGAAATGCGCCAGCAGCATGAGTTCTTCAGCCGAAAAACTACGTCTTGCAGGGACAATTTTGCTGCCATCGGCGCCTGGGGCGACACGCGCTAATACCTCGTCCGCGATCTGCTTTTGCCAGGACACCAGGTGTTCTGTTCGTCCTTCATAGTTCTCCGACCATATAGTTGCGCTGTTTCTTGTGTCGACAAGTTGTGCGGATACGCTTATCCGACCCTGTCGCCGATGCACGCTACCTTCGAGAACATACGCAACACTGAGAAGCTCCCGAATAGTGGCGACGTCGGGTGTGTCCTCAGCAAACGAAAATGACGATGTGCGAGCGATGACACGCAGGTCGGGTGAGCGTGCCAACAGGTTCAGTACTTCTTCGGCAAGGCCATTGGCCAGGTAGCGTTGATCCTGGGTTTCGCTGCGATCGGCAAATGGCAGCACAGCGATTGTATTACCCGGCACAATGACCGGATCTGGACCTTTAAAGGCGTATATCAGTATGCAGGCGGCTGTAACGCTGACAATGGCTGCTGTTAGCCACGTCTTCCGTTGCTTGCGAGGTGTTGTGACTGGTGCTTCATCATTGTCCGCGGGCAGCGCTTCCTGTTCGCAAGCTGCCTCAAAGATATAGCCACGGCGCGGGACGGTTCGAATAATGTCCTTGTTAACATCCTCGATGCACTTCCTGATGTCGAGCAGGCAATGGGTCAGTGAGTCGTCTGAAACAATCTTTTTCCCCCAGATTTCTGCATGCAGCTCTTCCTTGCTGGTAAGGATGCCGTGACGGCTTAGCAGAAATGCGAGTACCTGAAATGATTGCGCGCGAATCTTGAGCTGTTCGCCATTTTTTTCGAGAGTGCCACGTCGTGTGTCCAGCGTGAAGGCGCCGAACGTATACTTGTTGTATTGCGGGGGAGGTGTCGACATAGTTCCCTGCATCAAAACGACATCGCCCAATGCCGATGCGTACAGGAACTTATAGCATTTTTTCAGCGTGTTTTTGGGGTCGAAGCTTCTCATGTCGACAAATAGCAGGCCGACGCAATGCTGGTGGAATGCCGGCCCTGTGCTGAAACCGACCGGCTTCCGCCATATCTTTGCAGGAACTGCTCGATTCGATCAGGGGATATCGAATACGACAACGCCGGCCGGGTAGCCAAAGCCCCGACCTTCAATCCCGAGATGTGGGGCGCCAGAGAGCGGGTCCTCAGGCGTTAGCAGTTGCCGCGCCAGTTCGCGCTTGTCATCCTGCTTTGCGGGGCCGTGGCCGAAAATGAACATCCAGACCTGCGATCCGGGCGACGGCGTAAAGGATCGCAATTCTCCGTAGAAACGAACTTTGCCGTGACGGCCTGCAACGGTGCTATCCATTCTCCCGTAGGTTACCAGCGGGTTTACGAACTCACCGCTCGGGTCCAGCGTAAAGAAATCTGCCAGTCCACAGCCTCCCGCATAGCCCGAGGGTTCGGCAAACGGTATTGTGCTGCCGTCGGCAAGTTCGAAGCCTTCGGGCAGTGGGAAGTTAACGCAGGATTCGGGCTTGTCAATGTATACCCACCAGACAGTGTAGGCATTGTTTCGTGTTAGACCGCGTACTTTCAACGAAGACCAAAGGCCATGAGGTGTACTGCACAGCGTTCCTTTTCCGGTAAAGGACTTCTGGTTAATTTGCTCCTCCCAGAAGTTTTGTGCGGGCTCTGTATCGCATCGCCAGTACCCGTTTGCTTGTGCGTCGGTTATGGACAGGGCGGACAAAATAATCATGCTCAGCATGAGGGTGACCAGGTGGCTTGTCTTGTTCATCGGTAGCTCCTCTTGACGCAGCGGCCAGGCTGCCACTGCACGCTTCCGACGTTACAAACACACAGGAATCAATGACATGAAAAAAGGGCGAAAAAAGCCGTAAGTATCCGTGGAACCCATGGAAAATGGGGGTCTGCGGCCGGGAATTTAAACGGGTTGCCAAATTGCGTGTGTGAGATTGCAAAAAAATGGGGCGAATCGCTTCGCCCCATGAGTTTGCAAAATTCTGCTCCGGATCAGGAAAACTGATTCATGGTGTTACCTTCGCCGGAGGCCTTAAGTGCCGCAGAACCCGAAAAGTACTCTTTGTGATCATCGCCAATGTCCGATCCAGACATGTTCTGATGTTTAACGCAGGCAATACCACGGCGGATTTCCTTGCGCTGGACACCGAGTACATAGCCGAGCATGCCACTGTCGCCGAAATACTCCCTGGCGAGTTCGTCGGTTGAGAGTGCCGCGGTGTGGTATGTGGGCAATGTAATCAGGTGATGGAATACACCGGCATGCCTTGCGGCATCAGCCTGGAAGGTACGAATACGCTCGTCAGCCGCGGCCGATAGTTCGCTGTCATCATAGTCGGCGCTCATCAGCTGATCCCGATGGTAAGCAGAGACATCCTTGCCTTCAGCCTTCCAGTCGTCGAACACCTGCTGGCGGAAATTCAGCGTCCAGTTGAATGACGGGCTGTTGTTGTAAACCAGCTTGGCATTCGGGATACGTTCACGGATTCGCTTTACCATGCCACCGATCTGGCCGATGTGCGGTTTCTCGGTTTCTATCCAGAGCAGGTCGGCACCGTTTTGCAGGGACGTAATGCAGTCAAGGACACAGCGATCCTCGCCCGTACCACTACGAAACTGAAAAAGGTTGCTTGGCAGGCGCTTGGGCCTCACGAGCTTTCCGGCACGATTAAGTACAACGTCTCCATTGTTCAGGTCTTCTGGCGATACGTCTTCGACATCCAGAAACGAGTTATACAAATCGCCGAGATCACCCGGTTCTTTTGTTACGGCAATTTGCTTGGTCAGGCCGGCACCGAGGGAGTCGGTTCGTGCGACGATGACGCCGTCGTCTACTCCCAGCTCCATGAAGGCATAGCGAACCGCTCTAATTTTCGCCAGAAAGTCGTCGTGCGGCACCGTTACCTTGCCATCCTGGTGGCCACATTGTTTCTCATCAGATACCTGGTTCTCGATCTGGATGCAGCACGCGCCGGCTTCGATCATCTTCTTTGCCAGCAGGTAAGTGGCTTCCTCATTGCCAAAGCCGGCATCGATATCGGCGATGATCGGCACGATATGCGTTTGGAAATTGTCGATGCTGTTCTTGGCAGCCTGTTCCCGCAGTGCGTCTCCATCAGCGCGTGCAGCATCCAGGTCGCGGAACAGGCCACCCAGTTCACGGGCATCGGCCTGACGCAGGAAGGTGTAAAGCTCTTCGATCAATGCAGGAACTGAGGTTTTCTCATGCATGGACTGGTCTGGCAGTGGTCCGAATTCAGACCGAAGAGCGGCGACCATCCAGCCGGACAAATACAGGTAACGCCGATCCATGCTGTTGAAGTGTTTCTTGATCGCGATCATTTTCTGCTGGCCGATAAAACCGTGCCAGCAGCCGAGCGACTGGGTATACAAAGACGGATCCGCATCGTAACGCGCCATGTCGTCGCGCATGATTTTCGCCGTGTAGCGGGCGATATCCAGTCCGGTCTGAAAGGGATTCTGCGCTTTCATTCGTGCGACGTACTCGGGGTCAATGGAATGCCAGGCGTTACCGTGACTGGCGACAACGCCGGCTGCGTGGTTTATATCATTCAGGTAATTCGACATGAGGGCTCCTTGGCTGACACGTTCGGCTGCAGCAACGGCTGCGGCCTTCGACGTTGAGGAGGATGCTACCCTGAAATTTGTCTAAAACTTCACAGTCAAAAATTCACAGTGTTAATTTCACAAGCATCGAGCTGGCGTGTGCCTGGGTGCGCCGTGGCGTCGGTTTACCCCATGGCCGGGCCCGTGCCGACGCGAGGGTGAAACGCGCAGGCTCGTGCTTCAGCGCGTAGTACAGGTCCTTCACTAATGTCAGCATGCCGTAAGGAATGATCCACGCATACGAAAGGTAACCTGTCGCGTTGAAGGCTGTCTTGGCCGGTTGATCAAATATCTCGTGGAGAATGCAGGCCAGGAGCGCTCAAGTTGCTGAAGTACCGTAGCAGCGGCGTAACAGGCAGTTTTTGCTGTCCAACTGTCGGGATAACATACAACCCTCACATGCCAAAAATAGGTACCTGTATAAAATCAATGACTTATAGATTGGCATGCAGCTTGCTACATTATGTCAGAAGAATATGTTTAACGGATCTCTTCGACCTTTTTGTAATTACAAGGATGTAAAACTTAATGATCAAATCCCGGATTATTTGTCTCGCGATCCTGTTATTCGCGTTTGGCAGCGTGTTCGCAGACCCGATTATCGCCGTTGATTTTCGCGGCAGTGACTGGGATGCCGCGGACCACAGTGATTCTTTCACCGTGGACGGAGTGACGGCTACAGCGCAGAATTCCAACGATGGTCTTTACCACGACAACGTCGATGGCCTCGGAATTCGTGGTGGTGCCGACAACGACGAAATTGACGGTGACGAACTCCTGAGTATCACTCTGGCAGACGGCTACTATGACAGCCACGGCTTGATCGACGGTTTCTTCCTGACGGACCTGTTTCAGGCACCCGATGGTGGCGACGGCGAGAGTGGCTGGGTGGATGTATTCCTCGCCGGTAACGCGTTTCTTGGGCGTTTCGACTTCCACATGACTGAGGCTTCGGCTAACGGTGAGTATTGGGTGGCCTTCGGTGGTGCCTATGAAATCTATCAGCTGATCTTTGGTAGCGACGGTCGCAGCGGTAACGAGTATTCGCTCGCAGGTCTGACGTCGACACCGAGTGTGCCAGAACCTGGCACCATGGCATTGCTGGGACTTGGGTTGCTGATGCTGGCGGTTTCGCGTCGTCGCAGAACCCAGGGGCATGCAAGCGCCTGAACAAGTTTGTTCAATAGAAACGAAAAATGCCCGCAACTGTGGGCATTTTTTTGTCTTGAAAATGCCTACAGGCTAATCAGGTCTGGGACTGCAGGAAGTTCTGTACGCCAATATTACCGATCAGGTCCAGCTGGGTTTCCAGCCAGTCTACGTGCTCTTCTTCTGATTCCAGAATGCTGTCGAAGACATCACGGCTCACGTAGTCTTTGATGCTTTCGCAGTAAGCGATCGCTTCGCGAAGATCAGGGATCGCATCCATTTCCATCGCGAGATCGCATTGCAGCGCTTCGGGTACATTCTCGCCAATACGCAGCTTGCCGAGTTCCTGCAAATTCGGCAGCCCCTCCAGGAAAAGTATGCGCTCGATAAGCTGATCCGCATGTTTCATTTCGTCGATCGACTCGTGGTATTCGTAGTCGCCAAGCTTTGTGAATCCCCAGTCTTTGAACATTCGCGAATGTAAAAAGTACTGGTTGATTGCGGTCAATTCGTTTTTGAGTACCTTGTTGAGGTGCTGTATGACCGTTTTGTCGCCTTTCATGTCTTTCTCCGCGCAGGATCGTCAGGGGTAACGAGACATCTTAGCGTCCACAGAAGGGTGCGCAAGCGCTAATGTCAGTGGGACGCAGGCATAGCAGCATAACACTGGCTATCTGGCTGTCGGGAATTTGCACAATATATACCCGGCAGGTGTCGAAAAAATAGCCACTATTTTGTTCGTGGTTCGTACATGCCGGGCAAGATAGCGCTTATACAAGGGTTTGCGCGCAAGCCACGAAGTGGCACGGGGTTTGCATTTTTCTTATTTATTTAGCGGCCGTAGCGCGCCTGGCCGCAACGCAATCTGGAATGCGCATGACAACAAAAACAAATAAGAGCACTTGTTCTGGCATGGCGGCTTGTGGCTTTTTCGCTGCATCCCTTGCCTTCTTGCCGACGTTGACGATGGCCAACGAAACCGACGGTCCGGCTGATGTAATCGTCGTGACCGGTTCGCGTGTATCCGATCAGCTCACCGAATTGTCAAACTCCACGAACGTGATTGGCCGCAGTCAAATCGAGGCCCAGAACCATTCGAACGTTCTCGACCTGCTGCGTAACTCACCCGGCATCATGGTGTCCCAGCCTGGAGGGCGTGGCGGAGTCGCGAACCTGTTCGTTCGCGGCGGCGAGCCCAATTTCACGATGGTCTTGCTTGACGGCGTCCGCGTAAACGATCCGAACAATACTCGCGGAGGGTCTTTCGATTTCTCCACCCTGAACATGCAGGACATCGAACGCATTGAAATTGTGCGTGGGCCCCAATCCGCGATCTACGGATCCGACGCGCTAAGTGGTGTCGTCAATATCATCTCCAAAGGTCGTGCGGAAACCTTGGGCGTGGGCTTGAATGCCGAAATTGGCGAAGAAGGGTTTGAGCGCTATGCAATCGATATCGCCGGCCCGATCGGTGCGGGCGGTGGATTCTCATTACGTGCTGCAAGCGTCGATGATGGCGACATTACTGAAGGAAACACCTATACGAGCGAATCGGTAAGCGGCAAGCTGATATTCGGAGCCGAAGACGGTTGGTCATTGCGAGTCTTCGGCCGATATTCGGACAACGCCGGCACATCTTTTCCGGAAGACAGCGGTGGTGCTGAGCTCGCCGTTATGCGGTTGCTCGACGTGAAGTCATCTGAAGATGTGAGTTTTGGCGCAGCAGGTTCTTTCCCGCTGGCGTCGAACTGGACGCTGAACGTTACAGCGAATCAGTACGATCATGATGACTCCTACGCATCGCCGGGCGTTGCGCCAGGCGTCCGCGACGGCGTGCCGCCGAACGGTGCTGACTCCAGCCTGGATCGCTCAAGTATGTCTGCCAATGTAGTGGCCGATATCAGCAGTAATTTTCGTGCGACCTTTGGCGTGGACTATTACGACGAGCAAGGCAGTTCTGATGGTTACGTCGATTTTGCACCCGGCTTCTCAATTCCGACAATGTTTGAGATCGACCGCAACGTAACCGGTGTGTTTGCCGAGGTGCGTTATCACCCGGTGCAGTCCGTCACGTTACTCGCCAGCCTCCGGAACGACGATCCTGACGGCGAAAGCGGAGAAACGACAGCCAAGCTGGGTGGCCTGTTCGAGTTCAACGGCGGTCGCAGTATCCTGCGGGCAAACTGGGGGGAAGGCTTTAAGTTGCCGAGCTTTTACGCGCTGGCAAATCCCCTGGTTGGCAATCCCGACCTCAAGTCTGAACGAAGCGACAGCGCGGACATTGGTATCACGCAGCACGTAAATGACCGCATGGCGCTGACGCTAACCCTGTACCGCAGCGTCTTCGAGGACCTTATCGATTTCGACTTCGACCTGTTTACGAATGTGAACCGAACAGAAGTAACGGCACAGGGCGCGGAACTGCAGCTTGATTATCAACTTAGCGATGCTTTGCACCTGTCCGCCGAAGCCATGTACCTGGACCTCGATGTAAAAGATTCGGATACGCCATTGCGGCAGCGGCCCGACTGGCGCGGTAGCGTGTCGATGCTTTGGGATATCAACAGAGCCTGGCGCTGGCACGCGAGCTGGATGCTGCAGGGTGAGACGTTTGATTCCTCAATCCCAACGGGTGGCCTGATGCTTGACGGGTACAACCGGCTCGACACGGCGCTCACCTGGCTGGCCGGCAAGTCACTTAACGTACAACTGTCTGTCGATAACCTGCTTGATGAAAATTATGCAGAAGCGATTGGTTTCCCAGCGGCCAGCCGCCGCGCACGCCTGGCAGTGCGCTACCGCTTCTGAGCATAAAGTCTGCGAAAGGGTAGACGTTCCAGCGCGATCGTAGCCAACAGTGTAAACAGTGCCATAGCGGCCAGCCATGACTGCGCTCCAGATGCTGTAACGGCTGTTTTGTTGGTCGCACCTTGCCATTCCTGGACCAGTCCATCACGTAGCAGGGCGCTTGCAAGCGATCCACCGTCTATGATTTCCGCGGAGGTGGGTGAGAGGAAGAATTCGTGACGGGCGGCAGTAACTTCATTGTTCCAAAGCAATGCGGCCGGGCCAGGGCTCGATTGCGGAAGCGAAAGTGCATAGCGGCGCGGCGCAACGAGCTCCGGTACGAGGTTGAGGACGGGTTCACCGGGACGCGCCAAGCGCGCGTTTGGTTGACCGGTGACTGCATCGCGCGTTTCGACGAGCAATGTCTGATTGGAGCTTTGGCGCAGTACTGATAGCCCACGCGTGTCAGCGCTGGCCACCGATGAGACCAGGTCGGCGACAAATAATGGCCAGTGCTCCCATGTGAGCCATTCCTGTGCCCAGCCACCCAAGCCCCCAGGCAGGGCAACCACGCTTGCGGCCCCAACCGACCACTGGGCAAGCAACGGGTCGCCATTCTGTGCCTGCAATTTGATGTGTGCGGCCGGGCGGGCGCGCGTTTGCGTATAGGCAGTCAAAGCAGGCCAATGGCCATCGTCAAATGCAGATGCCCAGCCGACTCGCACCGGTTGTGTGCGCTGTTGCACCAGCGCTGGCCCGAGCGTCTCGAGTTCTCCCTGCATCAGCACCGGCAGTTGCGCGACGTCAGCAACTGGCAACAGGCGAATCTGCTGCGAATCCGAAAGTTTCTTGAGCGGAAGTTCGCGCTGGCCATCGGCAATGATGAGTGCGACCAACTGAACTGGGGTGTCCGCAATTTGCGCGGACATAGCGTCGATATCGGCGTCACTCAACATCCCGTCGGTAACCAGAAACACCAGTTGTTGCGCGGTTGCCAGATCATTCAAGTCGGCAACCGCCAGCTCCAGTGCGGCTGCGACACGTGTACCGCCGCCTGCCGCATCGGGCCAGGCCTCGGCAACGGCGGCCGCGTGGTCGCTGCGTGCGGCCAAGGGCAGCAGGCGTCGCGCGTCTGCATCGAACGAGTACAAGCCAACCTGGTCTTTCGGGCGCAGCGACTGGACGGCTGCCAGTGCGGCACTGCGCGCGATACTAAGTCGGCTCATCGGCTCGCGGTTCATACTGCCCGACACGTCAAGCAGCAGCGCCACGGCCGCGGCAGGTTCACGTTCGGGCGGTTCTGACACCAGTGGCAGGAGCGATTCCAGTTCCGTTGCCCGGTAACCTCCCAGCGCAAATGAGTTGGGACCGCCGCTCACAATCAGGCCCAGTCCTTCGTCACGAACTGCGTTCGCTACCCGCTGCCATTGCGTTGCTGGCAGCGCGTGCCAGGCAACGTCGTCAAGAATCAATGCCCGATAGCTGCCGAGCGCCGCGGAATAGGCCGGGAACTCCGCGGGCGAAATAATTGTCACTGGCCAACCGCCGTGGCTCAGGCTGGTTCCGAGCGCGCTGGCACCCGACGCAAGCAGCAGGAGCCGTGGCGCAGCAAGTACATTGATTACGCCAATCGGTTGTCTCGGCACAATGACTTCGCCAGCGTCTGCGGTCGCGATCTCGAGGTCCAGCGAGAGTGCAAAATCGCGATCGACTAGCAGTTCGAGAAAAGTTTCGGGTGCGACCAGGCTGGCGCTGGCGAGCAAGCGATGTTCCTGGAAGATCATCGCTTGCAGCGGGCGTTCAGGCAGTTCGGCAACTTCAATGCCGATACTGACCCGCTGACCCGGGCGAGCAACATCCGGCATGTGCACTGCAATGACCGGTGTACCCGCTTCCTCGCGCGCAAGCGCGTGCCAGAAAACAGGTGCGCCGGCAGCACGGGCAGATTCGATCGACGCACGCGCCGGGGAGGGCCAGTAACCGTCAGAATGGATGACAATGGCAGAGTGACGGGCATCAGCGGAGCGCCACATCGCGTCTTCAAGCTGCTCGGCAAGTGTCGATGCGCCATCGTCCGGGTAAATGTGCACCGGCAGCGTGTCGTTCTGTGCATCGGTCTGCAACAAGGCCGCAAGAAGCAATACGCCGGCCAGAATGCGTCCTGCAAGCATGCCAGACAGAGGGCGACGATCAAGCATGTCCAGTGCCTCGGGCTGCCTGAATCAGCCTGGCTGCATCAAGCATGAGCAACAGAAGCGCAAGTGCCAACAGCCAGTCCATCAATCCGAAACGGTTTAGCCGTAGTGCAGCCTGCTGGCCGCTTTGCGTGCCGATAACGCGAGGGATAATGTCCGTATCGGCAGGATCTCGTTGCACGGTCAGTACCGGGTCCAGTACGTCGCGCTGCAGGACCGTGTTAATCATGCCTGCGAGCAGCACGGGAAACGCTGGCTGCTCCGTCAGCGGTCTAAAGCCCGGATCGATAACCGATTCAAGCGTGGCAGTGCCGGCGCGCTGCAGGATCAGCGGCCCGGCGTCATTCCGCAATAGCACTGCGTCGTTGATCGCCGGCGGCCGCGGCCAGGAGCGAGCCTGAATCCACTCTGCTTGCAGGTACAGGTCTTGCAGTGGCTGCGCGCGCGGCAGCGCGACCGGCGCTGATGTCAGGAGCTCAGCCGGGCCGGGATGAAACAGAATTTGCGGTATGTCGCCGCGCATCGCATCCGAGCACCGGATGGCGAGCAGCGCTTGCCCGTTACTGCCTGTCCGCAATCCGGGGTGAGCCTGCAGCGCTGCGTCCAGCGCGGCCGGACAGGCGGGATCTATAGCCGCGGTGATCGGCAACAGCCGGTCGAGATCCAGGCTGATTTCATCATCGATGATGAGCGCATCGTTTGGTAGAAGCCGTGCATGCAAGGTCTCGTGCGGCGTATCCAGTGTCAGTTCTATTTGCCGCAATTCGCCGGCGGCAAGTTCGATGTTGAATACCTGTTCGGCACCGGGTGAAGGCCCGACACGTAGTTCTCGGCGCGTGCTTACGGTACCGCGATTGGCCACATCCACAAGTACGGCGAGCCGTCCGGCAAACTGCGCGTCGCGCCTTACTGCAAGACGGGTAATAGCCGTGTTTTCGGTACGCGTGCCAATACTTATGACACGACTAAACGGCGCGCGACTCGCCCAGCGCCGGGTATTTGCTGATGCGCCGTCGCTTAGGAGCCAATGTTCGCTATCGCTCGACAGCATTGCCGGCCTGAATACCAGCGATCCGCCCGCCGGTTCCTCCCAGATACCCGCATCGACGGTGCCGGACGCCGTGAGGGTGGATTGCCGTGCAGGATCATGCACTGATCGCAGGAGAAATTTTTCGGCGCTGTGCTTGGCAAGCAGCGGCTTTAATTTATCCAGACCGTCCTGTAGTCGCGACTGTCGGTTCTCAAGCGTGTACATGCTTGGCCCATCATCGATCCAGACAGTGACATGCCTGTCTTGCCCGCTCCACCAGGGCTGAGCAAGTGCGGCGACAATCAGCGCCACGATCACGGCCCGGCGCAGCCAGGCTGGATCCGGTGACCGGCGCTCGCGGCCGTGTGTTTCGGAACTGCCAATACCCTGCCACAGAAAGAGTGCGCTTACCCGGACCTGACCGAGGGGTGCCTGCCAGCGATGCAGCCACCAAACTAACGGGATCAGGGCGAGTCCCAGCAGCCACCAGGCTTCGAGCAGACCGAACATTAGCGGTGACCGAAATGTGCCATTAGCGTTTGCTCCCACGATCCGCCACTGCGCGCAGCACTGAAGTGGATATTGAGAGACTGCATTACACGCTGTAAGGCCGCATTGTGTTCCGCAAGCGCAGCGGACGCTGATTGAACCGCCCGGCTGTCGAGATCGAGGCGCAAGCGTTCACCGGACTCGGTATCTGTCAGCAAGCTCGAGCCACGCCGCGCCAGAACAACTTCATCCCTTGCGAGAACCTGCAGTGCAGCAAGTGATTTGCTGTGCGCGCAGAGTTGCAGCAGGTCTTCGCGCATCAAGTCCGCGCGCAGGAAGTCACTTAGCAGGAATACATCCTGACGACCGTGCAGTAACGGTGCACACAGGCCAGGCAGCGAGCCTCCGCCGCTGGCCGGTGGCAAGTAGTTCTGTAGTTCGTGGGAGATCGCTGCAAACTGACGCTGGCCTCTGCCTGCTGCGATTCGGGCAACGATCCGTTCGGCAAAGACAATGAAACTGACGCGGTGGCCAACGTGCAGCAACAGGTAGGCAAGCGCAACGGCGAGTTCGCAAACTCGCTGCCATTTTTGTTCATCTTGCATCGATGCACTGCCATCGACACAGATCGTCCAATCGCTTGCGGTTTCGTCGCGATAGCTGCGCATCAGCAACTGGTTACGCAGCTGGCTTTGTCGCCAATCGATGTGCCTGGCATCTTCGCCTGTCGCGTAGGCACGCAGATCGAGAAACTCGAGACCAGTGCCGGCCTTGCCCTGTGCGACCTGCAGGCCAAAACCTTGTTGTGTTGACGAGCGCAGAAGCGGCGCTGCAAGTCGCGCGAAGCGCCGTAGCCGAACCTCATCAACCATAGCGTGCGTTGCCATCAATCGCGAAAGGCCGACTGCCAGTCCTTCAGTAGCTGATCAACGACATTTTCAACTGTGACACCGTCAAGCTCGCTCACAGTCTTGAGCAGTAAACGATGGGACAGGACCGGCTTTGCGACGGCGGCCAGGTCTTCGAAGTCGACTTGCGGACGCCCGTCAAACAGGGCAACCACGCGAGCTGCGCGTACCAGCCCCTGCAATGCGCGCGGGCTTGCGCCGTATCGAATATGCTGCACGGCAGCGCCTTTGCCGACACCGGGTTGGGTACTGAGTACCAGGTCGATCGCACTTTGCCTGACGGGTGCGGAGACGAGTACCTCTTGAGTGCTGTCGATGATGGCAAGGACGCGTTGGGCATCAAGCAGGGGAGCGACATTGTCCGCGGGTTCACCGTCCAGCGTTGTCTGCAGCAAGGACTCGAGACAGTCAGCCGACGGGTAGGCAACATCAAGCTTGAAGAGAAAGCGGTCGAGCTGTGCTTCCGGTAACGGGAACGTGCCTTCAAGTTCGATCGGATTTTGCGTAGCAACAACCCAGAACGGACCAGGCAATGGATAACTGGTACCAGCATGCGTCACCTGTTGCTCCTGCATGGCCTCGAGCAACGCGGATTGGGTGCGGGGAGTCGCGCGGTTGATTTCATCCACCAGCGCCAGGTTTGCGAACACGGGGCCCGGCCTGAACTCGAGCATCGAATTGGTACCAGCGGCTGGGCCGGAGGTGAGCACTTCACTGCCGGTGACGTCGGAGGGCAGCAGGTCAGGCGTGCACTGGATGCGGCCGAGTTGCACGCCAAGGATGCGTGCCACGGCTTTACACAAGTGTGTTTTACCAAGTCCTGGCAGGCCCTCGATCAATACATGACCGCGCGCGAACATCGCGATAAGCAACTGCTCCAGTAGCGCGTCCTGCCCAACAATCACGCCCGCCAGTGCTTGTCGAACTCTTGCGATGTCATCGCAGACTGCGTCAAGTTCGACGGCAAAATCATTCATCCTTATCCTCTCCCTGTTTATTCCGCGCATGCAGGTAATTGCGCGCAAAGGCACTTTGCGCTGTACTCAACGAAGACCATCCGGTAACCGATGGTGGTGCTGCGGCTGCTGTCGGTGCCGCGAATGCCGTGCTCGTAACGCCGTTCTGCGAATCGAATGCCGGTGCCGCAGCGCGGCGGCCCGCGATAGCGAGTCCCTCGCGCGCAATTTCAACGGATTGCGTTTGTTGAAGTGTTACGTCGCGGTGTGCGATAGCGGTTGCAGGGCCATTGCTTGCATTTCCCGCTTCGTCACCATCGCCCGTACCGGGCGCACGAACCCTGGGTGCTGCGGGATCGGCGGTTTCCGGATCGGGTTCGGTTACAGCCAGGTTGGAGGCGGTGTCTGCAGCCGGGGACTGAGTGGTCGTACGGGTAGTTCTTACAGCACCGTCGGCAAGCGCTGCCGTTGCGCGATCGCGGCGGATAGAGGCTTGCAGGTTTTCTACTTCCGGGGCAGTGGCGGTTTGCCGGTCGGCTGCCAAAGCAGCGGGTTCATTGTCTGGTGCGGCAGGTACTCTTGCGCCTGTTGTGTATACGAGCAATGCGCTGGCCAGAAACGCCGGCAGCATAGACAGCGCAAACTGGTTGAGGGGTGGCGCCGACCAGAGACCAGGCAGTCTCTGCGAGCCGTCACGAGCGACCAGCTGTGCAGCACGCCGCGCTACAAGCGCACCACTGCGTGTAGCCGTTTGACCGGATCGTTCGATGTCATAAGCCGTCGTGAACAGTGACTTACTGCCAAATGCGCGGTCCGCGCGCCGTGCCGATTCGGCGAGAGTGGGGCGCCGCAACAGGGCTTTCAACGAGAGTGCGAATACAATCGTGACGGTCGTGGCTGCGATAAACCTGGCGGACACTAAAATGCCGGCAACGTCTGCAATCGCCATTAGCAACATGCATGCAGCACCGAGGCCCAGCGCCATTGCAAGCTGCTGCAGACCGCGCTCGAGCCAGAGTCGCCGGCGTACGCGCCTGAGAAATGCGGTGGCGGAGTCTGCGCTCATTCGATAAACCAGGTGTGCAGCAGCGTTCTTTGGGACCAAAGTAGCGCCGCGACCAGCGCGCCGAATGCGTTGCCAAACAGTACCCGCGACGCTTGCTCGGT
>TARA_R110002049_G_scaffold137865_2_pt1 | contig 20185 bp, 14 predicted proteins | sample TARA_R110002049 | Tara Oceans TARA_R110002049 (sample SAMEA4396941) | marine metagenome | biome: Polar Biome; feature: [SRF] surface water layer (ENVO:00010504); material: water (ENVO:00002006), including particulate matter (ENVO:01000060) such as... | depth 5 m | reverse complement strand
CTATAAATCATGGTTGTCCAACGACCCTTTTAGGTCCAGTGCGGTGGTAGCCTATTACGCCATACTCTCCCTACCTGCCCTATTGGTGATTATTGTAAATGTTGTTGGGGCAGTTTGGGGAACGGAAATAGTACAGGGAAAACTAACAGAGGAATTTTCCATGGCCCTGGGTAGTGACGCTGCAACATCAATCCAAGCTATGATAGAGGAAACTCAAAGCGTAGAAAAAAGTACCTTATCCTCCATTATTGGTATCGGAATTCTTCTTTTTGCCGCTACTGGGGTAGTATATCACTTAAAAATTTCATTGAACGCCATTTGGAGAATTAAATCGGACCCAGAGGTGAAAATAAAAAAAGTGATCATAGACCGTGTATTGAGTTTTGCCTTTATTCTGGCGATCGGTTTTCTATTGCTTATCAGTTTCATAGTTACGGCTGCCATATCGATCCTTAACGACTTTATACGCGAGGTTTTGCCCGATGTGCTACTCTATGCTGCCTATACCATTGATTTTCTAATTTCCATTGCCATTATATCGGTCCTTTTTGGGCTAATGTTCAAATATCTTCCCGATGCCAAGGTAAAATGGCCTACCGTAAAGGTAGGTGCAGTTTTAACCGCTCTCCTATTCGTATTGGGAAAATCGGCCTTGGGTTATTATTTCGGACTGGCAGAACCAGGGTCTACTTATGGTGCAGCGGGTACTATTGTATTAATTCTATTATGGGTATCCTACTCCTGTCTTATCCTATTCTTTGGGGCGGAGTTCACCTATAATTACGCGGAGAGGTTCGGACGTGGCATAAAGCCCAATAGCAGGGCTGTTAAGGAAAATGATCCCTGTTAGTGGTCCTGATGGGCGCAATAGACCTTGGGTGATATTTAAAAGTGAGGCCTAGCGTTTTTGCACTTTTTTTGATGTATTTAAACAAACTTGGCTTCTTTCGTTCCATCTATCAACATGCGATAGAGCTCATACGAACTTCTTTCTACCCAACATTCCGCGAGCCTATTGCCGTCTACCTTCCAAATAGCTATTCCGGTAAATGAAATAAATCTTTGATCAGGACTAAGGCCGAAAAGACCATTGTTCTTACCGGAACAGACCCACCTTGAAACGACCTTGTTTTTATGCTCATCAAAAAATATTTCCACATTTTCCGTTTTGGCATCTATAAGTGATTTTTGAAATACTCCTACCCAATCCTTAAACTTGTCCCTTCCTTTTATTTTGACTCCCCCGGTCGTAATGGTGTAATCTTCTGTCATTAGTTCATCAATTGCCTCCAGTTCATGTGGAGGATGCCAAACCCGGTCGAAAAATTCCAACACAAGTTGATCGGGTCTAATATTTGAATTTAGTCGTTCTTGTTTTTTCATGACCACAATTTTATGTTAAACCAATCTACTCTAATTTAATACAGATCTTTTCAAAATGGCCGCCACCTTTTAATAACATGAGTGCTTCGGATAACTGTTCAAATTGAAAAATGGATAACCTTATGTAAATGCATAAGGGTAAACATTCTTCCATACATTTCAGTCGATCCGGTTTCAACGGCCTCTATTCTGGCTGCTCTGCTCATGATTATTCCAACTTCAATCATTTGTATGCAGATTCCACCTCTTTCAACATTACATCCAATTGAGCCCCGTTGAACCAATGGCCCTTCAACATGACCCCTTCTATGCTTTGGGTGTTCTCAATATTATCCAGCGGATTTTTGGCCAGTAGTACCAGGTTGGCATTCTTTCCTGCTGCAATGGTGCCCTCCGATGCATATTTACCCAAGTAACGTGCCGGATTAACGGTGCTTGCCAATAGGATGTTGTAAGGTGCAACGCCCGCCTCCTGTAAAAACTTAAACTCCTTGTGCAACGAAAAACCTGGGATTACCATACCATAGGTATCACTACCGCTTAGCAGATGTACACCATTATCAATTAAAATACGGGTAAATGCCTTTATCCATAGAAAGTAGTCAGCGAATAGGGTTTCTGCCTTTACCCCTTCAAATTCACTATTTTTCATTTTGCGGTAGTCATTTTTTTCAGTTAGAAAGTTTTCCCGTTCCTGTTTAGGCAGATATTTTACCAATTCATGATTTTGAAGCTCGGCAAATTTTTTATCGTCCAAACATTGATTTATAAAATCGAATATAACCAGGGTAGAACCTATGTAAATATCACTTTGTTTTAATTGAAGTGCTACTCTACTTAATTCGGCCAAATCTTCATTATAAAGCTTTTTCCCACTATCGTCCTTTGAGATGTAAAGAAACTCTTCCACATGCTCGATCGATTTCATGCGCAAGGAATATTCCAGCGGAAGGTTCCTTTGGGCATGGCCAATTATCGGAATTCCGTTCTTCTCACCTACTTCCAAAAGTTCTAAATAAATTTCCAGGGGAAGGTTATCCGCAATTTTTAAAAAGTCGTAACCTTTGTCTATGTGAGACTTGACCACGTCCATCACTTGCTCCAAATTATGAAGATCATCCGCTTGTAGATAAGGGCCGGTGGTATAATAATTGGGTCCAAGCAAATCACCCACTGAAATTTTATTCCTAATTGCGATATGGTCTTGTCCATCACGTTCGGCCATGTTCCTTGCAGTGGTTATTCCATTGGCAATAAGTAGTTTAAAATCAATGCTTGGATCATTGTTTCTTAGGTGATAGTGCATCTCCGACAATCCAGGAATTAAGTACTTTCCTGTTCCATCGATGGTTAGGCTTACATGATATTGAATTGGGTTAGAAGTTGGCTCGACCTTTACTATTTTTCCATCCATAATAATGACCCGTTGCTTATCCAGTACTACTTCTTCGGTCATTGGAATAACGTTGACATTTTCAATTGAAAAAGTATCGAAATTCTGCCCAGCGATGTTTTGTATGCTAATCAACAGCATTACTATGATGAAAAGCCACTTTTCCATAATTTCCGAATTTGAAATGTTACATTCTTAGCCCACTTCTTTTTTCCCTGGCTTTAGAACTATTATCGCCATGTCACAAAAAAATCCATTCTCTTGGCATACCTAAAAGCAGTATACTTTCCGGATACTGTAGGCAACTAAAAATACTCTTTAATTGCCCTCAAGATGTTGATTTTTTAAACAATGTTAACCTCTTACTTTGTATACATAGGCAAAATTAGCGTTAAGCATTGGCCACGGAAAGTAATTGTGTATAAAGTGCTGCAAAGAGGTATTAAACTGTCCTAAAAATCGCATTAATTGAATATACGATTTATAATAAACGAAATTTCACAGGAGAAAAGAGTATTAAACGCCCCCCTTCCTTTGGACCAATTAAAGCAAAAGTGAGCTGCCAAACCTGAGCCTTTAGATCGGTTCAAGTAACAGCAAACAAGGTTGAGTTTCTACTAATTGGAGCCACATAAGTTTAGGGAACTCCACAACCCTTAGTTTGTTGCCCATAGCATTAATGATACCTATAAAAGCTATCTCAACCCCTAACTACCCTGTTGCTAGCCTAATTCTTAATATGACAATTCACAAACCAACTGAATGCTGTACTTCATATTAGAGCTCGTTCCATGATGGATTGCATCCCTAGCTATACATACCTTTTTATAAACAAGTCCACTTTATTATCCTTCAATTATTCTTTTTGATAAAAAGTCGGACCACCTAATACTTCCATACCTATTTTCAGGACATAAGTTACTACCAGATCTAAATATGGCATAGAACTCGCTATCCAATGTGGACTCGCTCACTTCTATTACCTTTTTGTCCCTATTTATCTGATTAAAATAAATTTGGGCCATTTCTTTAAGAGACATGACTTCGGGTCCTCCCAAAGTAACCGTTGTGTTAAGAGGTTCCTTCTCCACCAACTCAGCTATGTATTTGGAGGCATCTGTGATGTCTATGGATTGGAATTTCAACCCTTCGGGAATTTTGAATTCCGGAGATTCTTCATCTTGCAGATTATATATCATGCGTTGAACCACAAAGTCATGGAATTGGGTCAACCTAAGTATGGTATATGGAACTTTGGAATTTTCAATGATAACTTCGGCTTTCCTTTTATGGGTGTAATAGGAAAAAGTACTTTTATCAACACCTACAATGGAGATATAAATCAAGTGAGGGGAAGAATCCTTATTGATCGCCCCAATTAAATGTTCCGTACCCTTTACATCAACATTTTCTGAATCCATCGCATTACTCGCACAATGGATAATAACGTCAGTGTTGATATCTGGCAAGCTTCGTTTATCGGTTAAATCCCCCATAAGAATGGTGCTTCCTGTGGGGGAAATATAATTGGTTTTCTTGCTTAGAATAGAGGGATGGTATCCAAGGCGAACAAGTTCCCGAATAATAACTTTGCCTAAACTACCTGATCCCCCGGTTACCAGTACTCGTTTCATAATCGATATATCTTTAATTGACCAGTATAGTATTCAAATCAATTTTCTGTTCCTTACCCCTTAAACTAATTTCACCGATAGGAATAGCCATGTATTTAGCACTTAATTTCATTAGCTGTAGCAAAGCGGATGAAACAAGTATTTTTACGTCATATTGATTACACAAAGCTTGAATACGGGAAGTGGTGTTCAAAACATCCCCTGAATAGACGATATCCTTTTTGATTACGCCAATCTCCCCTGTGGTCGCTTTTCCTAAATGTAACCCTGCCTTAAAAGTTGGGACCACTCCATATTTTTCAAGATACTTTGATTTCTTTTCCTCGATAGTCCTTTCAATTCTATAAAAGCAATGAAGGGCGTTATTGTTTCTTATTCCCTTTTCCACAGGCCATGAAATTACCACCTCATCGCCCACGTATTGATAAATCTCCCCCAAACTCTCAACAATGGGTCTAGTAATGTCTTTATAGATTTCCTTGAGCATTTCAAAAAATTTGCCGCTCTCCATTTTCTCCGCTATGGACGTGGAACCTTTAAGATCTAGAAACATAAAGATTCTTTCTTCCTCCCTGGGTTGGATGTATTTGCCTGTCAAAAAACTCCAAAGCACACCTTGTCCCAATTTATCATTGATTTGAAGTACAAATTGTGTGGAAGAAAACAATAGCCCCCAGATTATCATAGTGGCAAAAAATGATGGGACGCTTAAATAAGCCATTAAATTATATACTGAATGCGCAAAGGCAAATTCACTTTCACCCAGAAGGTTATAAAAGACTAAACCTAATAGAAAAAGACCAATGAACGCCAGCAACAAATACCAAAGTACAAAAAGCAATCCTGAACCAATTGCACAGTGTTCAAAATATTTTTGTCCGAAAACTTCATATCTGCCGTACACTAATATAGTACCCCCTATTAGGCCTATAAAAATACTGAAGAACAAGTTGGCCATAAAGTTGGGCCAAAACTCAAAGCTTTCTGTCAGATTGTGCAAATGAACAAATTCCATGGTGGAAAAATATCTGTAAATATAGAATACCGATTGTACAAGCGCCCAGCACAATGTAATTATCAAGATCTTTTGTATTTCTTTTAAACCAAGTACCGATTTTCTAAATAATAATGTTCTCATGTGTTATAGCGTCTTATAAATTGTTGACTAGTTTTCAGGTTCCTTAAAAATAAGGCCCCGCGTATAATATTTCTGTTAGGTGGAAATTGGGCCAGTGAGATTAGCCACTGTCCCAATTTCCTAGATAGGCTTGTACAAGTTTATTGCACAAAGCTTAGAATCAGAATTTGAAACGTCTGGTTTCAAACCAGTTAACCCTCTTTGAGTTCTTGAAAGTTGAATATTTTCTTGATTCTGATGGCAATAACAATTCTCTCTTAAATGCTCTCATGATGTTTGTTTTTTAATTGATTAAAAATTGTATTTTTCCAATTCTTTGGTAAAATTAAAGTCAAACTGAAGGTTTTAAAATTCAAATTGGATGAACTGGAAAGAAGTAGGTTTGAACTGATTTTATTCCTGATGTATATGTAAACTTCCTTCTACAAGCCACGGCATTTTTTTGCCAATTCGGCCTTATATCGTTGAGCCATTTTTTTTGGGAGCCCCCTATAATTTTCAAAATAATAGTATATCGAAGACATCTTCTTGACCAAGTTTCAAGGTTTTAAAAATGTACTAAAAAGTTCAAAGGGTAATTCCTATAATAAGCCTAAAGGATTGGACATTGTCCCGACACGCTGACAATTCCTTTAATTGGAGTAGGCCCATAAGGCATCGGAAATAAACTACCAATAACATTTCAACGCTGCCTTGAAAGGCCAAAAGTAGGATTATTTACATGTCTTGGCAAACAGCATCAATCACAGTATGAATTGGTTTAAATATGGTATGATTTGAGCAGAGTTTATTAAATTAGATATTCCTAAATAATGGCACTTGAAAAATATATTTTTATATATTTCGATTGCGATTTATACCTTGGCAGGCAGCGCCCAAAAGCCTGAACCAAAGCGCTATAATTTTGCCCATTATACCGAAGAATCCGGACTTCTTTCTTATCAGGTCAATTCTACCTTACAAGACGATGAGGGCTTCATTTGGATCGGCACCAATGAAGGCCTACAGCGATTTGATGGAATACGCTATAAGAATTTTGGGCAAGCCCGGAACGATTCATCTTCTATACTATCAAAAGCTATTTTACAGGTCCTTCTGGATGCCAACAGAAATTTTTGGATACTGACTCTAGATGGCAGTGTAGGGCTTTTTGACAATAAGTCCTTTACTGTGGAAATGGCCCAAGTAAAGGTAAAAAATGAAGTCCTGCTCGCTTCTTTGACGATGCCTAAAAAACTTATTGCCGCCGATGATGGAACAGTTTTTTTGTTGCTTCCCGGGGAAGAGTTGGTCACCTACAATAAGGAAAACCATGAATTTTCGGCCGACCATAATTTCTTCAACCCAAAACCAGAATGGAAAATTGTCGATTTCATACCACAACCCGGTACGAAAAAATTATGGATGTGCCTCTCCGAACAAGGATTTGCAGTTTACGACCAAAACACTGGTCAATTAAGCCATAACGACAATAATCTAGGGCAGGAAATAATAATAGAACACTATAAAAACACCACAAACCCAAATAAACTATTTTTTGATAGTCGGGGTCGTGCATGGCATGTGGGTATGGCTGATGGCTTGCCCTATATATATAGTTATGACCTTCAAAAAAAGGAAGTGGTTCTTTACAAATATGGCTTTCTTGATCAAGTTCCCCGACACCATGAAATACACCAATTTTTGGAACAGCATGATGGCAATATTTGGATTTCAGGCATCAATATTCTCGCTAAATACTTGGAAAAAGAAAAGCAATTTGAGCAAGTGCATAATGGTTATGTGGACGACCGCAGCATTGAGTTCATTGTTGTCACCAACCTAAACGAAGGGCGAGAACACAATATCTGGGTAGCAACTGGCAACAATGGCTTGTTCCGCTTTAATCCAGCCGAAGAATTTTTCACCAATATAGGGCATCCTTCCAAATTGGCAGGCAAAATTGGTACAGGTGCGCCTATCACCTTTATTCAAGATCTTGACGGTAGTGTTTTGGTGGGGGTCTGGAACGACCACTTATATCGCTATGACCACAATTTAAAACCGCTGCCGCTTGCCATTAAAGGATTTCCTCCCAATGAAATCACTACTGTAGTCAACATGTGTAGATCACGAGAGGATGGGTTTATTTGGATGGCAGTAAAGAACGGTATTTATAAATATGATCAACAAAAAAGACAGGTAAAGTTCTATCAACTCCCCAACTTGAAGAGTAGAATTCGTGAGATTGAAGAAGACAAAGAGGGAAATCTTTGGCTTGGTTTACAGGAACACGGTGTTTATAAATGGGATACCAAAAAGGGAAAAGTCAATTTTGAAAAAGGCATTTCACATTTTACGGCCATCCCCGAAGTACGGGTGAATAAAATAATGATCGATAGCAAGGGCTTGGTATGGGTAGGTACGCATACCAAAGGGCTATATGTATTGGACCCGAAAACCGATTCGGTGGTCCTACATTTTCATGATAGGGCCACAAATGGGTTAAAATTGCCTGATAAAATGGTTGCAACTATATTGGATTACAATGACAGTCTAACGGTGATAGGTACAAGTACCAATGTGCTTCTCTATAATAGGTTGCGCAAAAATCTATTGTCACTGGGAAGCAATAAGACCATATCGGGATTTATTCGATCCATGGAAAAAGACAGTACCGGTTATGTTTGGGTTTCATCTACTGCAGGACTGTACCGGGTAAATTTACAGAATAGGGTTTTTATAAGATTCAACAGGAATAATGGTATCAGAAACGATTTTTTTATAATGTCGGCCTCCTACGTTATGCCCGATGGAAGAATGATTTATGGTGCCTCGGAAAGTATGGTCGCTTTTGACCCTGCTTCCGTAAAAATCAATACGAGCTATCCGGTTGTGAATATAACGGATTTTAAAGTGATGAACCGGTCGTTGCCCCTTGATTCATTGTTAAGGTTAAAAACCATAGAATTGGGCCCAAACCAAAATTCGATAGCTATTGACCTATCCACAATGTCATATAATACTGCTTATGGCATCAAATATAAATTGGAGGGTCTGGACAATGGATGGGAAATAGCGGATAAGACTCACCAACTAATGTACACTTATCTACCCCCTGGTTCATATCAATTTAAGGCAAATTCGATCAATGCGGAAGGAGAGGAAGGCACCAATCCATTGGTATTGGACATAAGCGTTGCTACACCATTTTGGAAGACCCGATGGTTTTACGGATTACTTGCCCTATTGGTTGGTTTCATTTTTTTCTGGTTGGATAAGATTAGAATGCAGCGAAAAGAAGCCGTGCACAAAATGCGAAGCAATATCGCCATTAGCCTTCATGAGGAGGTAAACACAGCTCTCAGCCAGATTAACATTTTAAGTGAAATGGCCAAAATTAAAGCTAAGAGCGACCCAACAAAATCTACGGAATTTATAGATCAAATCCATTCAAAAAGCCACAATATGATTATCGCTATGGATGATATGCTCTGGAGTATTTCACCGGATAATGACAGTATGGAAAAGACAGTAGAACGGATGAAGGAGTATATTGATGCCCTAAATAACCGACACAATACCGGTATCGAAATTTTGGTGGACGACAGGGTAAAATCACTAGAATTGGACATGCAATATAGGCACAACGCTTTTTTGCTGTTTAAAGATAGTATTCTGGGATTGGTAAATGTATGCGCCTCCCAATGTAAAATCCATTTGACCCTAGAAAAATCAAACCTTTTATATACGATGCAAATCAACAGCGAACGTTGTGATATGCAGAAGTTGAACAACCTTAAATATCGTCGGGATATTGTTAAAAGGTTAAATGCCACAAAGGCTACCTTAAATTTGCAGGTGCTGGGGAACCACTCTATATTGGAGTTGAGAATACCTATTGTACATTAGAATTGGTATGCCATTAAATTTTAGGGATGGAAGCTTTGCAAAAGTGAACTATATCATTTTCCCATCCATTTTTTAAAGGCGGTTACCTTTTCCCTGCTTACCAAGGCTTGCTTATCCACTGGTGGTTTTAAACCTAGTAAAAGTCTATTTCCAAAATAATCTTCAATTTTATCTACACTATTAATTGAAACATAGAACGAACGGCTAATGCGAAAATATTTTTGGTTATCGAGCATTTCCTCAAGCTCTTCCATGGTATAATCCACAACGAAAGTTCTGTTATCGGTAGTTTTAAAAAAGTTGAGTCGACCATCGCTAAAAAAATAGGAAATCTCCTCGATCTCAATGCTAATCAATTTTTGGCCCTGCTTCACCAAAAAGCGTTTGCGATATTCCTTGGGTTGTAATTTTTGCTGAAGCTCTCTCACCAAACTATCAAAATCCGTATTAGGATTTTCTGTGCCCTTTAATCTTCTAAATTTATTTATGGCAGCCTCCAGCTCGTCTTTTTGGATGGGCTTCAGCAAATAATCTACGCTATTAACCTTAAAGGCCTTTAAGGCAAACTCATCGTAAGAAGTAGTAAAGATTACGGGACCGTTTACATCGATAAGGTTGAATATTTCAAAACTTTGACCATCGGCCAGCTCTATATCCATTAAAATTAATTCAGGAGCAGGATTATCTTTCAACCATTGCACCGTAGCCTTAATACTATCGGTAGTACCTATCACCTCAATGCCAGGATCCACTGCTTCCAATGTTTTTCGAAGTTTTTTTACCGCTAGGTCCTCATCTTCAACTAATAATATTTTCATGTTCCACAATATTAAAAGAGGTTACTATAAAATTAGCATAAAACAATATTGACCAATAAATTAATTTAATTAGTAGGGCAAACATCTGCATGAATTGTGGTTTTCCATGTATCGACTGTTAATTAAAATTTGAGGTTAACCCTCCCGGTTAGACCTTGATGGCCTGTGGGTTCCAAATTAGGGGCAAAACCACCGTAAAATTTTTATCATCCGCCATAACCAGAAATCCCGACTGTTTCAATAAGGAATACTTGGTTTTTATGTTTTTGAGGCCCACTTTGGTACTGTTAGCTTTTACCGTTAGCGGTTGGTGATTATTGCTTACTACAAGTTTGTTTCCAGCCACAGTAAAAATATCGATTACCAGTGGATTATTCTTTGACAGTGCATTGTGTTTTACTGCATTTTCGACTAGCAATTGCAGGGTCAAGGATGGCAACAAATAAGGGTCGTAGCGTTTATCGATTTGGACATTGAGCTGTACAGAATTGCCGTACCTTGTTTGCAAAAGGTTAAAATAGGATTCTATAAATCTTATTTCTTGTGCTACCGTACTTACTCCTTCCTCATTGTTTTTTAAGAGGTAGCGGTATACTTTGCTCAGCTCGTCCAAAAACATTTCTGCACGCTTTTTATCTACACTAATTAATGACGATAAGGTATTAAGGCAATTGAATAGGAAATGTGGATTTACCTGATTCTTTAGGGTATCGAAATCTTGGTGTACGGCAAGTTCCTGCATTGTTTCTTTTTCCCGCGCACTTTGTTTCATCTTTGAAAAAACATAATCGGCTTCGTACAGGGTTTCAAAAATAGTATTTACACCAACTCCGACCAGCAGGCCTTTAAAAAGGTCATCGTCTTGAAACTGATACTCCAAAATATGAAACCGATCATAGATAAAAAGAATTAGGAGTATGCTGGGGGTCATAACAAAAAAAAGTACCATGGCCTTCCCCAGAACCCTTTGCCTACTCTGATTCAACTCAGGGTATTTTCTTTCAATCCAATCGGCATAAAGTACGTGGGAATACCATGAAAAAATGCCGATCAGATAAATCAATGGTATGGAGTAGATCCATACCCTATAATCTTTCCAAAGTCTGTCGTCGTATAGAATTAGGTTTACAATGGCCGAAATTAATGGCATTGAAAACAAGAAGGAATACAATTCCAATTTAGGTGGCCTAACTAATTTCATGGTGTCAACTCCTTTTTTTTATGTATTAATGGAAGTTTGATGACCCGTTGTATACCCGATGCCATATCCATTATAATCGGCTGATCCAATAGTTCATATTTATTGATCAAATTATCAAGGTTTGCCTCAAAATCCACCGTGTCCGTTATAACTTTCGGTTGAATGCCATTGACTATTTCAAGGGTATCATTACCATTGGAACTAATGGAAATTAAGAGTGGATCGCTTTTACACAGCTTATTATTCGCAAAGGCATTTTCAATAATTACTTGTAAGGTTAGGGGTGCAATAAATTTGGTTTTGTCCTCTTCGTCCACCTTTATTGTTAACTGAAGTCCATCACCGAATCTGGCTTTCAGTAAATGTTGATAGGCATCCACAAATTTCAATTCGGTTTCTAGGGTCACCAGAGGGTCATCATCATTACGCAACATGTATCGATATACCTTACTCATTTCATCTAGGAAATCTTCCGCCCTCTTCTCGTCCTCTTGTATTAAGCAGGACAAGCAATTTAAACTATTGAACAAGAAATGCGGATTTACCTGACTTTTCAGGCCTTGCAACTGACTTTGTCTATAGGCTTGATTTAACTTTTCGGTTTCCTTTTGGTTTTTCTTCCACTCTTGGTAACGGGAAATTCCTTCCATTAAAAAAGTAAGAAAAATGCTTGTAATTCCCAGGGCCAGATAACCCCATGCAAAGGCGCTCTCATTAAACCTGTAATTAAAATAAGGTATTGATTCGAACAAATTGAATAGCGCAACCAAAAATAGTCCGGTCGTTATTAAAAAAGTAATTACCATCAAGGACAAACGTATTGGCACTTCCCCCTCCGAGGGATACCTATTCCTAAAAAAAACCGCAATGGCTCCGCAAGTCACAAAATCAATGCAAAACCACACGAATGAAACCAAGGTGGCCAATAGAAAATATCCTGGACTTGAAAAATATTGGGACCCGAAATTGATGCAATTGAGCAAAAAAGCAAATACAGGTGATATGAGGATCATCACCTGGTTATCCAAACCATTGTATTGTGGTAAATGTATTTTCATTTTGTTTCCAAATTAGCCTCTAATTTAATTTGACAACTTCCGAAACCCACAGTCCTAATAAAGATAGTTATGAAATGGATAAAGTCTGAATAAACGGCTAATTATTTATTGATCAATACCTTCCGGTAATCCAACAAATTCTTGTACCTGATAGCAACGGAAACCTGTCCCACTTTTGCCAGAAACAGGTTCGTTTTAGAAAGTGCCTCTTTTACCTTGGAAGAATTTTATTTAGCTGACCAATTTCTCTTTAAGTCTTCCAATGATATGGGTGGTGGCACTATGTTGGATACAGGTCTTGTGGTTTTCAGATAATAAAAAATTGAAATCAGATCTTCATCTGTCAAATTTTTATAGAAATACCATGGCATAAGGGGTAATAAATCCCTTGAATTCTCTAAGCCTTTGTATTTGCCTTCTCGTATTGCACGAATGAAATTTTCCTCGGTCCAATTACCAATACCACTGGGATCACTGGTTAAATTGGCCGCAAAGGTTTGGCCCCATGGTCCTAAATGACTTGTTCCGTCGGGATTGAACATGATCCACCCATTGGATATCGAATTCAGGTCGATCGGCGGTACGGTCCCATTGGATGGAAATCCCGATAAATCAAGTTCTGGTATTATTTCAGGACCATTTGCACCCATAGTTTTGGGCGAATGACAATCGGCACACCCAATCGAATTGACCAAATACGCTCCTCGCTCAACAAGGAGCGATGAATCCGCTATGGTAGCAGATCCTACTGGAACCAATATCCCCTCCTTCTTCTTAGATGTACCCATGCATGCTAGAACAGCTACCAAAATAATAAAGGTAACAATAGAAAAATTTAGAATTGACTTGCGCATAACACTGAAAATTTAATGAATAAATATTAAAAATGACTATGAAAGTTGACTTCCCAACAGCCCTCAAACAGCACTAGATGCAGTTTAAAATCAATCGAAGATATTTTTTAGCCATCTCTTTTTCATGATGGACATGTACGAATTGAAGAAAACAATGGATGAAGTGTTTAAAATAACAAATAGGCACTATGGTCGTAGTTTCCCAGTTTAGTGTTATAGCAATAAGAGTTGACTAACATCCATTTTTGGGATGCTAACGAACGGGAATAAAGAATTTACATCATCACTGAATCCACCCTGAAAATAGAAAAATGAAGGCGGTGCCTTCGTACTTTTTTTGTTCCCCATATTCACCCAAACTGGGTTTGGCAAACTTATCTGATGTGGATTTACAGAATCCTTATAAACCCTCTCTTAAAATTTATATCCAGTTTGATGACATTTTTAGTTTTTATCGATTCTTTAGAAAAACACCTAATCATGAAGACTTTTAAACTTGTAGTACTTTTTTCAGCCTTTATTCTTGCAAGTTCTTGCAGCAAAGATGAAGTGGAGGAATCAGCTTCTTCGCTTAAAACTACCAACTCCCAAATTTGTGCAAATGTGCAAGGTGCATCGGCAATTTATTGGGATTTCTCGCATGGCCTGCCAACACCCCTAAGACAGGTTCCATTACTAAAAAATCCCGGACAACAATTTATCCATAGTCAATTGCCCTTACTTGGATTTACCATCCCACAGGGGTTCAACGCCTTTGAGGTTACCAATCCGCTCACCGCTACTTTGGGAGTAAACGTTGTACGGAACGACAATAATGTAGTCTATAGATGGGTGCCGAACACAAGAGTTTTTGGCACAGTATCAACTACGGCCATCATTGCTAACGAGATCAACAAGGAAAATAACGATTTTGACCGTGACGACTCCACCTCCATAACCATTGCCACGAACGATTCTTCTAACGACAATGCCTTTAACACGACCCTATTGTTTCTTTGAAATTGGTCCGGTCGTAAAAAGATAACTGGCCCAAATTGATTAATAAGTTTGCATAGGCCTATTCTGCAGATGTGTCTATTCAGTAGAAATTATATCCAATTCCACAAAATTTCGTAGAAACGACTTATAACTACTATTGATTCCTACTGTATAATTATCGGAGAACCTCGCCACATACCAGGCAGTTTATCAAAAGGCGTATATTTTTCTTTGGACTAATCTTTATGAAATTAGGTAATGTTTCAGGAACATGGAGGTGTTGTTCTAGGGAATTCATAAATTGAATAAGAAGTTAGATCCACTATAATAAAATTGGTTTTTTTTAGATGGAATTATCGATTCCGTTTGTCGATCAAAACACTTCCTTCTTACCTAAAAATAGGTTATACATCATACCTAAAATTTCTGAATCCCCAAATGCAATATTTTTAGCATGAAATCCTAAAAATATACTGTCATGAAAAAAAATGTTAAGCATTTTGGGCGCAATGTAATGTTGTTAGTCGCAATCGTTGCCTGCGAAACGAACAATTTCGAAGATGATCCAATTCTTGTTTCCGACAGGAAATTAATGTATAATGGAATGATTAAATTATATAACAACGAAATGGTATTGAAATGGGACAATGCCATTGGTTTGGCCATTGATAATTTAAGTCCACCTCCTCCAGAATCAAGAGCATATGCCATGGTAACATTGGCCATACACGACGCATTGAATAATATTGTTCCTAAGTATGAACCCTACGCCCTAGATAATAGTCTGGTGAATCCTAAAGATATCCCAAAGAAAAAAATAGTACAAATCGCGGACGCAGCAGTGGCACAGGCTGCACATGACGTACTAGTCATTGTGGCTCCAGGTTGGAAGTTAAATGCCGATGATCTCTTAGTTGAATGCCTCTCGAAAATTGAAGACTCCGAATTTAAAGAAAAAGGAATTAAGATTGGTGAAGAGGCAGCAGCCGCTATTTTGGAAAAAAGGCAAAAGGATTTAAGGCCGATGTTTACTTCTTCCACTCAAGGGACACTGCCAGGTGAATATAGATCCTATATGCCATGGACAATAGCCAATCTTCCCATTTGGCCGGCAAATGCCGTATATGCTCCAGATTGGGGAAATGTTGAGCCATTTGGCATAACCTCGGGGAAACAGTTTAGACCTGGTCCACCTTATCCAATCAATTCACCGGAATACGCATCCGACTATGAAGAAGTTAAGTTATTGGGGTGCAACGATTGCCCTGATCGAACCCAGGAGCAATTGGACCTAGGAGCCTTCTTTATTGAAAACTCTCCAAGTGCCATGAACCGGCTAGCCAGATTATTGGCAGTAGGGGATAAACTTAACGGATTCGAGACTGCCAGACTTCTAGCCCTTACCCATATGGTTCAAGCAGATGCACATATAAGCCTTTTTGAAGCCAAATATTACTATAATAGCTGGAGACCCATAACTGCGATTAGAGAAGGAGAGAACGATGGAAATAATAATACCGCCGGAGACACCAACTGGAATATACCTCAACGGCCCGAGGTAAGAGTAACACCACCAACACCTTCCTATCCTTCCTCCCACGCTGCCAACGGAGGAGCCGCTGCCGAGTTGTTCAAATTGTTCTTCGGGAAAGACAAAAAATCATTTACCATTGAAAGTATTAGTCTGCCTGGGACAAAAAGAAGCTATAAAAGTTTTTCTCAACTTGCAGATGAAATTTCACTTTCCAGGATATATATAGGCTATCATTTTCGACAAGATATAATCGAAGGTGAAAAAATGGGGAGACAATTGTCAAAATTTGTATTTGAAAACAATTTAAGGGAACTACCTTAAAATCCACATCGGAATATTGAACTTAAAAAGATCCAGTTTTAGCAGTAAAACTGGATCTTGGTTTTTTAGCCCATTATCTATGGACTATCCAGATTGGCAATGATTGATGTATTATCCGTCAACTTTTGGATTACGGAGGAAAAACTTCTACCAATGGGTAGTTCAATTTTCCCAATTTCAACATCGTATTTCGTATAAGCCGTTACTCGATGGATAGCCACCAGAAAGGAACGATGGATCCGCAAAAATAAATTCTGTGGCAACATCTTTTCAACGGCACTGATCGACAGCTTTACCTTGACCACATCCGTTTCTTTATGGATAATTATATAATCCTTATAACTTTCTATGTAAAAAATATCCTCTAAAAATACTTTTACCATTTTCCGGTCTGCCCTAAAATATAAAAAGCCCGGCCCTTGATTGGCAGGAGCCACCTCAACAGTTGTTGTATGGCAAAACTTATTCACAGCCTTTAAGAACCGTTCAAAGGAAATTGGTTTTAACAGATAATCAATGGCATCCAGTTCAAATGCCTCAATGGCATAATCTTTATGGGCCGTAGTAAAAATAACCTTAGGGGGATATTGAAGTGTCTTCAATAATTGCGTGCCCAACAATTTTGGCATATTAATATCAAGAAATATTAGGTCTACCTTTTCATTGTTCAATATATTGATTGCTCTAAATGCATTGCTGCAAGTTCCTACAATCTTTAGTTGATCCAAAGACCTTATGTAACTTTCAAGGATCTTGATCGCATGGGGCTCATCATCCACAATTATACAATTATATTTCATCTGTCAATGGTTAATGGTTTCTTACGACAAGAGATATTCCCAAATTCAAGCAGCGCTAGAACTTTAAATTTTTGTTGGATTGCTTTCTAAAATTGCATCGAAACATATCAAAATCCAGATTAATTTGATATGCTTAAAACCAATTCGTCCTCATATTGTTTCTCCAATTCCTCCAAATTGATTTCTAGGCTTACCACAAAAACTTCGTCCAACATCACCGTTTCCAAAGTGTGGTTCTGTTTATATAAAAGTTCCAGCCTTTGCCTTACATTTTGAAGGCCCAATCCCCCAATTCCGGTTTTTGCCTCATCGGCATCTACACTGTTCACCAATTTGAAGTACATTGTGGAACCCTGCATAGAAAGATGAAAACTTATCCAACTAGTTTCTAACTGTCTACTGGTTCCATGCTTAAAGGTGTTTTCCAAAAAAGGAAGTAATAGTAACGGTGCAATCTGAAATCGCCCAATGTCACCGGTAATGGTTATGGATAAATCCAACCTATCACCGTAACGCAACTTTTCTAGAGATATATAGTTTTGCAACAATTCGATCTCCTTCACCAAGGAGATTTTTGGAACGTTGCTATCATAGATCATAAACCGCAGGAGCCCGGAAAGTTTCAACACTATTTCAGGGGATCTCGGCGACGCCTCCAACGTATGTGAATACAAATTATTAAGCGTATTGAATAAAAAATGGGGATGCAACTGCGCCTTCAACAGTTTTAATTCGGCAACTGTTTTCTGTTGTTCGGCCTCAATGGTCCTCTTTCTTTGCAAATACCAGTATTTTAATAACTTAATAGATAGAGCTATCCCCCCAACATGTAGAAAAGGTAATACGTTCCTGCCCACGGTAAAAGTAATGCCCTTAAAATCGTCAATATTGGATGACAATTGTAATTGCGCCAAAATTGTATAGAGAATGCAGAACGACATTACAATTGATAGCCCAATAAAAAAATGTAAAAACTTGCTTTTCAGCAAATATCTGGGGACCAAAAAGTAGAGCAGGGAATACACCATAATAATATGGCCTGGCAAAAAATAAAGGGAGTTTATAAAAGATTTTTTTGGATTTACATTGAGGCCAAAACCCCACGCAAAATAGGTTACGATCAAAGCCCAAAAAACAAGGTGCAGCCCGATTGTTTTCAGACTGATGGAAGCTTGGAATCGACGCAGGGTGCCCATAAGTTCCGTTTATATAAAGTCTCTATTAAAGTTAAACAATCTACTTCATATGGAGAAATTTGATGATGAACAACGAACTTTCGTAGATAGAAGATCAAAATTGAGCGGTCTATCCATTATTCAATAGAAACTGTTCCTCTGTCCTACAAATGGCACTTTCTACACACCTATTAAAATTGACCCTAACATTTGAATTATTTTTAAGTGTTTTAAGAAATCAAAGTCTATTTTATTAGTTAGAGTCCTTGGTTTTATGGCTTTTGGCATTGTTTACTTCTCCAAGGAAGACATTGCCAATGGAAGTGCCGTTGGACCTATTGGTGCAAACTTGGCAAAAAATGGTTTTGACTAGTACAACTCCCAAATCATATTAAGTAGCGGAGGATTTCTTATTAGGGAAAGTAAATTAAGAGATTTTGTTCAGGGACAAAACTCAACATTTAAAGAGACTCTTGTTTCTGGGGATGATGTTAAATAACTTTAAAGGCTCGCGCTTGCAAGCTCTAACAATGTATTAAATAGGCAAGTCTTGGGATATTTACCCCTCTAGTGTAATATGGTCTATAAAACCTTCGTATTATCTGTCCGTCTGGATTAATTTTCGGTACTCCCTTGGTGTTATACCCACGAATTTTAGAAAACTGGCATTAAATCTACTAATGGAATTAAAACCAGCTTCATAGGCAATGGAAGTAATTGGGTCCATAGTGATGGTTAGTTTTCTTTGTACGTATAATACCCGTTGCTGAATAAGGTAATGGGAGAGCGATACATCAAAGGCCTTTTTAAAAATAGCATTGGCATAATCGGAATGAATTCCCACAGCGCGTGAAACATCAGTGACTTTAATTGGTTTTGTAAAATTTTGGGCAATAAATATGGCCATTTGCTCTACGAGGTTCATTGGCGGCAGTTCCATCTTAAGCTCTATTTCGTCATTAGTCGATTTTTGAAACATCAATCGCTTTAGGTAGGCCTGAATTTCAAGGGCACAAACCTCATTTAGATAGGGTAATTTGCTTTCCAAGTCAAGTACCCATTGTTTAAACAAGGCCGTTGTTATATGGAGGTTCTGCACCGTTTCAAACATTTGTATCCGTCCCTTAAATAGTAAGTCCAAAAATGATTTGGACATATTCCATTGAGATATCAATCCAAAGGGTATAGTAATGACGAAGTATGGCGCATCACCTTCATAATCAACAATTTGATGTGGCAACAATGCCCAGAAAACAACAAAACTGCCCTTTTCCACATGTATTTTTTTGTCATGGATCAAATAGGTAATTGATCCTTCCGGTAAATAATTAATTTCTATTTCATTATGCCTATCTGCCCTTCTCATTACATTGGGCCGCCAAACTTCACAGGTAAGACCATAGGGGGCTAGATCTTCTCTTTTTTCATCGAAATGCTTTAACATATAGGAAAGTGATAGGTATTTGTACAAATATAGGAAGTATGTGTATAATTACGAGCATATCTTAGCATTTTGAAATAGGGATATCCCATCATTTTAATTTTCACCTTGTAAGTGAATGTTACCTTAACCCACTCCAAACAGGAGTACAACTGGGTTATTTGCACTTACAAATATGAAAAATGGACTGGACGTTGCCGGGTAGGTAGTTGGCATTAACGCCTTCGAAGTATTTCGGAACTAAGAATTAAATTACTACGGACTCGATCGAGTGGTAGAATTAGATGACATACTGCCGAATTCATAAAAAAAGAAATCGCATTCATCTGCCCAATGGATATAGACAGAAATTAAAAGCATTGTCAAAAAATAAAAACATGGAACTAATTAAATTTATTACAATAGCAGTAATGACCTTAATCACAACTGTGGGTTTCACTCAAAACAAAACCACTGACTATCTCAGTATGGGATGGGGAAATGTTGCCACAGCCATGCCTACAGAGTGGTATGGGTCTCACGAAGCGCAATTGGTTGCAGAAAATGTAATCCTAAGTCAAAAGGCC
>TARA_R110002049_G_scaffold291383_2_pt1 | contig 20224 bp, 15 predicted proteins | sample TARA_R110002049 | Tara Oceans TARA_R110002049 (sample SAMEA4396941) | marine metagenome | biome: Polar Biome; feature: [SRF] surface water layer (ENVO:00010504); material: water (ENVO:00002006), including particulate matter (ENVO:01000060) such as... | depth 5 m | reverse complement strand
GTTCGAATCCTCTCACACCGACCATTTACCCCTCCAGCAACATCCAAGAACGTCCATAAAGCCCTGTAAATCAGGGCTTTTTTGTTTATACTGCGTCCATTGGTGTCCGGTAATGTCCAGCACCATACCCCCAATAGCGGGGGTAGCGACGGGGTTATCTGCGGTACCCCTAATGTCGATACCCCCAAATCGCTCGGGAGGCGCACCATGCCGCTGACAGCCATTCAGGTGAAGCAAGCCAGGCCAAAAGAGAGGCCCTACAAGCTCGCCGACGGCGGCGGGCTGTATCTGCTGGTGAATCCGAAGGGAGCGCGCTACTGGCGCTACAAGTACCGCTACGCGGGCAAGGAAAAGACTCTGGCCCTGGGGGTGTACCCCGAGATCTCCCTCAAGGAAGCGCGCGAAGCCCACCAGGGCGCTCGCAAGAACCTCCGAAACGGGATCGACCCCGGTGAGCAGCGCAAGGTAGAGAAGCTGACGCGTCACATTGCGGCCGCCGAGAGCTTCGAGGCGGTGGCCAGGGAGTGGTTCAACCAGATCATGCCCGACAAGTCGAAAAGCTACCGGGAGCGGACGGGTCGTATTCTCGAGAAGGACCTTTATCCGGTGCTGGGGAATCGTCCCATCGCCTCCATTACTGCCCCGGAACTGCTGGCGACTTTGCGCCGAATTGAGGGCAGGGGGGCCAACGATATTGCCCACCGCGCCAAGCAGACGTCGGGACAGGTCTTTCGCTATGCCGTGTCCACCGGGCGAGCCGAGCGAGACCCCAGCGGCGACCTGAAAGGGGCACTGAAACCCCGGCGCAAGAAGAAGCACCACGCAGCGATCACCGATCCCGCCGAGGTGGGTCGCCTGCTGCTTGCCATGGACGGCTTTCAGGGCACCCCGGTGGTGAAAACCGCCCTCCTGCTATCGCCACTGGTGTTTCAGCGGCCTGGAGAGGTTCGGGCCATGGAATGGGACGAGATCAACTGGGAGGAGGCCCGCTGGGAGATTCCGGCGGAAAAGATGAAGATGAGCCAGCCGCATATAGTCCCCCTCAGCACCCAGGCGCTGGATCTGCTGCGTGACTTGCACCGCCTTACCGCCCGCGGCCGGTACGTCTTCCCCAGCGCCCGAGGTGCCAGCCGCTCTTTGTCTGAAAACGGCGTCAGGATAGCCCTGCGAACTATGGGGTACGACAATGACACAATTACACCTCACGGCTTCCGGGCCATGGCTCGCACTCTACTTGATGAAGTGCTCGGCTACAGAGTGGACTGGATTGAGCATCAGTTGGCCCATGCGGTGCGCGATCCAAACGGTCGCGCCTATAACCGCACTGCGCACCTAGAAGGGAGGACTACTATGATGCAAGCTTGGGCGGACTATCTGGACGACTTGAAGGCCCAAACGAGAGAAATCAAGGTGGTAACTGCGAAGTTCGGGAATCAGCGATAAAATCAAGACGCGGCGCCTAGGATGGCCCCCGAAAAGCCGTTTCCCTTGACGGCCTGGCGCTGCAGCTAAACAAGGGCTGCACGTATAGGGGGTGCTATGAAGACAATCGACTACTGGCGATTGTGTGATGAATTGACCGTCAGGGAAGCGGCATTATTGCTCATGGGTATAGATCCTAGTGACATGGACAATAATACTGAAACGCGTTCACTCCCAAAACCCTATATGGCCATCAGCAGAGCAATTTTTATAGGGCTCAAAGGTAGCTTAACCGGGACTCAAGAGATTCTCGGCGAACTTGTCAATTATACGAATGGATTACCCTCTGATAGATCTTCTACTGTAAGAGTTTCTTCTTTCAAGGAGTGGTTAGGGGGAAAGGGTGTGAAAACTGGGTTCTTTTTCCCCGACAGTTTTGATGAACCGGATTATCTAAATCCTGATCACCCGTGCTACTCACCAAAACTAGCGGCAGCAGTTAACGCATGGTTGGCGGTGACCCAAGACAAACGATATATCAATAACGGTAAATCGCCGAAATCGAATATCGAAACATGGCTGACAGCTAACGCACAAAATTTCGGATTAGTTGGTGAAGATGGCGGAATTAACAACACTGCTATCAAGGATCAAATAGCAAAGGTAGCGAATTTTCAACCGAAGGGTGGTTCACCAGCGATACCAGTGACTCAACCTGCCCCCCCCCTGAGGGGGAACTTGACCTCAACTAGGGACGAGATGACTCGGGCATTTCTTTTTGAATAAAAACAATTGGTTAGCATGGGTTGAATAGCAGATTGCTGCGAGATGCCAATGTATCTATATTTCTCGAACCTGGAGGATAGCCTATGATCAAAAATGCTCGCCCCTAGGTTTCTTTCACTTACCCAGATATTTTTTCTCTACAGCGTGAAATAGGCTTGGTGTCATGTTCAACGACAGCCAACGGAGGCGAGGTACATGGCAGAAAGTCCAGCTCCATCCAAAGCACTGATACGCCTGCCGCAAGTTAAGAAAATCATCCCCTACAGCAGCAGCACAATTTACAGCATGGTCGCGCGCGGTGAATTCCCCGCGCCGGTAAAGATTGGCCCTCGAGGTTCTGCGTGGGTGGAATCTGAGGTATTGGCACATGCAGAGCGACTAATTGCCCAGCGTGACAAGTCGGCCAGGGGAGATTGAATATGCGTGCAGAACATAATCCGATCAGGCGCGCCCAAAAAAGGTGCACCTATCTTAATGCCATCAAGGCCATGTGCGCCTATTGCATGGGCTGTGATGAAAACTACCTGGAACCGGGGTTCCGACAGTCTATTTCGGACTGTAGCTCGAAGGACTGCCCACTACACCCTTTCAGACCGTATCGCACTGAGAAATTAATTATTCCCTCCGAAAGGGGGGGTGTATTGACGGAGTTATAGTTGTGACGGGCTCTCGCGAAAAGTCTAAATCGAGAAAAGCGGAGAAGGTCAGTTTCTGTGGTATTCCCAGGCGTCTGTTGGAGTTGCCCGCGTATCAACAATTGAGCGGAACAGCGGTGAAGTTGTTGGTGGATCTCGCGGGGCAATACAAGGGGAGCAACAACGGCGATTTGACGGTCGCATTCAGCGAGTTATCCAAGAGGGGCTGGCAATCTAAGCAGACGGTCACACGCGCTAAACGAGAACTGGAGGAAGCCGGGCTCATTATTTGTACTCGCCAAGGTCGGTTTGCCAGTCCGGGAGCCAGATGCGCACTTTATGCCCTGGCATGGTGCCCAATAGATGAATGCTCCGGTAAGGGTCTGGATGTTGGTTCTACCGTTACACCCTCTTTAAAATTGAGTCTGGAGCTCAGTAAAAAGCCGAGTCCACAACATGGACCTGGCTCGGTCCACAAACGGGGGCGACAGAGGCAAAAGGATAACCGTGGACGATTCGTGTCGGTCCATAAGCAAGACCGACTACGGGTGATCTCTTAGCCCACAATATGGACACCTTTATATTTTACCATGGGGTGAGACGAGAGAAGGGTTGCATACGGAGTAAATTGTGCTGCTTTAAAGGCTCTGTAATATCCGCCTTCCTAAAAAAATTAATACCCTTGTATCTAGCTGAAAGTATAGAGAAAAATAGGGTTTTTTGAATGAGTTTTTGGTGCCCATAAAGGTGCCTTTCAAATCCCAGCAACAATTTGACGAAACGGCATTGCAGTAGGCTTGATTTTGCCTCGCTCTGCCCCGCCTAAAAACGCGCAGTACTTCTCTAGATTTATGGCTAATACAAAGGCAGAAAAATCCGGCTGACACGGCCGCTAGCACGGCCCTGTTGGCAAGTTAGGGCACTGACCATACCGCACGTGCCACCCCGGCGATTGTATTTCTCTGCACGGGTCTTCATTATTGAGAAAAGATAAGAACACCAGAGAGTTACCGCGTGCCAGACAGCACCAACAAAACGCCGGAGCAGCTTGCCCGGGACCGGATCGATGAGCGCCTCCGAGCGTCGGGCTGGCAGGTGCAGGACAAGGACGCGTTGGATTTCAATGCGGGCCTTGGCGTCGCGGTCAGGGAGTACCAGACGGATATTGGCCCAGCCGACTACGTTCTGTTTGCTGATCGTCAGGCCGTCGGTGTAATCGAGGCCAAGCCCGACACCTGGGGCGTTCGCCTCACCACTGCGGAAGAACAGGCTGAAGGTTGCGCTGAGGCAAACCTAAAATGGATCGCGAACGCAGAGCCATTGCCGTTTGTCTACCAAAGCACGGGCCAAATCACTCGCTTTACCAATGGCCGCGATCCGAGCCCGAGATCACGCGAGGTATTTTCCTTCCATAGACCGGAAACCCTTCAGGCCTGGGGCCAGGCAGAGCAATCTCTGCGAACCGGGATAGCAGCCCTGCCGCGGTTGAGTCCGGAGGGTCTACGCGACTGCCAGATTACGGCGATCACTAAACTCGAATCCTCGCTCAAGGCCGACAAGCCCCGTGCGTTGGTGCAGATGGCGACCGGCTCGGGCAAGACCTTCACCGCCATAACTCAGGTCTACCGCCTGCTGAAACACGCCGGCGCCCTGCGTATGCTGTTCCTGGTCGATACAAAAAACCTCGGCGAGCAGGCCGAACAAGAGTTCATGGCTTATATCCCCTATGACGATAACCGCAAGTTCACGGGACTCTACAATGTCCAGCGCCTCACTTCGCCGTTCATCGCAAATGAAAGCCATGTCGTAGTCGCCACAATCCAAGGCACGTATGCCGCGCTCAAGGGCGAAGAACTGGTGGAAGAGTCTGAGGATGAAAATCCGGCCGAGCAGCAATGGCGGCGCAAGGAGCTGCTGCCTATCGTCTACAACCCGAAGCTCCCACCGGAAAACTTCGACGTCGTAGTCATCGACGAGTGGCGCCGGTCGATCTACAATCTCTGGCGGCTGGTTATCGACTATTTTGACGCCTACCTAATTGGGCTGACTGCCAAGCCGAACAATCGCACCTATGGGTTCTTCCAAAACAAATGTTGTCAGTGAATACACCCATGAGAAAGCCGTGGCGGATAAAGTCAATATCGGCAACGAAATCTATCTGATCGGAGTGAATCACACGGGCGGGTGAAACGCTCAAGGCTAACCAGCTCGTCCAAAGGCGCGAAGGCGAGCCCCGCGCCCGTCGCTGGGAAGCTCAGGAAGATGAGAAGATGACTAACCCGCTGCTGGAGCGAGCTGACGCATCATAGCCAAAATTGGATGCGGGCACTGGCAGCTATCCATTAAGAAATTCAATAATCAAACAGGAGGCGGCAAGCAGCGATTCTTTACAAAACCACCTCATAGTCTGGTGTTTGGCCGAGGTTAGAGGTCACTGCAAGCTCCGGGTCGACTTTTAACTGGGAATCAACAGAGACGTTGAATGATAAAACTGGAAGACATCAAGAAAGACGCCCAGGTCCTCGGCCTCAAGCATGATGAAGTCGTCAGAGTGGTCAGCGTCGAACCAGTGGGCAGCGATGCCTTGACCGTTATCTGCCGCGATAGCCAGGGGCAGCTGCACGAGCAGATGCTGTTCCGCGGTGACGAGGCCGACCTCTCCCTGGCTCAAGCCGGTCGCCCGTGGGCCTTCGACGCTTCAGGTGAGGACTTCAAGATGGGCCTTGAAGCCTACCGTATCAGCCAGGCAGCGCTGTTCGACCCGATGATGGCGGTGCATACGTCCAACGTAGACCCGCTGCCCCATCAGATCTCCGCCGTCTACGAGGTCATGCTGCCGCGCCAGCCATTGCGCTTCGTGCTCGCCGATGACCCCGGCGCAGGTAAGACCATCATGGCGGGACTGTTGATTCGTGAACTGCTGATGCGCGCTGATGCCAAGCGCATCCTGGTGGTTTCTCCGGGCGGCCTGACCGAGCAGTGGCAGGATGAACTGTTGGATAAATTCGGGCTGCAGTTCGAGATATTCAGCCGGGAGAAGCAGGAGCAGTGTGCCTCCGGCAATTATTTCGAGGAGCAGGACCAACTGATTTGCCGCCTGGACCAGCTCTCGCGCAATGAGGATTACCAGGACAAGCTGCGCAACACCGAGTGGGACCTGATTATCGTCGACGAAGCCCACAAACTGTCGGCCAACTATTTCGGCAGCAAGATCAACAAGACCAAGCGCTTCCAGTTGGGTGAGTTGCTGGGCACCCTTACCCGCCACTTCCTGCTGATGACGGCTACCCCCCATAACGGCAAGGAAGAGGACTTTCAGATCTGGTTGTCTCTGATTGACAGCGACCGGTTCTATGGCAAGTTCCGCGAGGGCGCCCACAAGGTCGACGTGTCGGACATGATGCGGCGCATGGTCAAGGAGGAGCTGCTCAAATTCGATGGCACCCCGCTGTTCCCGGAGCGCCGCGCCTATACCGCCAATTATGAGCTTTCCGACGATGAGGCGGCCCTGTACGCCAACGTCACCGACTACGTGCGTGACGAGATGAACCGGGCCGACGAGCTCACAGGAGGTCGCAAGGGCACCGTGGGCTTTGCCCTGACTCAGCTGCAGCGGCGTCTGGCGTCCAGTCCCGAGGCCATCTATCAGTCTCTCAAACGGCGCCGACGCAAGCTGGAGGACAAACTCAACGAAATGAAACTGGTCGCCCGGGGCGGGTCGGTGCAGAAAAACCGTATCTCTTCCACCCTCGGCAGCTACGCGGTGCAGAAAACCCTCGACCTGCCCGAAAGCTTTGACGAACTGGATGAAGAACTGAGCGCCGAGGAGTACGAGCTGTACGCCGAGCAGGTGGTCGACGAGGCCACCGCGGCCGAAACCATCCCGGAGCTCGAGGCGGAGATCGTCAGCCTTGAGGGCCTGGAGCGGCAGGCGCAGGGGGTGGTGCAATCCGGCAATGACCGCAAATGGGAAGAGCTTTCTCATCTGTTGCAGGACAGCCCGGAGATGTATACCAGTGCCGGCAGCCGCCGCAAGCTGATCATCTTCACAGAGCACAAGGACACTCTGAACTACCTGATGGATCGCATCCGCAGCCTGCTGGGCCGGCCCGAGGCGGTGATTACCATTCACGGCGGCGTGAACCGCGATGACCGGCGCAAGGCGCAGGAGCAGTTTCGCAACGACCCGGATGTGCTGGTGCTGGTCGCCACCGATGCCGCCGGCGAGGGCGTGAACCTGCAGAACGCCAACCTGATGGTCAACTACGACCTGCCCTGGAACCCCAACCGCCTGGAGCAGCGTTTCGGCCGTATCCACCGTATCGGCCAGACCGAGGTGTGCCACCTGTGGAACTTGGTGGCCAGCGAGACTCGGGAAGGGGCGGTATTCCAGAAGCTGTTCGACAAGCTGGAGATTGAGAAAACCGCCCTCGGCGGCAAGGTCTTCGACATTCTGGGCGAGGCCTTCGAGAATATTTCACTCAAGGATTTGCTGATGGAGGCCATCCGCTACGGCGAGTCCGAAGAGGTCAAGGCGCGCCTGGAGCAGACCATCGAGGGCGCCCTGGACACCGAGAACCTGCGGGAAATCATGCGCCGCAACGCCCTGGTGGAGCAGCACATGGGGCTGGAGGAACTGTACGCGGTCAAGGACGAAATGGAAAAGGCCGAGGCCCGCAAGCTGCAGCCATTCTTTATCCGCAGCTTCTTTATTCAGGCCTTCCAGAACCTGCAGGGAGAGCTGCGGGCCCGGGAGGCCGGTCGCTACGAGGTGCGCCACGTGCCCGCGGCCATCCGCGAGCGGGACCGGGTGATCGGCGAGAGCCGCACCCCGGTGCTCAAGAAGTACGAACGCATCTGCTTTGAGAAGGACTCCGTGCGGGTGAACGGCAAACCGATGGCGGACCTGATCCACCCCGCCCACCCGCTGATGCACGCCACTACGGACCTGGTACTGTCAGCCCACCGCAGCAAGCTCAAGCAGGGTGCGGTACTGGTGGACCCCACCGATGAAAGCGACGCACCTAGGGTCCTGTTCCTCATCGACCACTCAGTGCGCGAATCTCAGGGCAGACCTGGGGAAAACCCCCGCGTGGTCTCCCGTAGGCTGCAATTTGTCGCTATTGATTCTAATGGGCAGGCTACCCACGCAGGTTGGGCTCCGCACCTTGATCTGCAACCTATCGAAGACAGCGACCTGCAGCGGGTGCAAGACGTACTCACGGCCCCCTGGATCAGCCAGGATCTGGAAGCCCAGGCTTTGAACCACGCGGTACAGGCACTGGTACCCGCCCACTACCAGGAGGTGAAGGTGCGGCAGGAACGGCATGCCGACAAGGTGCTGAATGCAGTGAACGAACGCTTGGTAAAGGAGATCAACTACCAGTCAGAGCAGTACATCAAGCTGACGGACGACGTGAAGGCCGGCAAGCAGCCACGCATGCAGCCGGAGATGGCGCGCAGGCGGGTGGATGAGCTGACCGAGCGTCTTAACCAGCGTCGGCGGGAGTTGGAGGCGATGAAACAGGTGGTCTCCAGCACTCCAGTGGTGGTTGGCGGCGCCCTGATTATCCCTCAAGGCCTGCTGGCCGATCGCAAGGGAGAGCGCCAGTTCAGCGTGGATGCCACGGCTCGCGCGCAAGTGGAACAGATTGCCATGCAGGCTGTTATGGATCACGAGCAATCCCTGGGGCATCAGGTGATCGACGTGTCTGCAGAGAAATGCGGCTGGGATGTAACCGCCCGGCCACCACCAAACCTGGACGGTTCCCTGCCGCTGGACCGCCACATCGAAGTCAAGGGGCGCGCCAAGGGGCAGGACACCATCACCGTGACAGGTAACGAGATCCGCTATGCCCTGAACCAGGGGGCGGACAAGTTCTGGCTGGCGATTGTGATAGTGGATGGTGAGAGCTACGAGGGGCCATTCTATGTAGAAAAGCCTTTCTCGATGGAGCCGGATTTCGGCGTGCCGTCGGTCAACTATGAGTTAAGCTACCTGCTTGGCAAGGCGCAAGGGGGCTAAACCATTGATTGTTTTGAAAATGGGTTGGGCAGAAAGAAGAACGCCACCGCAAGGGTGGCGTCGGACCGGCGATGCTCTCACCGGCGGGGTTTACGGTGCTGAGATTAGGCATGTCATGCATTATTGTCAACACGAATATGAATTAGTTGACAACGCGGCATGACCAGAGTCGTAAGCTATATTGATGGCTTCAACCTGTACTTCGGCCTCAAGGATAAAGGCTGGAAACGCTACTACTGGCTCGATTTGGCCGAGCTCTCAGGCGCTCTCTTGCTACCAAACCAGTCCTTAACGGCAACCCACTACTTCACAGCCAGGCTGCGTTTAGCCGGTAACAATACAGCGGATAAGCAACGTCAGGACGACTACCTGGAGGCACTGGCCACTCGCAGCAACCTGCATATTCACTACGGCCACTACCTGCAGAAAACTCGACACTGCCGCAAGTGTGGGTCGTCCTGGCCCGACTATGAGGAGAAAATGACCGATGTGAATATCGCTGTACAGCTTATTGCCGATGCGTATGACGACAAGTTTGACACAGCCCTCATCATCTCGGCAGATAGTGACCTGACCACGCCGGTAGAGTTTGTGCTCAACCGCTTTCCGAACAAAAAAATTGTTATTGCCCAGCCGCCTGGCAGAAACTCCAACCAGCTGAGCAGGGCGGCTACAACCGCGTTTCAAATCAGCAGGAAGAAGTTACAAAGTAACCAGCTTCCCAACTCGCTCATCACTCCCGCAGGCATCACTCTGCGGCGGCCTGCAACGTGGAAATAAGCTATCAATGACAGCAATCAAATGCCCTAAAAAACTCATCGAAGTAGCACTGCCACTCGATGACATCAATGTGGCCGCCGCGCGTGAAAAGTCGATTCGACACGGCCACCCCAGCACCTTGCACCTGTGGTGGGCGCGCCGCCCACTGGCGGCGGCACGGGCGGTGTTGTTTGCGCAACTGGTTAACGACCCTGGCTACCAACGGGAGCTGGGTCATGGTGTTAACAAAAAAGAAGCCGAGCTCAAGCGGGAGAAGCTATTCCAGATTATCCGTGACTTGGTGAAATGGGAGAACACCAACAACGAGGAGGTGCTGAACCGTGCCCGTGCGGCTATATGGGAAAGCTGGCAGGAGACCTGCCACCTTAACCGCAACCACCCGCAGGCAGCGGAGCTATTCAACCCGGAAAAACTTCCTGCATTTCACGACCCCTTTGCGGGTGGCGGCGCCATACCGCTGGAAGCCCAACGCCTCGGCCTGGAAAGTTATGCCAGCGATCTGAACCCTGTAGCGGTGATGATCAACAAGGCGATGATCGAGATTCCGCCTAAATTCGCCGGACAACGGCCGGTAGGGCCAAAGCCGGAATCCGACAAGCAAACCAAAAAGTCAGCGACCAGCGATGCCTTTGAAGATTGGACGGGAGCCAAAGGCCTGGCCGAGGATGTGCGTCGCTATGGCCACTGGATGCGCGAAGAAGCCTTCAAGCGCATTGGACACCTGTACCCCAAAATAAAAATCACGCCAGAAATGGTCGCTGAACGCCCAGATTTGAAAGCCTATCAAGGCGACGAGCTAACGGTGATCGCCTGGCTCTGGGCAAGAACCGTGAAAAGCCCTAACCCGGCGTTTAGCCATGTGGATGTGCCGCTGGCGGCTAGCTTTGTGCTGTCGAGCAAGAAGGGCAAAGAGGCTTGGGTACAGCCAGAGGTTGAGGGTGATGAGTATCGGTTTGCGATTAAAGTGGGAACACCTCCTGCCGACGCCAAACAGGGTACAAAACTGGGTCGTGGTGCCAATTTCAACTGCCTGTTCTCGAATACGCCTATTCAGCCTAAATACATATACGAACAAGCCCAAGCCGGCAATCTGGGGCAAAGGCTGATGGCCGTCGTTGCTGAGGGAAAGGCTGGTCGGGTTTACCTATCACCCGGCGACGTGCATGAAGACACGGCTAACCAAGCGCAGCCTGAATGGAAGCCAGAAGTCTTGATGCCAGAGAATCCCCGATGGTTTTCACCACCAATGTACGGCATGAAGAGCTATGGCGACCTCTTCACCCACCGCCAACTGGTGGCCTTGACCACCTTCTCCGATCTGGTGCAGGAAGCTCGAGAAAAAGCCATTGTCGATGCCAAAGCCGCCGGCTTGCCCGATGATGGTGTGGGTTTGGCGCAGGGTGGTGCAGGCGCTACGGCTTATGGGGAGGCGGTGGCAGTGTATCTGTGTTTCGCTATTGATAAAGCCAGTGACTACCATTCCTCGATCTGTACTTGGCACTCCAGCAAGGAACTCATCCGCAACACTTTTGGTCGACAGGCAATCCCTATGACTTGGGATTATGCAGAGACAAATCCTTTCTCGGATTCAGCGGGTAATATTTCCAGCGGATTCGAATGGAGCCAAAAAGTCCTGAACTTACTTCCAGCATCAGAGAAATCTATAGCGAGCCAGAGTGATGCTGCAACACAGACGATAACCGAGGGTAAAGTTGTCTCGACCGACCCGCCCTATTACGACAACATTGGCTATGCGGACCTTTCCGACTTTTTCTACGTCTGGATGCGTCGCTCGCTACGCAATATCTATCCAGATTTATTTTCTACTATGGCCGTGCCCAAGGCCGAGGAGCTGGTGGCCACACCCTATCGCCACGGTAGCAAGGGAAACGCTGAAAGGTTCTTTATGGATGGTATGACCCGCGCCATTCATAATCTTACCACGCAGGCGCACCCTGCCTTTCCGGTTAGCATCTATTACGCCTTCAAACAGTCGGAAACCAATGATGGCAGTACCACCAGCACCGGCTGGGTAACCTTCTTGGAAGCGGTGATTCAGGCAGGCTTCTCTATTGATGGCACTTGGCCGATGCGTACCGAAATGGCCAACCGTATGATCGGCGCTGGCAACAATGCCCTTGCCTCCTCCATCGTCCTCGTCTGTCGCAAACGCGAAACCAACGCCGAATCCATCTCCCGCCGCGACTTCCAACGCCAACTCAGGGAAGAAATGCCCGAAGCGTTGGAAACCATGATCGGCGGCGAAACCGGTCAAACACCCATTGCACCGGTAGACCTCGCACAGGCCTCGATCGGCCCCGGCATGGCCATTTACTCCAAATACGAGGCGGTCCTGAACCAGGACGGCGGTCTTATGAGCGTAAACGATGCCTTGGTGCTCATCAATCGCGCAATCACTGAGTACCTGACCCCGGACTCCGGCAGTTTTGATGCCGATACCCAGTTTTGCTCTAGTTGGTTCGATGAGCACGCTTGGAGCTTAGGTCCCTTCGGCTCAGCCCAAGTACTAGCTCAGGCCAAGGGAACTACCGTTGATGGCGTGAAAGAAGCAGGCGTGGTGCAGTCCGGCGGTGGCAAAGTACGCCTGCTCAAGTGGTCTGAATACCAGTCCGACTGGGACCCCACCACCGACACGCGCACACCCATCTGGGAGGCCTGCCACCAGATGATCCGCCGCCTGAACAACCACGGCGAATCCGCTGCCGGAGAATTGCTGGCCAGAATGCCAGAGAAGGGTGAGCCCATCCGCCAGCTGGCCTATCACCTGTACACTCTTTGTGAGCGGAAGCAATGGGCCGAAGAAGCGCGAGCCTACAACGAGTTGATCGGTTCCTGGCATGCGATTGTGTTGGCTTCCCAGGAGGTGGGTCATGCGGGTGAGCAGTCGACGCTCGACCTTTAAGTATCACGTAGAGAGAAAAGATGAAAAATCAACGAGAAACGATCCGCAAGGTCGTCACTTGGCTAAACAACGAGGAAAAGGACGGCGGTTTCTGGTTACCTAACATCCAACGACCTTTTGTTTGGCATGAAGACCAGATTGAGCGACTATTCGACTCTGTCATGCGGGAGTATCCCATCAGCACATTGCTGGTTTGGAAGACAAAGTCGCGAATTCGTCGCCGTAAGTTCATCGATAATTATCGACAAGGTTTAAAGCTCAGTCACTACTATGTGCCGGAAAACGACGGTACAAAACTTCTAGTTCTGGATGGTCAGCAGCGTTTGCAGAGTCTTTTCATCGGGCTGAGGGGAAGCTACGACAAAAAGGAATTGTACTTTGACGTGCTATCCGGTGAAGCAGCGGCACCGGATGACATCCGTTATCGATTTCGGTTTTTCGATCCCTCAATAGCAGTGTTTCCGTGGGTTAGGTTCAAGCGAATTGTTTTTAGCAACGAAGCGCCTCATAAGCTAGCAGTGGAGATCGCTCAAGAAAGTCCGGAGGAGCTAAACGAATCAAGCAACGAAAGACTGATCGACAACCTCTGGCGAGCTGCAAAGGTTTTTGCTCAGGAAGATCGCCTCGCTTACCAAGAACTGGATAGCGTCGACAATCCGGATTTGTACACTGAAGACGACGTTGTTGAGATATTTATTCGAGCGAACTCAGGGGGCACCAAGTTAGGCAAGTCGGATCTTCTTTTCTCGCTTCTTACTTCCAGTTGGGAAGACGCCGATGAAAGAATGGAACTGCTGCTGGAGGAGCTTAACCAGTCCGGCTATGATTTCACTCGAGACTTTATCCTGAAGACCTGTCTGACGCTTTTGGATAAAGGGCCCCGCTATGATGTCGCTAAATTCCGTGATGGCAAGACAAAGGAGGAAATAATCGAAGGGTGGGAGGCCTTGCAAAATTCTATCAAGGACGTACGTGATTTCCTGTACGGTAAGACCTTTATCCGCACAGATAGGGCGATGCCGTCTTATCTGGCATTAATACCGCTAATCTATTTTCGTTATCACTTCGCAGACAAGTGGAAGCGCGCTACAAATTTGGACACTTATATTTTGCGGACCCTGCTAACCGGCGCATTTAGCGGCACGCCGGACAATCTTATCGATCGGTGTACAAAACAGATCGCAGAGGCGCGTAATTTCGATTACCGCGAGTTGTTTGGAATCATTCGGGCTGATGGTAGAAGTTTGGATGTGAACCGGGACACCATTCTGAACTTATCGTACGGCTCCAAAGAGATTCATATGATATTCAATCTTTGGTACAAGGATTTCAATTACCAGCCTACCTATCAAAATAGCCTGCCGCAGGTGGACCATATTTTTCCCCAGTCGCTGCTTAAGAGGGTAAAAGATATGAACCCGGATAGTGGTAAGCGTAACCTTCTCCGTTACCGGAGCGACATGAGAGATCAGATCGCAAACTGTATGCTTCTTACAGCCGAAGAAAATGGTGCGGGAGGAAAAAGAGATACACCCCCGACAGAATGGTTTGCTGACAAATCTGCTTCCTATCTCGATATGCATCTTATCCCGAGGGACTCGGCGCTTTGGGAGCTGGAGCGTTTCAAGGACTTCCTCGAAGAGCGTAAGCGGCTGATTGTTGAAAAGTTCTCCCACATGATTCAAGCGGAAGGCTAGGTGACTAAATGTCCATGAAACCCTGGAAGGAAATCGCCCGTCCTCACAAGGACGTGTTGGAAGGCACCTTCAAACAATCCGAATTCGCGGCGGACATTACGCAGGTGGCGACCGGTACCGCGTCACCAGAATATCAGGATGCCGAGAAGTTTTTCTCCCGCACCTACATCACCGAGGGTATGCGCCTGCTGCTGATCTCGGTTGCGCAGCGCCTCGCTGGTAAAGGCGGTGATCCGGTCATCCAGTTGCAAACTGCCTTCGGCGGCGGCAAGACGCACACCATGCTCGCGGTCTACCATTTGGCCTCGCGCCAGGTCTCCACGGATAAACTGACCGGTGTGCCGCCGATACTTGACGAGGCCGACATTCAGGAACTGCCTACCGCCAGGGTGGCTGTGATCGACGGTATCCGGCTCTCTCCCAGCCAGGCAGCGCAATACGGCCCCCAGAAGGTCAACACCCTCTGGGGTGAACTGGCCTGGCAACTGCTGGGTGAGGATGGATATGCCATGGTGGCCGACAGCGATGCCAGCGGCACCTCACCGGGCAAGGATGTGGTACGCCGGCTGCTGGAGCTGGCCGCCCCCTGCGTCATCCTGATAGACGAGCTGCTGGCCTTTGTGCGTCAGTTGGAGCCCGGAAAGTCCTATCCCGCCGGCACCTTCGACAGCAACATCAGCTTTATTCAGGCGCTTACCGAGGCCCTCAAGGCAGTTCCCAACGCCATCTTGCTGGCCTCCCTGCCCGAATCCGACTTGGAGGTGGGCGGTACACAGGGGCACCAAACCCTAACGGCCCTGGAAATGTATTTCGGTCGCGTGGAATCGGTTTGGAAGCCGGTGGGTTCCGAAGAGGCTTTCGAGATAGTGCGCCGACGCCTGTTTGAGCACGCGGGTGAACGCGCCGAAGTGGAGGGCATTAGTCGTCAGTTTTCGGATTTCTATCGCCAGCACGCGGAGAAATTCCCTACCGAGACCCAGTCCAACGAATACTTTGAGCGCCTGTGCCGTTCCTACCCCATCCATCCCGAGGTGTTCGATCGACTCTATGAGGATTGGTCTACCCTGGACAAGTTCCAACGAACCCGCGGGGTGTTGCAGTACATGGCTATCGTCATCCATCGGCTCTGGGTGTCGGAGAACCGCGACGCCCTGATCATGCCCGGCTCTTTGCCACTGGAGGATGGCAATGTTCGACACAAGAGCATCCATTACCTGCCCCCTGGTTGGGAGCCGGTGATCGAACGGGAGGTGGACGGCCCCCGCTCGGCGACTTTGGACCTGGACAGCCACACACCTCTTTTTGGTGGTGTGCAAGCCGCGCGGCGGTCTGCGCGTACGATTTTCCTGGGAAGTGCCCCAGGCGGCGGCAATCAGACGGCTCGTGGGCTTAAGCAGGAGCGTATTCTGTTGGGCGCTGTGCAGCCCGGCCAATCGCCCGGTATTTTCGAGGACGCGCTCAAGCGCCTGCGCGACCGCCTGCACTATCTGTATTCTGAACAGGATCGTTTCTGGTTCGACACCAAACCTAACCTGCGCCGGGAGATGGAGAGCCGAAAGCAGAACATTCACGACCTCGACCAGTTGCAACCCTTACTCAAGGATGGCGCCGCAAGGGTGTTGGGACGCAATCACCAGTTTGCCGGTATACACGTTTTCACCCCTTCGGGTGATGTCCCGGATGAATTTGGCACCGGCCCCCGGCTGGTCGTACTACCGCCGGAGGCCGGCTACAGCAAAACGGAAACCAACCAGGCCTTCCGGGCTGCAGAGGAGATCTTGCACAAGCGCGGCGACCAGCCTCGCCAAAAACAGAACCGACTGATCTTCCTCGCCCCGGATTTCGACGTAGTCAGCCGCCTGAAAGAACAGGGGCGCACCTTCCTGGCCTGGCAATCCATTGTTAAGGACATCGAGGATGGCACCCTCAACCAGGATCTGGCCCACCTTCGCCAGGCCAAGCAAGCCTTGGAGAGTGCCGATTCCTCGCTCTTCCAGCTAATCCGCGAAACCTATAAGTGGTTGATCGTGCCGGCGCAGGAATTCCAGAAGGGCAAGCCGACACTGATCTGGGAAGCGGTGTCCGTATCCACCACCTCCACCAACCTGATAGAAACCATTGAAGGCAAGCTGCGCGAAGAGGAATGGCTGATCTATGAGTGGTCGCCTATTTTCCTGCGCAACGAGCTGGCCAAGTGGTACTTTCGCGACGGTGTGACCGAGGTGAGTGCCCTCAAGGTCTGGCAGGACTGCTGCCACTATCTGTACCTGCCGCGGCTGGTTAATGACCAGGTGTTCAAGGATGCCCTCACCCAGGGCTTGGCCTCCGAGGACTTCTTTGGTTTCGCCGCGGGCAAGGAGAGCGAAAAGTACCTGGGCTTCACCTTCGGCTGCAGCGGCTTGGTGGGGTTGGACACCGAATCGTTGTTGATTGAGCGCGCGGCCGCGGCCGCCTACCGTGACCAACTGCAGGCAGAGGCTGCCAAGCGCGACCAAGCCAGTAGCGGTGCAGGGATCGGCCTACACGGCGGCACCAACGACGGTCAAGGCAGCGCCGCAACGTCTGCCAGAGGCACCACAAGTTCTACCGACGGCAGTGCATCGGATCCCTCCTCGCCCGAACCCTCAGGCAAAGTAAAAACCGAGTTCTATGGCACCATTGATCTGGACCCGGTCAAGGCGAAGCTGGACTTTGCCACTCTAGTGGATGAGATCGTCGAGCAGTTCACGCTGCGCAGCGGTGTGCAGGTAAAAATTGCCGTGGAAATCAGGGCCAGCAGTACCACCGGCTTCGATGAAGGACTGCAGCGGACCGTCAAGGAGAACTGCAACGTGCTGAAATTTAGCAATGCTGAGTTTGAGGGGGAATGATTAGCCACTACATGATGTGATATGGAACTCACGGCGGACCTTGCGGCCACTGTCTGTCACTTCATCGGAAACGAAGGTCGGTGAGGTGAAAATGAACTCCAGGGACACGATTGATTCGAGTTGCTCTTTCAGCTCAGCCAATGCGTATATGGGGGATCACATGCTTACGTATCAGATATTACGCACAACAGGACCTAGGAGTGATGGTTATACCCGACTGTGTTTATCGGCCTGCTCAGTCGCTGGGTGGTGGGCTGGAGCATGAGAGGTCGCGGATGAAAGAAAAATCGCTCAAGAGTGCATCGCGTATGGCTCCGTGGCGTCGACGCACCACAGCCGGACTGCTCGTTCATTCTGACATAGGTTCCCCATACGCAAACAAGGTGGATCGCCGATTGCTTAAAGTCCACCACTTTGTGGGCAGCATGAGTTGCAAGCGCGACTGCTGGGACAAAGCGGTGGCAGAGAGCTTCTTTGCGAGCCTGCAGAAGGAGCGTGTTCAATGGAACCTACCAGACTATTGCCGAGGCACACCAAGATATTTTGGATTACATTGTCATGTTTTATAACAGTCGGCAGCTGGATTTGAACCTAGATTGCAACACCTCTAACGATTACGAATCAGCTATGGCTGAAATTCAAAAATCGGCTTCACTGGGTCGCCACAAATTGCTTGACCACTAGAACGAGCGAGCCCACCCTTCAACTTTTTGGCAGAATTCCTATACGCTTTCCAAAGCGATAATTGTGCGTGATTTTTAAGGTTCAAAGACGCAAAAATACTCATGCTTTATGTAGCGCCGATACATTGCGAGAACGGCCGGCGAAGTGCGGAACTGAAAAGCCGCCAAACTGGATTTCACAATTGATTTCGATTAAATATTGAGGCTGGAAATGGGAGGTATTGGTAGCGGCCGATACTCATACGGGTCGGCGTATAACACCACCGATAATTGCTGCTCGATTGATGTGCGGCGCTGGAGGCGTGATGGTTTGCTAGATGGCGATCAGTCCTTCAGCTGGAACTGGTCGCGACGCGGACAAACCATTGCGTCCATTTGGGTGCGCACCGAGCCCAGCCGGGTGACGCTCACCTACCAGTATTGCATCGACCAGGAGAACTGGCGGGATCAGAGCTACCCAATCTACCTGGACTGGACGCCATGCCATCTCAGTGGGCAGCGCCCCTGGTTTCTCTGTCCAGCAGATGGTTGTGGTCGGCGCGCGGCGATTCTTTACGCCGGTCGGATCTTTAGTTGTCGCCACTGTTGCCACCTAGCCTATCCAAGTCAAAGAGAGACAGCGGACGATCGCGCCGGAAGACGGGCCGATAAAATCCGCGACAAGCTGGGCTGGGAGCCCGGCTTTCTCAACGGAGATGGGTGGAAGCCCAAGGGCATGCATTGGCAAACCTATGAGCGGCTCACGGCCGAGCACGACGCATACGTGGAGGAAGCGATGACGGGGATAGAAAGGCGGTTGGGTATTAATCTGTAGGGCATCAATCTACTAGGGTGGCCTGGAGCATAGCTTTTTTGCGGGTGCGCTGCGAGTCCAGATAGGATAATGACCGTTATTGGACTTTCTTTCCCCTATGCAGTGAGTAATTTGTCCGATAGCCTACGCTTGTTGGGCTAATCATCCTTGTCCGCGTGATATCTTCCCGAGCAATAGTAGCAGCGATATTCTGAAGGCCCGTCATCATAAGGCCAAACCTCCATATCGTCTTCAGTCCCTTCACAACCACAGTTATCGCAGTATATAGGTATAAAATCGCTCTCTTCGTTTTCGCAAAAAGTGCATCGATACCCCGTGCCTGAATCCGAATTAGGTATCAGTAAATCATTCTCGCAACTGGTGCATTTAAGCCGTTTCCAATCTACTAAATCGTACTCTTTATACCTATACCCTGCATAAGCATCCCTTTCAGCTGACTCCGCAACTTCCTTTGCTTTTTTTAGCTTGCTCTCATATTCATCCGACAATTCTTTGAATGTCTGACTTAGCTCATCTGGCACATAATCTTTCAAATCTATGTCGGTAAAGAACTCCAAGAACTCTTGTAAAGATAGAAAAATTCGCCCTATGGTCTCTCGAACCTCATCCACCTCCATTTCGAACTTATAGTGCTCAATATCATTTCGCAGATTCTTCAGCCAATTTAGGTCTCTCCTAAATTCGGTGTTCGGCCCGATTTCTCCAGTCTCATGACTGATAAAATTTACGGAATCCCAGAATGAAATCGTTTTCGATTCATCGAGATTTTGCGCAAATGGGTTTTTATATATCAGCAGTCGATGTTGAGAAGAAATATGGTGCTTGAATATGAGCTCGATAAAATGAGATAGATGCAGGATTGAAAATTTGAAAGATTTATAGTTCCCAGCTTCACCTTCGTTATACTTTTTTAAAGCCTCTTCAAGACTATCTACCGCATTTTCTAGTAGATCGAGAGAGTGCTTTTTCATGATAATCTCGACTTGTGATTGGGCCTATAACGCCCTGTTTATTAAACGGAAAATGAGCCGTGAGGCGGCACCTGCCTGACAAAAGTAGCCGCGGTCCACATCTGCATTTTACAAATCAACAGGACGTATGACCTAGTTTGAATTGTCGGGATCTGCGAGAAGCGCCTACACATGGTCTCATCACTATTTTCTGCGTTGGTTCCGCAATTTTATTCGTTTGGCGCTACACTCAACGAACTGTAAGATCAGACCGCGATTCGATCAAGTGTTATGTTGCTCTGTGCCGCGAGGGGCACCATCTGTGGGAGATGCGGTTGAAAGGGCTGGGCGTTCGCGCCTTTCTTGTCATTTTCCGCCTCGCGCGACACCTGCCAGCTCCTGTTGGCCGAGACTTTCAACATGCCATCCGGCTCTCGCTTGACAATGCTCCAGAGGGACCGAAGTTTCGCGCCTCGATTCTGTGAATGTTTCCTAGTTTCTGAGCCCACACTCGAAGTTTCATGATACAAAGCTATAAGCTGAGCTTGGTCACGACCTTAGAAGGGCTGGCATCATGTCCGGGACAGATGCCCGAGATGTCCGGGACAGATGCCCGAGATGTCCGGGACAGATGCCCGA
>TARA_R110002049_G_scaffold175107_1_pt1 | contig 20265 bp, 23 predicted proteins | sample TARA_R110002049 | Tara Oceans TARA_R110002049 (sample SAMEA4396941) | marine metagenome | biome: Polar Biome; feature: [SRF] surface water layer (ENVO:00010504); material: water (ENVO:00002006), including particulate matter (ENVO:01000060) such as... | depth 5 m | reverse complement strand
TTAGCAGTTAGCAGTTAGCAGTTAGCAGTTAGCAGTTAGCAAAATAAAACATTACTGAAGCGATGTCAGTTTTAAACATTTAGTTTGACAAAAAACAAAAGAAGACATAATATTGGATTTGGATATATTGGTTCTGGAAATAATACCAGCGTTTTTAATAGAAAACCACGAAAAGTATTTTCTGAAACTAAAGATAAATTGAATTTTGAAAGCCATAAAAAGTTTCAAGTCCATTTCAATAACAAAAAGCTGTCTGATTTTGAACGAAAAGCTATCAAATTAAAGATTAAAAAAAATAAAAAAAAGAAGTTTATAACTGCGTTTATTGTTACTTTCATATTATTGATTGTATTCTTTTTCATGATTAAATCCATCATAAAACATTCATAAATTCTTGGCAAACCATTTAATTATTCATTTTTAACCTTTAACTAAAACTTGAACCTCCTCAACCTCATCCGCTGGAAAAACCTTTTGATGATTGCCCTCGTGCAATTGCTCATCAAATATGCGCTTTTAGAACCTTACGGTGCACAAACCAGTCTGGATGCTTTAGGCATTTCTCTTTTAATTTTAGCAACCGTTTTTATTGCAGCTGCCGGAAACATCATTAATGATATTTATGATGTGGAAACCGATTTTATCAACAAGCCAGATAAGTTGATTATTGGCAAATCCATTTCAGAAAAAGCGGCTTACAACCTGTTTATTGTATGTAACGTTTTGGGTGTTGGTATTGGGTTTTATTTATCAAACCTTGTGGGGAAAAGTGCTTTTTTCTCGCTATTTGTCATCATTTCGGCCTTGCTTTATGTGTATGCGTCGTATTTAAAACGGATGCTCTTGATTGGTAATGTTGTGATTTCTGTTCTCGTGGCTTTAAGCGTTTTGATTGTCGGTATTTTTGAATTGCCCCCCAGTACAACCCTTCAAAATCAGCAAACACAATTGGCATTTTTTAAGATTATTTTCAACTATGCCCTATTCGCTTTTATGATAAACTTATTACGGGAACTCACTAAGGACATTGAAGATATTGATGGTGATTATAAAGCTGGCATGAACACTTTGCCCATTGTTGTTGGTAGGGACAGAGCCAATAAAGTACTGTTTGGATTATCCTTTATTTCATTGGTATGCATTATAGTTTACATCATAAATGTTTTGTACAAGCGACCTATTTTAGTAGTCAATTTTTTAATTTTCAGTGTTGCCCCGCTTATATTTATCCTCATCAAAATCTTTGAAGCGAAAACGAAAAAGGACTATCATTTTATCAGTAATCTATATAAATTAGTGATGCTTTTTGGCATGTTGTCGTTGTTACTTTATTTGCTTATTTTGAGGAAGTGATTTTTTTGTCACACAAAGACGCCAAGACGCAAAGTTAAAATTTATTGCTAAGGTAACTGGAATATGGCTGAATACTGCAAACTGAATACTGAACATATGCTAAACGAAAAACTAAAAAACCATCATATTATTTTAGCTTCGGGTTCGCCCCGACGGCAAGAATTTTTCAAAAATTTGGGATTGGATTTTGAAATTCGTTTAAAACCCGTCAAAGAAGAATATCCGCCACGTTTAACACATTTTGAAGTCTGCAATTATTTGGCGCAGCTAAAAGCAATGCCTTATAAAAACGAGTTGAAAGCAAATGATATCCTGATTACGAGCGATACCATTGTTTGGCATAACAACATCGCTTTAGGAAAGCCCAGAGCCGCCGATGAAGCTTTTCAAATGCTAAAATCGTTGAGCCATACCACGCATGAAGTCATTACCTCGGTATGTTTTACCTCTCAAAATTTTGAAAAAACGCTACATGATAGCACCAAAGTTACCTTTAAAAGCCTTACAGATGAAGAGATTTGGCACTATATAAACACTTCACAACCATTTGACAAAGCGGGTGCTTACGGCATACAGGAATGGATTGGGCAAATTGGCGTTACCAAACTGGAAGGCTCTTATTTTAATGTCATGGGACTGCCTACACATCTTGTTTATAAAACGTTAAATGACATGGCAAGCACGCTTTAAGTTTGTAAATTTAGTCTTATGGAAACTTTTTTTAAGAATATCATAAAAACAGACACGCCCTTGTGGATATTACTTGGACTCCTTTTAATAGTGTTTTCCTGTAAAAACAATACCAACCCCAAAGAACTGACCAATAAATGGGAAACTGATTTTATTGTTGGCAAAGATTTTAACCCACAACAACTTTCCAAAGAATTCAAAGCCTATTGGTATGCTGGCGAAGCCGAAATATCATCCTACAAATTAGAGCAGGCCCGTTATGGCGAAATGCGTGAAGGCACCGCCGTTTTAATATATGTTACCGAAGACTTTCTGCCAAACATCCAAGTAAAAGCCGATACTAAACAGGCTAATAATATTTCCGTTTTAAAACTGAATGCCGTTAAAAACTTCAATACAGGCATTTACCCCTATTCGATTATGCAAAGCACGTTTTATCCAGTTTCAAACAACCAACATGCTTTAAAAGTTTCAAGCTCCATACAGGAATGGTGTGGCCATGTGTACATACAGCTCAACAACAGAAACGCTTTTGAAATTACATCGCATTCATATTTTGAAGGGGAAGCCGATGAAAACCTCAAACTTAAAAAATCAATTTTGGAAAATGAATTATGGACGCAATTGCGTATCCAACCAAAAGCATTGCCTACTGGTAATTTAGAAATCATCCCTTCCTTTGAATATGCCCGCTTACGCCACATACCCATAAAAGCTTACAAAGCTTCGGCAGAATTATCAGAGAACAATTATACCATCACGTATCCTGAACTTAACCGAACATTATCCATCAACTTCAATCCAAGATTCCCTTATGATATTTTAAATTGGAAAGAAACTTTTACAAGTGGTTTTGGAACCGATTCCAAAACGCTAACCACCAAGGCCACCAAACTAAAAACCATAAAATCGGCTTATTGGAACCAAAACTCCAACAAAGATTTGCCGCTTAGAGAAACCTTGGAATTAAATTAATGCCATGTTAATTTGTAATGTATCTTTGTAATTCATTAAACTTAAATGTATGCTAGTCCAATTTTTTGAAACATACGAATCCGAATTCATCAAAACTGGAATTGTTTTCATTTCGCTGCTTATTATAAGATTTATTACCAATTTTACCATTACAAAAGTGGCGCGAAAAAATGACATTAATGAAGCTCGCATACGCCTTATCCGAAGATACGTAACCGTTACATTGTTTTTAATTGCTGTTCTTGTCGAATCCATTATTTTTGGTACACAATTACATGATATAGCGGTCATATTTTCATCCGTTTTTGCTGTAATTGGCATAGGGCTGTTTGCAATTTGGTCTATTTTAAGCAACATTACTTCGGGTATTATCATGTTTTTTAACTTTCCTTATAAAGTAGGCGACAAAATAGAAATACACGATAAAGATTTCCCAATTCGTGGTATTATTGAAGATATCAGAGCCTTTCAGCTCCATCTGCGTTTGGAAAATGGCGATTTGGTTACCTACCCCAATAATTTGATGCTTCAAAAAGCTGTAACCCTTATTGAAAAAGATGCCATTGAATATGAAGCCGATTATGAATAAAAGCCTATTTTTATAACAAGAAAAGCTATAAAAATGGCCAAGAACAAGAAAAAAACCAGAACTTCAAAATACGAAAAAAAACTAGGCACCAGACCCGGGTCTATTATCTATACCGGCAACAAGGAAACACAAAAACTGTTTATTGAAACTTTTGACTTTACCTTAGAAACCTTACAGGAAAATCAATTTCAAAACGTAGAAGACCTCTTTCAGTACAAATCTTCAAAATCCATAACATGGGTCAATATCAATGGGCTTAACCATGTAGATGCCATTGAAAAATTAGGAGAGCATTACGCACTGCACCCCCTCACACTCGAAGATATCGTGAATATTTCGCAACGCCCAAAAATTGAGGAATATGATGGCTACCTATTTGTAGTCCTAAAAATGCTGTATTATGATACCGATGAAAATATCATTTCAGAACAAGTCAGTTTCATATTGGGCGAAAATTACGTGCTTACTTTTCAAGAATCTGATGGCGATGTTTTTGATGGCTTAAGAGAACGCATCAGGCACGGCAAAGGCCGAATTAGGGGCCTAGGTTCAGATTATTTGCTTTATGCACTTATAGATGCGGTAACAGACCACTATTTTGTAATTGTTGAAACCATGGGCAACAAAATTGAAGACCTTGAAGATAATTTGTTCAATGGCTTTACCAAAGACGAAATAAGCGTACAGATACAAAATTTAAAACGCGAGGTACTAAGGGTACGGCGCAATGTTTTTCCATTAAGGGAAATCATCAATAAAATTGAAAAGCACGAATCACCACTAATCCAAAACAAAACGCTTCATTTCTTTAGGGATATTTATGACAATATTATACAGATTTCTGAGAACATAGACATTTACAGAGAAATGATTTGGGGCCTTATGGATATGTACATGACCTCCATTAGCAACAAAATGAACGAAGTCATGAAAGTGCTTACCATTATGGCAACCATTTTTATTCCATTAACCTTTATTGCAGGCATTTATGGGATGAATTTTGATCACATGCCAGAGCTTCACTATAAATATTCCTATTACATCCTTTGGGGCGTGATGATTGCACTTTTTATAGGAATGCTTATTTATTTTAAACGAAAAAAATGGCTTTAAACAGTCATTATTTGGTCGTTACCACAAGGGTCGGGCTTTTTGCTGTATCTTTTGTTTTTTATCATTCCTGCGAAGGCAGGCATCCATTAATTAAATTTCGTGCCAACTATTGGTTCAAATATTCTTTACTATGAAAAACAAAAGGATGCCGCTACAATCCCTAACGCAATTCAGAACTACATTTTAACTTTGGCAAAACAAAATAACTTCCAATAGCGAAAGTTGACTTTATCAGAAAAAAACCGATACCTTCGTTTAACTTTAGATATAAAATATTAAAACGATTTCATATCCTTGTGGGTTAGCCTCAAATAGCGATTATAATAATTAAATTCAATGAGAAAAAAAATTTTAATTCAATAGGGACTGTTAGCTTTCTATTTACAAATGTATACACGCAAAATATGGATGCCGTATACTTCACTAATGGATTTAAGATTGGAGAGTTAACAGATTCAACCGCAATAATTTGGATAAAACTGTGTAAGTCAGAAAACCCCTTGTCTATCAAACACGAACAAAAGTAGATAGCTATAAAAGCCCTATTGATTTTGATAATAATATGCCCATAAGTGAAATGGACGGGGCAGTTGAAGGCTCATTCGGTCAGGTTAAAATACAATTACAGTCAAAAGACACGGTAATTACTACCGACTGGGCTTTTGTTTCTCCTTACAAAGACTTTACATTTAAACAAAAGATTACAGGCTTAAGCCCAAATACAATGTATTCTTTGGTAATACAAGGCTAAAGGAAAGGTAATTCACCAATTACAGAAATTAAGGGATCATTTACGACACCTCCCTAGCGCATCAACCAGTACCAGTATTGTTTACCTCTTCAACATGTCAATACTTCTGGAATCATGATGACCCTAAACGCGGATTTAAGATTTACGATAGCATGCGTGATTTAAATCCATTGTTCCATTGCCAAACAGGGGATTATGTTTATTATGACAGACTGGGCCCAATGGTCTACAATGTAGAACTCGCAAGACATAAATGGCATGCGATTAATTCTTGGCCGTCCTTAGTTGAATTTTATAACAACACACCCTTGTATATACAAAAGGACGACCATGATTTACTTGATAACGATGCAGCGCCCTCATCGTCTCCGTTTGGTGAATTAACTTTTGAAGATGGTTTGTTAATTAGGAATGAGCAAACACCTACTGATGAAAACCCCTACAGAACTTTTAGATGGGGAAAAGACCTTCAAATATGGTTCGTAGAGGGTAGAGAGTTCAGAAGTAACAATAAAGAACCAGATGGAAAAGACAAAACTATTTGGGGGAAAGAACAAATAAATTGGTTTAAAGAAAGTGTAGAAGCATCAGATGCTACTTTTAAAATTCTATGTTCGCCTACTCCAGTAGTAGGACCTGATAGATCGAAGAAAGTTGACAATCACTCAAACGATTCGTTTAAAACAGAAGGAGAATGGCTAAGAACATATGTTGCTAATCAAAAAATGTTTGTAATCAATGGCGATAGGCATTGGCAATATGTATCAGTTGATTCAGAAACAGGTCTGATGGAATTTAGTCAAGGACCGTCAAGCAACTCTCATGCCCAGGGATGGGACCCCAATGATAAACGGCCTGAACATAAATTTATTAGAGTGAGTGGAGGTTTTTTAGCAGTAAAAGTAACCAGGGATGGTAATATCCCATTCATTGATTTCATAAATTATGATGTTGATGGAAATGTTGTAAATAGAGAAACTATAAAAAGAAAATGAATCCCCTGAAGTCGGCTACTACTCAAGTTATACAAACCGTTAAATAAAAACTAAAACCAGCCATGTCGCTGGTTTCTTTTTTATATTTGAAAATTAGCAAACTCTTATTATGCAAAAACGATTACTTTCGATTATTCTGGTCTGTTTTATTTCAGTTTCTATACACGCACAGCACCCTAAAAAACCAAATGCTTCAGAGATTTATCAATCCATACAAAAGCTCAATTTTTTAGGCTCGGTGTTGTATGTGGCGGCACATCCCGATGATGAAAACACACGGCTTATTTCATACATGTCCAATCATGTAAAAGCTCGCACCGCTTATTTATCAATGACGCGTGGCGATGGCGGTCAAAACCTAATAGGCCCAGAAATCAGGGAGCTATTGGGCGTTATTCGCACCCAAGAGTTATTAGCAGCCAGACGCATAGACGGTGGCGAACAGATTTTTACAAGAGCCAATGATTTTGGCTATTCCAAACACCCCGAGGAAACCTTGGCCATTTGGAACAAAGAAGACGTTTTAAACGATGTGGTATTAGCCATCAGGAAATTCAAGCCCGATGTGATTATCAACCGTTTTGACCACAGAACTCCAGGAAGCACGCACGGGCATCATACCAGTTCTGCCATGTTGAGCATAGAGGCTTTTGACCTTGCCAACAATCCTTCTGCATATCCCGCCCAACTAAAACAGGCTAGCCTCTGGCAGCCCAAACGCATGTTTTTCAATACGTACAGTTGGGGAAGGATTTCTGAAGAAACAGACAAAACCAATTTGCTCAGTTTGAATATGGGCGTTTATTTTCCGTCAAGCGGATTGAGCAATACTGAAATTGCGTCATTAAGTAGAAGCATGCACAAAACACAAGGTTTTGGCAATACGGGTTCACGTGGTGCCTCCAAGGAATATATCGAATTGATAAAAGGCGACATGCCACAAGACAAAACCAATATTTTTGATGGTATTGACACTTCTTGGAACCGTATAAAAGGCGGACAAGCTATTGGAACTATTCTGGAAAATGTTGAAGAGAATTATGATTTCACAAATCCGTCGGCTTCCATAAAAGAACTGCTTAATGCTTATAAATTGATACAAAATCTTGAGGATGGGCATTGGAAACAAATCAAATCCGAAGACATAAAAAACATTATTGCCGCTTGTGCCGGACTGTATTTGGAGGCCTCTGCAAACACCAATCACGCTACCAATCACGAAGCTATTAAAATCAACATTGAAACCATCAATAGAAGTGATGCGAACATTGTTTTGGAAAGTTTTGTTACTTCCAACAATATAACCATCAAAAAAGGCATCGACTTAAAAAACAACACGGGCTATGATTTTAAGGAAACCCTAAAAATTGATGCGAACCAATCCTTTACCACACCTTATTGGCTGAGTAAAAAAGGAACGCTAGGCATGTACCATGTTGATAATCCGCTATGGATCGGGTTGCCAGAAACACCAAAATCCAATAACGTTATTTTTAATCTTATCATTGAAAGCACCCCCATTTCGTATACAAAACCCATTGTTTATAAAACAAATGACCCTGTAAAAGGCGAGGTTTACAAACCGTTTGAAATCATTCCCGAAGCATCTGCTAAAATCCCTGAAAAAGTCATCATTTTTGAAAATGATCATCAAAAAGATATTTCAGTCATCGTGAAAGCGGGACGCGATCATTTAGAAGGTTTTATAGAAATAAGCCATCCACAGGATTGGAGTGTATTTCCCGAAAAACAAAAAATAAGCATTGACCACAAAGGCGAAGAACAAAATTTTGTTTTTACAGTGATCCCTCCCAAAAGCCAAAGTGAAGGTTATATAACAACAATGGTTCATGTTAATGATAAAAATTACAGTAAAGAACTTATAGAAATAGACTACGACCACATTCCGTTTCAAACCATTTTACTGCCGAGTGAAAGCAAAATCGTGCGCTTGGATATTAAAAAAGAAGGCAAAAATATTGGTTATATTGAAGGTGCTGGCGATGTGGTTCCAGAAAGTTTAAGACAAATTGGTTACAACGTTTCCATTCTTAAACCACAAGACATCCATGCCGAAACCTTAAGCCAATTTGATGCTATTGTTATAGGAATTAGAGCCTACAACACCGTGGAAGATTTAAAATATAAACAACAATTGTTGTTCGACTTTGTTGCCAATGGCGGCAATATGATTGTACAGTATAATACATCTAGTCAATTGACGGTGGATAACTTAGCGCCTTATGATTTGAAATTATCCCGCGACCGTGTGACTGATGAAAACGCCGAAGTGACTTTTTTAACCCCTCAACACCCCCTACTTAATTATCCAAATAAAATCACACAACAAGATTTTAAAGGCTGGCAACAGGAGCGCGGCTTGTATTTCCCTAATCAATGGGCCAAAGAATTTACACCGATTTTATCCATGCACGATAAGGATGAACCTGCAACAAATGGCAGCGTACTGGTTTCCAAATACGGAAAAGGCTATTACATCTATACAGGCATAAGCTTTTTTAGGGAATTTCCAGAAGGTGTTTCTGGCGCGTATAGATTGTTTGCCAACATGCTTTCCATTGGAAAAAATGATACTAAAACCTCTGAATGATGAAAAACTACAAATGGGACAACATGTACACACTTATATTGGTTGCAAATGCCCTATACATCATTATATTTTACTTAATAACCAAAGCCTTTTAAAACATGGAGGTATTAAGTTGGATAGATTGGACGGTTTTAGCGGCAACCTTGCTCGCCATAGTAAGTTACGGCACGTGGCAAACCCGAGGAAGCAAAAACGTACAGGATTATTTAAAAGGCGGAAACACCTCAAAATGGTGGACTATTGGGCTATCGGTCATGGCAACACAAGCAAGTGCCATCACGTTTTTATCTACACCTGGGCAAGCTTTTGATGATGGCATGGGCTTTGTGCAGTTCTATTTCGGACTTCCTATTGCCATGGTAGTTATCTGCATGGTTTTTATTCCACTTTATCATCGGCTTAAAGTGTACACCGCTTATGAGTTTTTGGAAAACAGATTCGATTTAAAAACCAGGACCCTTACTGCTATCTTGTTTTTGATACAACGCGGTTTGGCGGCAGGCATTACCATTTTTGCACCTGCCATTATTTTATCCGTGGTTTTGGGCTGGGATTTATTAACGCTCAATATCATCATTGGTCTTTTGGTCATTATCTACACGGTCTCTGGGGGTACGCGCGCCGTAAATGTGACACAAAAACATCAAATGGTGGTTATTTTTATTGGGATGTTGGTGGCTTTTTTTATAATCGTAAGCAAACTTCCTCCAGACATATCATTCGGCAATGCACTTGATATTGCAGGTGCCAGCGGTAAAATGGAGGTTTTGGATTTTTCATTCGATTTGAACAACCGCTACACCTTTTGGAGCGGTATCATTGGCGGTACGTTCTTAATGTTATCGTATTTTGGCACAGACCAAAGCCAAGTACAGCGGTATCTTTCAGGAAAATCTGTTAAAGAAATGCAATTGGGGCTCATGTTCAATGGCTTGTTAAAAGTACCCATGCAGTTTTTTATTTTGTTCATTGGCGTTATGGTATTTGTGTTTTACCAATTCAATGAAGCGCCTTTAAATTTTAATACGGTAGCTACCGAAGTGGTTTTAAACTCTAAATATGCTGATGATTATAAAAACCTTCAACAGGAGCACCTACACCTTTTTATTGATAAACAAGCACAGATAAAAGCATCTGTGGATTCAGAAAATTTCAATGATTCAAACGCACTGATTTCAACCGATACATCCAATGAAAAAATAAGGGAACAGGCCCGTGTACTTATTGACAAAGCTGCTGAATCGCAAAACATAAAAGTAGAAAGCAACGATAACGACTACGTGTTCATTCATTTTATATTGAACAACTTACCGCGCGGCTTAATTGGGTTATTGCTCGCCGTTATTTTAAGTGCGGCCATGTCCAGCACCGCTTCAGAATTGAATGCTTTGGGTTCCACCACCACCATGGATTTATACAAGCGCAACACCACAGAAAAAACCGAAGAGCAAATGGTCAAGGTCTCCAAATGGTTCACTTTTTTATGGGGCATTATCGCAATTGGCGTGGCTTGTGTGGCAAACCTTGCCGAGAATTTAATACAATTGGTCAATATTATTGGCTCTATTTTTTACGGAAATGTTTTAGGTATCTTTTTATTAGCATTTTTCTTTAAACAAGTGAAAGGAAATGCTGTTTTTATTGCGGCCATCTTTACACAAATGATTGTTATCGGTCTTTATTTTTTAAATGCTTATCAATATATCAATCTACCTTTTTTATGGCTTAATTTTGTAGGATGTGCCATTGTTATTACCTTAGCTTTTTTGTTTCAAACGCTATATCCAAATAATGAGCACATCAAATAACAAAATCATAAAATGGGGCATCATAGGTCTCGGTAACATTGCCAATAAATTCGCAACCGATTTATTGACTGTTGAAAATGCCGAATTGTATGCTGTGGCATCCCGCTCTCAAGAAAAAGCCGATGCATTTGCAAAACAATATCAAGCCACAAAAGGGTATGACAGCTACGAAACTTTAGCTAAAGACCCAAATATTGATGCGGTTTATATCGCCACGCCTCATGCACTTCACAAAGAAAATACATTGTTATGCCTAGAGCACGGCATTGCTGTTTTATGTGAAAAACCATTCGCCATGAATGCTGGGGAAGTGGAAGAAATGATTGCAAAGGCCAAAGAAAAAAACGTGTTGCTCATGGAAGCGCTTTGGACCTATTTCCTGCCACATTACCAATATGTACTAAATGAACTCAAAAATAAAAAGTATGGAAACATTTTAAAACTAGAAGCCGATTTTGGTTTTTACCGTGAGTTCAACACCAATTCCAGACTTTTTGAAAAATCACTTGGCGGCGGTAGTCTTTTGGATATTGGCATCTACCCTATTTTTGTGGCACTTTCAACATTAGGCATTCCTAATGAAATTAAAGCTGATGCCACTTTTTTTGATAATGGTGCAGATTCGTCTTGCAATATCGAGTTTGGTTATGAAAATGGGGCAAGCACCAATTTAAAAAGCACTTTGTTAAATGATACGCCTACACAGGCTATTTTCCATTGTGAAGAAGGAACGATTAAAATAAACACACAATTTCACTGCCCTTCTACGGTGGCCATTTTATTTAATGGAAAAGAAGAAACCCTAGATTTCAGTTATAAAACCATTGGTTATAATTATGAAATCATTCATTTTAATGAATTGTTGCGTCAAGGAAAAACCGAAAGCGATGTCATGTCTTTTGAATTTAGTGAACAACTCATAAAAACCTTAGACCGAGTCAGGAAAATAATTGAACTTCATTATTGATTTTTTCAGATAAAAACCAATAATCTTATATTAAAACATTTTATCGATTTTCTCTTTATCTAGTCTAAAATGTAGCCAATAACGCCTATATCTTTTGTAACTTTGACATCCTACTAACAGCTAGTCAATGAACATATTAATAACTTCTGCAGGAAGAAGAGTATCCTTAGTAAAGGCTTTTCAAAAAGAATTAAAGCATCTATTCCCAAAAGCTAAGGTTTACACCGTAGATACTATGGCCGAAACATCTTCTGCATGCAGAGTTTCAGATGGTTTTTTTACGGTGCCTAGTGTTGATGACACTCAATACATTCCTTTTTTAATAAATCTGTGCAAAAGTTATGATATAAAATTAATCATCCCAACCATTGACACAGAGCTTTTAATACTTTCTAAAAACAAAGAGGTGTTTCTTGAAAATGGTATAAAAGTAGTTGTTTCTTCTTTCGATTTTATTCAAAAATGCAGAGATAAACGCAAGGTTCAAATCTTTTTTGGATCAAGAAACATTGCCGTTGCAAAAGAATATTCAAAAACAGATTACAAACTTCCCATATTCATAAAGCCCAGCAATGGCAGTGGCAGTATTGACACCTATATAGTAAAGCATGAAAAAGGAATTACAGATCACCATCTTGCGAATGAAAAATTCATGTTTCTTGAATATATAGATACAGATTTTTTTGATGAATACACCTGTGATCTATATTACGATAGAAAAAACATTTTGAAATGTGTGGTGCCAAGAAAAAGAATAGCTGTAAGAAGCGGGGAAATTGACAAAGGGCTAACCGTAAATAATGAACTCATAACCATCATCAAAACCAATTTATCTGAAATAAAAGGTGCTGTGGGCTGCCTTACCGTTCAATTTTTTTTGGAAAAAGAAGGCAATAAAGTATATGGTGTTGAAATAAACGCAAGGTTTGGTGGCGGTTATCCATTATCTTACTTGGCGGGCGCCAACTACCCCAAATGGCTTATTGAAGAATATCTTTTAAATAAAGAAATTGACGATGCATTTGATTGTTGGGAATCCAATTTATTGATGATTCGCTATGATAATGAAGTATTGGTCCATGGATATAACGGTTAACAAAAATACCTGTATTGTATTTGATTTGGATGACACGCTATACAATGAAATTGATTTTTTAATTTCTGCATATACTGAAATAGCGAAGCAATTAAGCCCTAACGATTGGGAATTGCTATTTATAAATATGTTTTCCCGCTATAGGCAAAAGCTTGACGTTTTTTGTTTTCTTTCTGAAACTTATGCAATCCCTAAGAACCAACTTATTGAAATTTATAGAACCCACGCACCACAAATCTCCCCTAAACAAAACGTTTTATCTGTTTTTGAAAAGATAAAAGAGAAAAACGGCAATATTGCCATTATTACTGATGGTAAGTCTGTTACCCAACATCAAAAAATAAAGGCTTTGAACATTCAAAAATTCGTAGATTTTATAATTGTTTCTGAAGAAACCGGATTTGAAAAACCTCATAAAAACAATTTCCAATTGGTTGAAAACAAGTTTAAAAACGGCAATTATTACTATATCGCAGATAATTTCAAAAAAGATTTTATTGCGCCAAATAAACTAGGTTGGGTAACCATTGGGTTAATTGACAATGGATTGAACATCCATAGTGATGCTTACCAATACTTAAACCATGAGTCATGCCCCAAAAAACTCATTTTCTCATTCAAAAAATTAAATATTAAATAAACAAAAACGATTTTTCACTTAAAAAAACAGTTTTCATTACTTTAAGTAAATTTTATTTGTCCATATGTAAAGTTTGTTTTACTTTTGGTTTGTCAATCATATAAATCAATCTTAAAATGAACAGTTATGAAAACAAATTATTTATTACCAAATAAGTACAAAATCTTTGGATGGATTTTATTTATTACTGGAATTATTTCTGGAATAGTTCTTCAAATGGATCAAGAAAATTTTAATTTTAACTTTATTCCCGGTTTTGCCTATAATTTCTTAGACGAAATCATTTCCTCATTAATCATCATCGGAGGTCTATTGGTTGGTTTTACCAAAGAAAAAATTGAAGACGAGTTTATTTACAAATTAAGAAATGACTCTTTAGTTTGGGCTATTATTCTAAATTACGCTATACTGCTAGTTACTGTAATATTTATATATGACGGTAATTTTTTTACTGTATTAATTTACAATATGTTCACCCCTCTTATATTCTTTATCATCCGTTTTAATTTCTTAAAACTAAAATCGAACAGCAATGAAGAATAACATCAAAGTACAACGTGCCATTCATGATTTAACGCAAGCAGATTTAGCTGAAAAAATTGGGGTTAGCAGACAAACCATTAACGCTATGGAAAAAAACAAATATGTTCCGTCAACTGTTCTCTCTCTAAAAATAGCTAAACTTTTTAAAAAATCTGTTGAAGATATTTTCTTTTTAGAAGACAATAACTAATACGCCATAAAATGACTTTAGCAAACAGATGCATTAACGATTGAACGGCATGTTTGAGCTCCCTGACCGTAGGAAGGAGCGAGTAGTGAAAGCGTGTTAAAACGCCCAAAAACAAAAAACAAAAAACGCAACCTTTAACAGTTGCGTTTCTAATAGTTCTGAAAATCTAAATTTCCAAGAAGTCTAAATTACATAGCTCCCCACGCTTTTAACGAATCTTTGTTCATTTTCACATAATCAGCATTGCCCGCTTTTTCAGCAGCTGCTAAAGATTTTTTTGCTGTTTCAATAGCTGCATTTTTATTGCCTGCCTTTGCATAAATCAAAGATAATTGCCTTAACTGATAAAATGCCGGATTTGGTATCATAGATATTGCTTTTTCCATCCATTCCTGCGCTTTGGCAATATCTTTGCCTTCCTGTAAATAGTAAACGGCCGCCGCATAATAATCGTTAGCAGAAGTACCGTTCATTGCCTTTTCAATAGCTTTGGAAACAATGGCATCTGTTGGCACTTCAAAAGGTACGGCTACATAGGTTTTTTCCCAAAGTAATTCCAAAATCGCACCATTATTGGTCAAATTATTAAAATCCATGGTAAAAGTTTCAACATCAAAAGGGATAGGGTATGCTTTCACAATGGTTTTTGCAGCTACTTTGGTATCGTCCCATTTTTGTGGTGTTCCCCAGTTTTCAGTATCTGAATAAAAAATCACTTCCCAAGAATTTTCATTAGGTATGGTAAAAATCGCATATGAGCCCGCCTTTAGCGTGATTCCATCTACAACCACATCATTAGTAAAAGTAATTATGGAGTTTTTATTGGCGCCTGTTCTCCATAATTTTCCATAAGGCACTAAATCACCAAAAACGGTGCGTCCGCGCATGCTAGGCCTGGAATATTCAAGTGTAACGTCTGTCAAGCCAACCTTTTGCTCTACTTTACCCGATGGACTTGGCTGCGGTGTTTCAATTTGGGCATTCGCATTTAATGAAAATGCAACTATCAAAGCCAAAAATATAATCTTTTTCATTTTTTTTGTGTTATTGGTTTTAAGTTTTAAACGTATAAAATTACACATAACTAATTCTATTACTGTTAACAAATCCTTAAAAAGAAACTAAATCTACCTGCAATACCTATAGTAAGCCATATTCAAGTAATAAGTGCAAATACAATGTTTAAAACTATTATGGCTTTCCCAAGAGTTTTAGGGTAAATTGGTATTAATCTTTGGTGGAAAAACTTAACATGATAACAAAGATGGTTTCAATATTTCATTCAAATACTAAATTTTACTTAATTAATAGAATAAAAAATCTATGGTCTATCAGATTTTATTATCTTGTGAAATTGTAGATAAAATACTGTTTTTATCTAATTAAAAACCATTAAGTTTAAAGATTGAATCATGAACATTATAGAAAAAGCGGAAGCATTTGCAGAGCGCAAACAAACATTCAAAACTACTAGTGAGCGTATTGAAGCCTCTAGAGAGGTTAAAGACCTCATTTTAAGTTTAAATGACGTGTATAAAAAAGATCAAGATCAAGACATCATGGATTTGATGAAACGCCTTACTGCTGTGAAGCAAAAAATAGAAAAAAGGCTTAAAGGTAGGCCATAATAAAATATACATGACAAAAAGAAGTTATTGAAAATATTTTAGTCTGAAACAGAAAAATTGCTAAAGTAAAATGAAGCTATTCAAATACATTGCCATCTTTTTGATCATTAATTTTGGAGCCTTGGCCATAGGCAGTTGGCTTATGGGAAACGGCCCACAATCTGATTGGTACCTAGCATTGAATAAAGCACCTTGGACACCGCCAGGCTGGGTTTTTGGTGCTGCTTGGACAACTATTATGATTTGCTTTTCGGTGTATATGGGGTTTTTATATAAAGCCCTTCCAACCAATAAAATAAAAACATTATTTGGTTTACAGTTTTTCCTTAATGTGATTTGGAATTACATTTTTTTCAATCAACATTATGTAGGCTTAGGGCTTAGCGTCATTTTAATGTTAACCTTTTTAATTGCCTTCTTTTCATTTTCATTTGCAAATGAATTGAAAGTAAAAACCATCCTTATATTGCCTTACTTTTTTTGGCTGTGCACGGCCACTTCACTAAATGCTTATATTGTTTTTTCTAATTAAGCTTAATTTTCAGAAAAAGACAGCATCAATATAAAAATCCATGAAGATTTACAGGCTACACAAAAAACAAAACTTGCCCATTACCCTAGATGAAGCTTGGGATTTCTTATCAAATCCAAACAATCTAAAAACCATTACACCAGATTATATGGGCTTTCATATACTTTCGGGAGCAGATAGGCCCATGTTTACCGGTCAAATCATTCAATATATTGTAACACCCGTTTTAGGCATCAAAACCAAATGGGTAACCGAAATTACACATAGCGCAGATAAACACTATTTTGTGGACGAACAACGTTTTGGCCCTTACGCACTCTGGCACCACAAACATTTTATAAAGGAAATTGATGGCGGTGTAGAAATGGAAGATATCATTGATTACAAATTACCCTTTGGCATACTCGGCCAGTTGGCACACCCTATTTTAGTAAAACCAAAGCTGGAGGAAATCTTCAATTACAGAACCAAAAAACTAGAAGACCTTTTCGGAACCTACAAGCCACTAAACCAATAACCTTTTAAACTTCCATACCCAATCCATGACACAACCCATAAACATATTCTGGTTTCGCCGCGATTTAAGGTTGGAAGATAACCATGGCCTTTTTGAAGCTTTGCAAGGAAACCATAAAGTGCTTCCTATTTTTATTTTTGATTCTGAGATTTTAGAAAGTTTACCTAAAAACGATGCGCGGGTTACTTTTATTTATGAAACACTTCAAGATATAAATACAAAACTGAAGAATGAATTTGATAGTGGCATTGCTTTGTATCATGGAAAACCATTAGAGATTTACAAGCAATTGATTAACGATTTTACCATTGAAACCGTTTACACAAACCATGATTATGAACCGTATGCCAAAGCACGTGACTCAGAAATAAAAGCATTTCTTGAGGAGGACAACATCGATTTCAAAACCTACAAAGACCAAGTGATTTTTGAAAAAGAAGATGTTGTAAAAAACGATGGCACACCGTATTTGGTTTACACGCCCTATATGAAAAAGTGGAAAGAAACTTTTAGAACACTTAATTTTGAAACGTTTCCTTCTGAAGACAAATTGAGCCAGTTAATTACGAACAAATCACTTCCAAATTTAAGTATATCGGATATTGGTTTTAAAACCTCCGAACAACACATAGCACCTTATTCAGTAACCCAAAAATTAATCCAAACCTACGAAGCCACCCGAAATTTTCCCGCAAAAGACAGCACATCAAAATTAGGGCCTCATTTACGTTTTGGAACGGTAAGCATCCGTAATATGGTAAAAAAAGCCATTGCAGAAACTAATGAAGTTTTTTGGCAAGAATTGATTTGGAGGGAGTTTTTTATGCAGATACTTTGGCATTTTCCGCAGACACAAACCGAAAGTTTTAAGCCACAATACGACCACATTGTTTGGCGAAACAATGACACCGAATTTAAGGCATGGTGCGAAGGCAAAACAGGTTACCCTTTGGTGGATGCCGGCATGCGGCAATTGAACCAAACAGGCTTTATGCACAACCGGGTGCGAATGTTGGTTGGTAGTTTTTTATGCAAACATTTATTGATCGATTGGCGTTGGGGCGAAGCTTATTTTGCCGAAAAACTACACGATTACGAGATGGCAAGCAACATAGGCAATTGGCAATGGGTAGCAGGATGCGGCGTAGATGCAGCCCCCTATTTTAGGATTTTCAACCCCACAACGCAAATCGAAAAATTTGATAAAAACCTTAAATATATCCATACTTGGGTGCCAGATTTTCAAGAGCTCACTTACCCTGCCCCTATTGTTGAGCACAAATTTGCTCGGGAACGGTGTTTACAGGTTTATAAAAAAGCACTTCAATAAGTCCTATTGTCATTCCTGTAAAGGTAGGGATCCACCTTACAATCATTTACTTTAATTACTCTATCTTGATTAGATAGTAGAATGATAGGGAAATCAAAGGAAAATAACCCCATAACATTTTAATGACCTATTCACATTCTTATTTTTAGTAACTTTAAAGGGCAATATTAAAAACTAAGATTTATGAACACACAAGAAGTAGCAAACCAATGGGCGTAAATGTGCCGTGATGGCAAAAGCTTAGAATGCATTGACCAATTATACGCAGAACATATAACCAGTAAAGAAATGCCAGGCACTCCCGGAAACCAAGTGACCTCTGGAAAACAAAACGTTTGGAACAAAAGCAAACAATGGCTGGATAATGTTACGGAGTTTCATGGTGGCGAAATTAGCGAGCCCATAGTGGCAGACAATCATTTTACCAGTAAAATGACTTTTGACGTCACATTTAAAGACCGTGGCAGACAACAAATGGAAGAACTAGCTGTTTTTGAGGTAAAAAATGGAAAGATTGTTAATGAACAGTTTTTTTATAGCATGTAATTTAGCGCAACAAAAGATTTCAAAAGCCTCCATTTTTTTGAGGCTTTTTTATTATCAGTAAGTCTCTTAAAACCTAGCTTGTTTCAGTTCCATAGAAAAAAATAATCTACCCCCACTGTTAGCATTTATGGTCTGTAAGAAAAATTAATTATATTTACAGGATAACAGTAACAAAAAAGTTGACATATCCTGACTTAGTTACAGAATATCGGTAATAAAGGTTATTATATAACGAGTTACCTGTTATTTAAACCAACCTATGAGATATAATTCAACGGAAAGAATTGGAGTTAATGCAACTGAAAGTATTTTCATCCGAGAATTTGATTGGATTTTTAGAGAACAACCGATTGTAGATGTTGGAATTGATGCGCTAATTGAGCAATCTGAAAACGGAAACCCAACTGGAAAGTTTATTGCATTACAAATTAAGTCTGGAAAAGGAAATTTTTCTGTCTCTAACGAAAAACTAACTTATTAGATTTCAAACATTCATTATAATTATTGGTTAAATTTTGACATACCAATTCTATTAATCGCTCATATTCCTGAAATTGATAAAACTTATTGGATTGAAATTACAGATAGGAATATTAAGCCGACTAAAAAACAATGGAAAATTGAAATTCCATTGAGAAACAAACTTAATAAAACAGCAAAACCTTTAATAACAAAATTATTAACGAAACTCAATATTGAATATCAATCTATTAAAATTTTCAACGGAGAAAATGTTGACGAAGAAACCATTTATGATATTGCAGAAAAATCTGAATGTATTCGCGATTCAAAAGATTCAACTATTAAAACTGCTGAATTACTAACTGAACTCACCGAAAAAACAAACGAATCTAATACCAAATTCAGTCATTATAATGAAATTGGACAATCATATAAATCACCACAAGTTAAAGCGTCAATAAATACTTTTGCTAAACAAATAAATATTTTTGCCAAAAGATTAGAAAATGAAAATCAAATTTTTGCAGAGACTTTTGCAGAAGGAATGTTTGCTTTTGAGCAAGGAATAATGATTCACTATTTACTGTCTAAAAATGAAAAATTTGCAAAAGATTCTATTAAAAGTGTAGAAGGAATTCCAAGTGCATTAGACAAAACTCTTGAAGGAGTATTATTTATGAGAACACGTTTTGCCAAAATACCATTTTTGAATAATAATTTAAAAGATGCTCAAAATACTATGTTGACAGTAATTGACTCGATTTTAAACGACTATAAAGATGCGAAATCAATAACTTTGAATTTAATTAAATCAGCAGAATTTCTGATAAAAAACAACAGGTAACAAAGTATATAGCTCATAGCTGGGCAGTTGCTTAATCGAAGTTTCGGCTTATTTGCACGCTACGAGCCATATACAAGTGTAAGCT
>TARA_R110002049_G_scaffold116099_1_pt1 | contig 20269 bp, 19 predicted proteins | sample TARA_R110002049 | Tara Oceans TARA_R110002049 (sample SAMEA4396941) | marine metagenome | biome: Polar Biome; feature: [SRF] surface water layer (ENVO:00010504); material: water (ENVO:00002006), including particulate matter (ENVO:01000060) such as... | depth 5 m | reverse complement strand
GGTCTCGATTTCAGTAGGCTTAATAGATGTTAATATAATTTTTTGCCATGTACTAAAGTCAATTTATTTTATTTTTTATGACTATCGGATTTGTAACATAAACTTTGTTTGTAGTCAGTACGTCAATCCAGTTATCCTCTTTTTTTCCCGGATTATTCCATTGACGTTTAAATTTAGGTCTACCCCCCCCTTAATCCCCTCTTTTTAGAGGGGAAACGATTTTTTCCCTCCTAGAAAGGAAGGATAAAGGGAGGTGTTTTTTTACAAAACTTAAAAGTTGACTTCATGTGCAAACTATCCGATAGTCATATATTTTTTTATTACAACCGTTTTACAACAATCTTTCATTTAAATACCATATCAAATATTACTGTTTTACTTTTTAAAAATTCATGTGTTGCCCGATATGGGCCATCAACATTTTAACCCTTCCAAAAATAGGATTTTTTTAAGAATTTTCTTCTCTCTATACTAATTTTTTACGGTATTTCTATATTGATATTTTGTAAATATCTTTGCAACGGCTTCCCTGATTTCCTTTTGTTTATCTGTGGTATTTGCGTGGAGCACATCCGGTGCAAACCCTTGCCAAATGAGTTGTCGCTTTCCCCTATCGATAATTTCGATGACAACGCCACCTTCCTTGTGCTCTTCAGAAGATTGATAATTGCCATAATAGCCATATCCGTAATAGCCAAAATTGCCATATCCGTGACCGTAGTAGGGAAAATAGGGATAGCCGCCGGAATTGTAGTTTACGTTCTTGGTTTTGACCACAATACGTGAATCTACCAACAAGTCTGGATGGTTCGCATCCATGACATAGCCCCTACTTTCCATTTGTGGCCGAATGGCTGCTTTCAATCTTTTTTTTATAAGGGTATTGAAAAAAAGAGGCTCTTCTTCCTTTCCGCTTTCCATTTGAAAATTATCGGACCAGTAAAAGGTTTTGTAGGCCCCAAACGGTGCATCTCGGTCATAATCGGTAACGATGGCCGAAGAACTGACCGTGCAACTTACTACGGCAGTGCCTACTAAAAGGCAGACAGCCATTGTTTTTAATGTTCTCATAATTTATTTATTTATTTAGTTCAAAAATCTGTTTTTCCTATTCCACCTTTACTAAGCCCGGTTCTTGATCCAAATTGAATCTTCTCGAAGCACTATGATCGTTTTTTGGTACATCGTCACCAAATAATTTCCAGCTAGACCGAAGACCTGCAAACAAAATGACCAACACTATTAAAGCCATAACAATAAGCCTAGAAACCAATTGGGCTTGTTTTTTATGATGGGTAGCTGGAGATCCAGACGCTGCGAGCCCAAACATTTCACTGTGTATTTTAGTTAGTGGCACCTGCAGTAGTCTTAAATCCCTGATTACCGATTGGCTCATAAGTGGTGGTCCGCAGACATAGTAGTCATGGTTCATGATAGCGGCTGTACAGTATTTTTTCAATAATTTTGTGTTAAACCGTCCTTTTTCACCTTCCCAATTATCTTGCCTGCTGAGTATATGTACTACTTTTAATTTAAGGGACGTATTTTCTGAAATATGGTTTAATTCTTCCCTAAAGGCAATGTCCGATTCGGTAGCATTAAAATAGAATAGGGTTACTTCCCGCTGTTCGTCTTTGTCTGCCATATATTGCAACATGCTTACAAATGGTGTTATCCCAATGCCTCCCGCAATAAATACTATGGGTCCCGAATGTGGTTTTTCTACATGCGACATTTTGCCGAACGGCCCTATGATTTTAACCTTATCGCCTTCTTGAAGTTGATGGATCTGGCTTGTAAAATCTCCCGAGGCTTTGATGGTGGATGCCAAATGTAGCTTTTGGCTGGGGGTTGACGATATGGTAAATGGATGTTCTTCAGGCTTTAAATGCTTACAATCTGTAAATTTAATAAAGTGGAACTGTCCTGGGTTATACGAATAGGGCTCATCTCCATTTTCTGGGACAAACTGAATGTGGTACGTATTGTTGGCCTTTTTCACGACATTTAGCACTTTATATTTTGGTGCGAACGTGAACAAAAAAAACCGTTGCCAAATAAAAAAGGAAAGGGCAGTAATAGGGAGAATGAACCATAATACCTGTAAGGGCAGCAACTCCAAATCGTGACCTGCATAAAAACTGTGCACGAACATCAATAGGAGAATGCTGACGGCAAATAGATCATGTATAGTACGCCAACGTTCATAGTCAATGCTGATTTTTTTGCGGCCGATACTTACTAAAACCTGCACTGACAATACTAAAAAGGTAATTTTGCCCAGATTGATGTACCAAGGTTCGTCATAGCCCAATAGCATATCCACGGATTTTTCTGATAGGGTAAGCATTAGAAAATGAACCACAATAAACACAAATGCCCAAACACCCATGCTCCTGTGAAAATCGATCAAGTTGTTATAGGCGAACAAGCGGTCTAGCCATTTTATTCTCGCTGAAATGATAAATTGAAAGAACACCATCATTATACCGGACAGCCCCATTAGCATCCCTATTTGCGCAATAAACCCCTCTTCAGCAGATGGCGTTAACCAATACACCATTACCAATGGAATGGCCATGGCTGTGAAATAGGTGATTACTACCAAGATGTGTTTAGTGTTCATCAACTTAATTTTATAATCATAAAGATTCATTGGAATCCATTATTAATCTTCTGCATTATTTTTTTTTACTTACAGTCTATTTTTCTCTAAGCAGCACATCCACGCTCAAGTTGTGTTTGTCCTTAACTTTTATAAATGCAAAGCTTGGGCGTTCCAAATTATAATCGGTAATCAACAGCGACCAGGAAGCGTTTAATTGGACTGTACCTTCTGAAGCAAGCTCTAAATCTATGGGAATGGTTATTTGCCGAGTGGTTCCCGCAAGGGTAAAATCGCCCTTTGCTTTAACAGTTTGTATTCCGTTTTCTTCAAAATTAAAATTGTGTATAAGTTTTCCCTTGAAAACAACATTGGGGTTTTTTTCCACTTTAACCAACTCGTACATATGTCTATCCCGTTTTTCATTACCGGTTTTTATGGATTTTATGGGTACTGAAAAGGTCAAAGTTCCATCCTTGAAATCTATAGTGCCCTGTACATCACCTGATTTACCTATATAGGAATTAAGAGGCATTTTTGCCTTGAAAGATGCATTTCCTTCCTTTACCACATACTCTTGAGCGTTGAGAAATGTGTTGCTTGCCAACAGCATTATTAATAAACAAATCAAATTTTTGACCATAACTGTTTCTTTTTTTGACGAATCAATCCATTTGAATAAATCTCCTGATAGGTTTTGGTTTCATTCCCATTCATTCATTTAACAATATATTTTTTGCCAATGTTTTCCATATTCTGGATTCCCATTGAGTTAAGAAGCTTCTTAAACCCGTCAATGGTGTTTTGTGATAATTAGCCACGTATTTAAATAACATTTGAGTGGATTCCACGCAGCTGGGGACGGGTACGTCTAATATTATTGCTTTTCTGAAATAATCCACGAGTTCCAAAACAAGAAAAGAAGAGATAATTAGACCAACCCACCACAAGAAAGACATACAAAAAATAATAGCTACTAATGCAATACATAGTATAACAACTGTAATTATAAATCCTTTTCTCAATGTTTATATTTAATGTGAATGGCCGGCATCATCTACTTGACCTTCTTCGGTTTCATCGCCCAGATATTTCCCTTGTGGGCCAACACCTTCTATATAAACCAATTGCGAACCATAGTGCCCTGCTTGCGCAACGGAGTAGGCTGCAAAGGCCATTACCACAAATACGCCAATTTCAAAACCCCGCTTTAATTTGTACCAAAAGAGACTTACTATTTTTAAGACGGCTGCCAAAGCACTGGACCACAGCGTCCATAAGGCATACTTATCGTGCTGCTCCAAAACCTTTTTCGCTATTTCGGTAAGCCCTTCGGTATGTGGATGCACAAATGTACCTGCGACGTAAGCTCCTATACAACCAGTACCTACCATCAGTAGTATGACCCAGTCTAATGTTCGCTTTAATACAAATAATTGGATAAGCTGCAAAAACACAGCGAATAAGAGTAGTACAATAGGAAAATGCACAACCAAAGGATGTAAGTTGGGGAACTCATCTAAACCGGCAGCGACATCACTTTGTGCGATTGTTGTTTCTGTATTGCTAAAATTGGAAGAAGCTACAAGTTTGGTATCATTTATTTTTGAGTGGTAAGTTGTAGAGTTTCCATTAATGGCAAATACTTCGGAAAGCGTTCCAAAGCAAATGGTTAATACGATAAATGTGAGTGTAAGCTTTGCTTTCATGTGTTTATATTTATTGTTTTTTATTGGTCACATGTAGCATCCACATAATCATTGTCCTTAGGTATCAAGATTTAGTTATGGATGTTTCATATTTTATATTTTAATTTATTCTCCAACTAATTGTGCTATTAACGCCCCTATAAGTATAGCTGCTATGGTACCGTATAAAACGTAATTGAACCATCGCTTCAAACCGCTTGGTTTTTGTTCGCTTTTATTATCGGTTTTACAACAATCTTTCATCGCTATGCTTTCTGATTTTATTTTGTTCGTTATTAAACGTTACTAATGTTTAGTACCCATAATATTTGAGAATGAGAGGCAGACTGTTACTGACCATAAACCAATCAAAATGTCCACCTTTCAAAATCCTTTCAAAATCAAGTACTTTTCACTAAACTTCTCTTTGTAAAAAGCTCTTGTTTGCCATATATAGACTGTTATAAATCAAGTCAGCTTCCCTTTTTTAAATAATTTATTGTGCCTAACCAGGGAAGGGTTCACTACTAATCATAAACGTTTATCCCTTCCCGAATTAGGACTTTTCCAATATCATAAAAGTAAAAGGATTAACTAAAAACCATTCAACCATTCAACAATAAAAAATTTCATGTCCCTTTTATGTATTAGATATTTCATTCACTTATTCATAGTGGCTATGCACTAATTAGTGATTTCCTTTTGCACTTTACCGCATTTTAGCATTTTACTGCCATAGTAAGGATTTCTTACTTCGTTACTTGTACTTAACCAAGCACTACCTTTATCGTACATTGGGCAAAATTGTTGGTACAAGGTGTTTTTTGTTCCGGTAATGGCTACCATATCCATGATGTCATTGCTCAGGGTCTTAAAATGTTCGCGCTGGTGGTCTATGGCGCTTTCAGCGATGTGTTCGGCGTGTTCGGTCGCATCTTCTATAATATCGGCCAGTTCTTTTTGCTCTTCTTTGTTATAACTTGCCATATCAAAAGCTTTAAGGGAGGTTACTAGCTTTGTTGCTGCTTGAGCGGCTTTTTTAGTGCCATCCCCTACCAAGGCATCTTTTAAATTGAAATAATCACTTAATATAGCTTCTGCCTTTGCATCACTTTTTTTATCCATCATTTTACTATGGTCCATTTTCATGCTACCATGGTCGTGGTCCTTTTTTTCCTTTTCCTGCGCGTTGGTAAAAGAAACTGCCAACAATAGCATTGCTGCTATACTCATTTTCAAGTTTTTCATTTTTTTGTTTTTATGGTTTATTTATAAGTTTTCCATTGTTTTATCAACCCATTGTATGATTAATTCTTTCTCTTTTTCTGAAAGTTTCGCGTCCCGGTGAATTATAGTATAAGACGCTAAAGGCATTTCATTGTCCCTAATTTGACTTGCAATGGATTTTAATTTGCTTTTTTGGCGTCTTCCCGAATAATCACCAAATTCATTGAAATTCAATTCGGCCTTTCCTTCATTGATGTGATTTTCCAGCAACCACGCTACAGGCTGTATTTTATTGTACCAAGGATAGCTGGTATTGTTGCTATGACAGTCATAACAAGATGTTTTGAAAATTGATTCAACCTGTTCCGGCACGTTATAGATTACATGTATATCAGTGGCTGGAACAACATCGCTTTGATTGCGTTTTGTAGGGATGAACTGTATCCCTACAAATGCAATCAATAAAATTATGGCTACTTTTTTAGCAACTTTCATTATTAGTTTATCTGTTTTTGCATGTTGCCGCAAGTTGGCATTTTACTTCCCATATATGGGTTTTTAATTTCCTTTGTTTCGCTTAACCAAATAGCACCTTTACCATTGGCTGCCATAGGGCAAAAATCTTGATATACCGTTTTCTCAGTACCAACTAGGGCAATTAAGTCATTGATATCCGTACTCAATACTTCAAAGTGCTCCCTTTGGTGATCGATAGGACTTTTTACAATATGCTCGGCATGTTCCTTGGCGCTTTCGGCAATTTCCATATATTCTTCACGGGTTTCACCGGTAAATGTTGTCACATCATATTTTGAAAAGGCTGCTAGTAACGCTGTACCTCCTTTTGCGGCATTTTCCTTGTTATCGGTTACCAGAGCATTTTTAATTTGAAAGTAGGCATCAATAATGGGTGACGTTGCTGCATTTTTTTCTGTACTCATTTGAATGTCCCTTGCATTAGTTGTTTCATCCCCATTGTCTTGATCGTGATGCCCATCACTGTTATCGTGAGTCGCTTCTTCATCATGATGGCCATCGCTGTTATCGTGATTCATTTTTGAATGATCTTCATCTGCACTCATTTCTGAATGATGCCCATCTTCGTTATTGCTTTCTTTTTTTGCATCTTTACATGATGCTACAGTTAGGGTTGCAAATGCTATTGCTAAAATTCCCATTGATAATTTTAATTTTCTCATTTTTACTTGTTTTAGTGTTAATTATAGTTTTACGTTAGGATGTTCGATATTGTCAAGCAATTTTTTCAAGGTGTTCTTTGTGCTTTTGGCCGCCTCCATCACGTCTTTTTTCATGGAGGATGACCAAGTAGTATCGGTATCTTCTATCGACACTTCCATGATAGCCTTATCTTCCACTTCCTTAATGGTTACATGGCACGGAAAAAGAATGCTCATTTGAATATCATTGGAGATTAATTTTGATGCCGTTTCCGTTTCACATACCATTAGAATGAGATGCCGTGGCATTTTTTCAAATCTGGCGTCGAGATACTTCTTTACGTCAAATTCGCCAACGATGTCAAAACCTAATTTGGCAAGGCCGTTTTTTACGTTTTGCACGGTTTCTTCAAAGGTCATACTACCAAACCTCCTCGTAATACAATAAGGTGTGTTTTGACTTTCTGAATAGTCTTGTTTTGAAACCTGTTTGTTTTTTTCCTTGCCATTTTCCATTATCCGGTTATTTAAAGGTTCTCGATTACATGTTCCAATTTATCGGTAATATCACTTGCTATTTCTGCCAATATTTTATTATCGACCGCTTGCATCGATGCCATCGGGTTAACAGCTGCCACTTCCACAGTTCCGGGATTAATTTCCTGTACGATTACGTTACAGGGGAGCATAGTACCTATTTTGTCCTCGGCCTCCAATGCCTTATGGGCATAGGGCGGATTACAGGCACCAAGGATCCGGTACTTTTTAAAGTCTATATCCAATTTCTTTTTTAAGGTTTCCTTTACGTCTATTTCCGTTAAGATACCAAAACCTTCTTTTTTAAGTTCTTCGGTAACCCGCTCGATAACTTTTTCGAAATCATCGTTAAGGGTCTTGTTGAAATAATAGTCCATCATTTTAATTTTTAGAATTAATAATTCGTTTTTGTTCTTCGTATTCTTCCTTGGATAGTTCACCTTTGGCGAAACGTTCGTCCAGGATATCCGTAGCATTCTGTTTTCTTTTTAGCATGTTCCCATTCTTCCCTGCATATATCCATATGCCCAGGACCAGAACGACCAAAACAATTACCCACCAGTACATCATCATAATTTTAATTTTTTAAGTGTTATTTATTCTTTTTTAAAAACCATTTTTCCCCAGTAAAAATGAGTATTGTAAGCACTACCGCTACAATCACGACCAGCACGTCGCTCGATATTTTAATCCATAAAAATGCGCCCAGCACAATGAGGTCCAGTATAATGGCGGTAATAATTATGGCGGCATTTGCCTTTATTTCTTTCCGTAGGTTTCTCAAAATGCCCCAGTGGATGCCAATATCCATAACCAGATAAAGGATGGCACCTAAAGACGCAATTCTCGTTAAATCGAATAATACGGTCAATGCGATTGCCGAGACTACGGTATAGACGAGCATATGTTTCTGTATGCCTCCCGGCATTCCAAAATGGTTATGGGGTATCAAGTCCATATCGGTCAACATGGCCGTCATTCTTGAAACGGCAAAAACACTGGCTATAACTCCCGAAATTGTGGCGACAAGGGCAATACCTACCGTAAACCAAAGGCCGTATTTACCAAAGGCAGGTTTGGAGGCTTCCGCCAAGGAATAGTCCTTGGCCTGTATGATTTCTTCTATGGAAAGATTGGAGGAAACCGCAAAAGCGACCAAAAGATAGATGAGGGTGCAAATGGCCAATGAAATAATAATGGCCCTACCGACATTCTTATTGGGGTTTACTATTTCCCCACCGCTATTGGTTATGGTCGTAAAGCCCTTATAGGCCAAAATGGACAATGCCAAAGCCCCCAGATAACTAGAGATGGGATATTCGGACAAACTACTGGAAGGGACTACTTCTGAAAAGGAGAAACCCGCTGCCCACAGACCGCCTATCGCAAAAATGGAGATACCCCCGATTTTCAGGATGGCCATTGCCAACGATGATTTGCCGATGACCTTATTCCCCGAAATATTGATCAAGAACGCGGTAACCAACAGTAAAACCCCCAAAATTGGAACCCATACACTATTGTCACCAACATCGAACAATTGCAAGGTGTACGAGCCGAACGTACGGGCCACCAAACTCTCATTGATAACCATAGAAAAAGCCATCAGTAAGGCTCCAGAAGCCGTAAGCGCACTTTTGCCATAAATCTTTTTTAGATAGGTGGCAATTCCACCAGCTGATGGATAGGCATTGGATAATTTAATGTATGAGTACGCACTAAAGCCTGAGATAATGGCACCTACCAAAAACGCAATGGGAAACCATTGGCCCGACAGTTCGGCTACCTGCCCCAAAAGGGCGAAAATACCCGCACCTATCATGACCCCCGTACCCAACGATACGGCTCCGGTTAAACTCAGGCTATTTTTTTTATACTGTTTCATTTAGATTAAAATCTAATCAAAAAGCCACCACATCTGTCTGGTTGCAAATTTTTATGGGTTTTTTAGGATTGCTTTATTTGTTGTGTTTATGTTCTTTGGAACCTTCTTTCATGTGTTTCATTTTCTCTTTCATTTTCTCTTTCATTTCAGGGTTTCCCATCATTTTTTCCATCATCTCTTCCATCATTTTGGGGTTTTCCTTCATTTTTTGCATCATTTTTTCTTTCATTTCTGCTTGCATCTCTTTGTTTTCATGCATTTTGTGCATCAGCATCTTCCTTCCTTCGGGGCTTTCCAACATTTTATCGAGCATCATCGTTTGCATTTTATCTTTCATTTCAGGATTCCCCGCCATCATTTTCTGCATATGTGATTTCATCTTCTGTTTCATTTCCGGATTGTTTTCCATCATCGCTTTCATCTTTCCGGATTCCATCATTTGCATATGGTTCTGCATCATTATCTGTTGTGCCCCTTCATTCTGTTGTGCCAAGTCGATAAATTCGCTGAATCGACTCGGATTTGAAATGATCTCTTGATAGAGGGCATTTCTGTTTTCCTGCTTTTCCATCGTTTCGGAAGCATTAAAAGTGGATTTACAGCTCACTAATGAGCCAATGACACCAAAAATGAGTACTGTTTTTACAATTGTTTTCATTTTTATTTTTTTAAATTAATATTTATTTAGAAATTATTCGTTTTTAAAATCTTACCGATAGCCCACCACCACCGCCAAAACGGTTATCGTAGCTACCCAACAACGATACGTTTCTGGATATAAAATATTCGGCCCCGGCACTCCAAACGGTTTCAGATTCTGTATTAACACCGGACGGCAGGGAGTTTACCCAACCAAAATCCAATTGGTATTCGTAATAGCCAAATACGGCAAATCTTGGAAACAACATGAGGCTGCGCCCAACGCCGATCCGCGGCCGTAAGTCACTATCAATCCTGGCATCGAGGCTAAACAAATAAGGGGTCAAAAATCTGACACCGGCAACTGCAACCGTTTTAAACTCATTAAAACTGTCGTCAATTTCATTTTCAATATTCACACCACCAAATACCCTTAAATAATCATGTAAATACCTTTCGTACGTAAATTCTGCCTCCAGATTTTCATTGTAGCCATATTCAACCGAGACATTGAATTGGTTCCTCATGTTTGAAGCTACTAGATTAAGGGTCGTGTTTTGTGACGATACATCAAGCATTCCCCAAGAATAAAAAAGATCGGTTTCTGCCACTGCAATGGATGCTGGATAGCCTTTCATACGAACATCGGGAGGTGTATCATAACTCATAACGCGTGCCATTCCGCCCATTAAATGGTATAGGATATGGCAGTGAAAAAACCAGTCGCCATACTCATCGCCATAAAATTCAATGGTTACTGCCTGCATCGGGGGCACGTTAACGGTATGTTTTAAAGGTGAGTATTCCCCATTTTTATTGATGACCCTAAAAAAATGCCCATGTAGATGCATGGGGTGGTGCATCATGGTCAAATTGTTCAAGGTTATTCTGGTAACCTGGTCGCCTTCTATTTTGATGTTATCGGTTTCAGATAGCGGCACACCGTTCATGCTCCAGATGTAGCGTTGCATGTTCCCTGTAAGGTTCAGTAAAATTTCCTTGACAGGCGTACCTTCAGGATAGCTCGTTTTTTCAGGTGATTTTAAATAGTCATAATTGTATTCCGAAAACAGGTCCATGCCCTCCATTGAGTCCATTTCCTTAGCATCTTCATTCATTGTATCGCCCATGGCGTTCATTTTGGAATGGTCCATATGCATCCCCGCCATGGTGGAATCTTTATCCATTTTCATGCCTTTCATTTTCATGGTCTTTGTATCATCTGTCTTTGGTTTTTCCATATTCATACCATCCATGTTCATACCATCCATATTCATACCATCCATTTGCATCCCATCCATTTGCATGCCATATTCCTCCTTCATCTTAAAACGCTCGTCTTTGCTTGGGCGATACTTTAGGGCGTGCGCACCCATTTTCATATCCATTTTGGCCATTTCCTTCATCATTCCTATTTTATCAGGTCTCGGCAAGGTTTCGGCTGCAAACACTTTTCCATTGCCAAAAAATGCAGAAGCATAACCTGAACCATCCTGTGCCATGATCTTGAATTCTATTTTGCCCTCTTGCGGTATGGTTACAATATAATCGTAGGTTTCCGCGATGCCAATAAATGTTTTATTCTTTACTGTAGGCTCAACATCAATACCGTCGGCCGACACCAATAATGGGTCTTCACCGCCAAAAGTCATCCAGAACGAGGTAGATGCACCACCATTGATAATACGTATTCTGACTTTTTCACCGGGTTTAAATTCCGGATATTCAATGGATTCTTCACCGTTGATCAAAAAGGCAGGGTAATATACGTCGGCAATATCGGCACCTTCCATACGTTGTCTCCAAAAGTTGAGTTGGGCGCCTAATGCCCCTCTGGCAATGACCCTGTTCAATGGTGTGGCCGTTCCTTTCCTGATACCGTACCACTCATTGCCCCGTTTTAGGTTTCGCAGTACATCCATAGGGTTTTGATTGGTCCAATCGGATAGCATAAGCACCAATTCCTTATCATACTCCAAGGTTTCGTTCTTTGGATGGATAACAAAGGATCCAAAAACCCCGCTTTGTTCTTGTAACAGTGTGTGCGAATGGTACCAATAGGTGCCGGATTGTTTTAGGGCAAACTCATATTTTTGCGTATGTCCAGGTTCAATGGGTGGCGTGGTCAAATAGGGTACGCCATCATAGAAATTGGGCAATAAAAGTCCGTGCCAATGGATTGAGGACTCTTCGCTCATTTCGTTTTTTACGTATATGACGGCGTATTCACCTTCGGTAAATTCCAACACGGGCCCGGGAATACTACCGTTTATGGTCATGCCCTTAACCTCTTTGCCGGCTTTGTTGACCATTTCCTCCCTAAGGGTTATGGTGTATTCCTTTACCGGTAAATTGTCCACATTGCCCTCAACAGACTGCCCAAAAACAGAGCTCAAGGGTATGAAAAATAAGATTATTAAATATTTTAAGCTATTCATGTTTTTTTATTTTAAACTTCGTTAAAAATAGAGTACAATAAGAAAAACACTTACCTCTATTCGTTTTAATTTTAACTTATTAAATAGTTTTTCATTCAAGGTAGTATATGTTAATTTTAATGGATTTGATAATACGTATATCCGTTTTTTGTCATATAATTATCATGTTATTCTGAAACAATCCTGATAGGTATCGGAACAGAATCACACTTAATAAATTTATGATGCTTTACGGACAACTAAATAATCCATTAAAAAACGCTTTAATCTAAATAATTCCCCGATGTGGCTACCTCGGGTTTTCCCATTTACCCCTCCTTGGGAGAGGTCTTAACTGCCTTTTCGCTCCCGAAGTCTCGTAACTTGGTAAGGTAAAACACAACTGCGAAAACTTTCGGGACGGTTTTTGGTCCCGAGGCCAAAATGAAACCCGCAAAACCAGCCTGTTGGCAGGCTGGTACCTCTAAGACTATGCCTCGAGGATAGTTGGTTCCAAGAATTTTTTTATATTGATTTTTTATATTTCAAATAATTTTCTTTGGATTCAAAATAAGCAACATCTCCTTCTTCTTTCATTAACACAATATAAGCTTCAGTTTTATCAACTGGTTTTTTACTTAAAGGGTCAATACCTGTTCTAGCGGTTTCATTGTTGTTCAATGTACCAACACACATTTGACAACAGCCATAATAGGTCTTGCCATTAACCGGAACTGGTATTTGAGGTTTGCTCATATACGCATCGTTTACCATACAAACCAATTCATTTGGCACCTGCGAGCCTACTTGGTAATCTTGTTGTGTTTCTTGTTGTGTTTCCGTTTGCGGAGCAACAACAGCCGTTTCTTTGGTATTATCTTGTTTGGGTTTTGAATTACAGGCCACTATACTAAAGGCCACTACCACTATTAAAGCTAATTGTTTTGCTGATTTTTTCATTTTATTTATTATTTAAAGTTATTATATTTATTATTATTTATCCAGCGTTATATTTCTTAAGCGCAAAGAATTTGAAATCACGGAAAAAGAACTGAATGCCATGGCGGCGGCGGCAATAATTGGCGAAAGCAATAGTCCAAACACCGGATACAGTACGCCTGCGGCCAATGGTACCCCTAGTACATTATATATAAACGCAAAAAACAGGTTTTGTTTGATGTTCTTCATAACGGCGTGGCTTAAATTTTTGGCTTTTACAATGCCTATCAAATCGCCTTTTACCAGCGTAACCTCTGAGCTTTCAATGGCTACGTCTGTACCTGTTCCCATGGCGATACCAATATCTGCTTGTGCCAATGCAGGCGCATCGTTAATACCATCCCCTGCCATGGCCACTACTTTGCCCTGGTTTTGTAATTCTTCAATAAACCTTAATTTGTCCTCGGGCAAACAATCGGCCTTAAAGCTTGATAAATTTAATTCCGAGGATACAGCTTTAGCGGTGTTTTTATTATCACCGGTCATCATAATAACATCAACCCCTTGTTTTTGCAAGGCTGCAATGGCTTGTTTGCTGGTTTCCTTGATGGCATCGGTAATGGACACATAACCAACAACCTCCTTGTTTACCGAAATATAGGACACGGTTTTACCCAATTTTTGTTCTTCAACAATTTTAGCGTTTATCGCTTCTGGGATTGATGCATTTACTGTTTGCATCAATTTTTTATTACCTAATGCTATTTTGTTGGTGCTTACGGTTCCTACCACTCCTTTTCCGGTTACGGCTTCAAAATCGTTGACTTCTTCCAATGCCATCTGTTTTTCCTTGGCATAATTTACCACGGCTTCCGCAAGGGGATGCTCGCTATATTGGTTAACGGATGCGATGTATTTTAGCAGTAATTTGTCGTCATTGGTTTTGGATAAATCGACTACTTTTTCAACCGATGGTTTGCCTTCGGTAATGGTGCCCGTTTTATCGGTTATCAATACATTGACTTTGTCTAAATTTTCCAAGGCTTCCGCATTTTTAATAAGTATACCATTTAATGCGCCTTTACCAACGCCAACCATTACAGACATGGGTGTTGCCAAGCCTACAGCGCAAGGGCAAGCAATAATCAATACGGCGATGGCATTAACAAAAGCATAGACCATAGCTGGTTCGGGACCATAATAACGCCATACTAAAAAGGTAATTACCGCAACCACGATAACAATTTGAACAAAATATTTAGAAATTTTATCGGCCAGTTTTTGTATAGGTGCTTTTGATCGGCTGGCATTGTTAACCATTTGAATAATTTGCGACAATAAGGTTTCCGATCCTACTTTTTCTGCCACCATAACAAATGATTTGTTACCATTTATCGTTCCTGAACTTACTGGTTCGCCTTCTTTTTTATCTACAGGAATGGGTTCTCCTGTAATCATGGATTCATCAATAACACCATGCCCTTCATGAATTTTGCCATCAACAGGAATTTTATCACCTGGTTTTACGCGCAATAAATCCCCTTTTTTAATATCGTGTATGGAAATAACTTTGTCCTCGCCATCCGGGGTCACCAATGTGGCCTCACTAGGTGCCAGTTTCAATAATTCTTTTATGGCACCACTGGTTTGACTATGCGCTCTGGCTTCTAAAAGCTGTCCTAATAATACCAATGTTAAAATAACCGTGGTGGCCTCAAAATAGACAAAAACAGTGCCTGCTTCGGTTTTAAACTGGTCTGGAAACAGTTCCGGGAAAATCATTCCGAAAACACTAAAAAGAAAAGCAACTCCCGTACCAATACCAATAAGGGTAAACATGTTGAGGTTCCATGTTTTTATGGATTTCCAGCAACGTACAAAAAACATCCAACATGCATAAAACACCACCGGAAGCGATAATACAAACTGTACCAAGTTCCAGTTTTCCTGTGTTGTATAATCCAATAAAAAGTTATTTGGTATAAAATCTGCCATGGCAATAAACAACACCGGAACGGTAAATAGTGTTGCTATCTTCATTTTTTTGAGCAACTTCTTATAGGTTTTGCTCTCTTCACTTTCGGAAGGTTCCATGGGCACTAAATCCATACCGCAAATTGGGCAAGACCCTGGTGAATCCTTAATGACCTCCGGGTGCATGGGGCAGGTATATTGCACGTCCTGGATCGCTTTTGGCTGCTCTACCAGATCCATGCCACAAACCGGGCAACTGCCTGCTTGATTGTATGTTTTGTCACCTTCGCAATGCATGGGGCAATAAAACACGCCATTGCCATCTTTTACCGGTTCGTGTTTGTGATGGTGCTCTGTCTCGTGCTCATGCTTATGGTCATTGGTATGACCTTCTGTATTCTTTGGTACAAGCTTCATCTTACAAACAGGGCATTTCCCAGGTTTGTCGTAGGTTTTATCGCCTTCGCAAAGCATGGGGCAATAATATTCATCGCTTACACTTGTATGTTGCTCTGGGTGATGGTGGTGCTGTGTGTGTTCGCCTTTATGCCCGGGCATTTCAATGGTGTACTGTAATCCGGATTTTAAGAGCCGTTCCTGTAAGGTATTGATTGAAACATGCGAAGTCATTTCAACCGTAAGTTCTTCTGTATCTAAATTGGCTTCTACCTTGGTGACCTCTTTTAAATTACTTAATGCAGTTTCCACATTGGTTTTACAACCATGGCAAGTCATTCCTGATATTTTATATATGTGTTTCATCTGTTGATATTTATTTGTTTTTTAATTGTCAGATGTAATTTGCCAATCAACATTTCGGTTGGTATCAACTTTTTTGTTATGGCTCATTTCATACGAATAAATTTAGTTTAACTATCTTAGTAATAAATGGTTTAGGTTATAGAGAATAGAGAATAGAACATAGAATATAGAAAAGAGATGGTACTTTTATTGCATAAAATTTCCGTGTCTTTTGGTCTATGTTCTATATTCTATGTTCTTTTTTCTTATTCATATTCTATGTTCTTTTTTCTTCTTATCCATACAGCAAGGTTATTTAATGATCGTATTTTTATTTATAACATCAGCAATACAAATGTCACTATTTTTATCATGATAACCCTACATAATTTTATCTAAAATGTATCTAATTTACCATGGTCTGTATTTTTGTCAGCACTTTTAAATGCGTCAATGCACAAATATTTTTAGCTGTTACTCATTTCTTTCGCCGGTTCTAATCCTTACTCGGCTTTCAACATTGCTCACATAAATCAACCCGTCACCGCTTTTACCTGTATATGCGTGTTCTTTTATTATTTCAACAATGGCACTTTCATCTTCTTTCTTACATACGATTTCCAATTTTGCAATCTTGTAGTGCAAATAAGGATGCTTTAAACTTGGGTATTCTTTATCTGGATCGGAAAAATTCCCAGAACCATCGCCTTCAAAAATGCTAAAACAACAAAAATTATTTTTTTGTAAATTTAATGCTACATCATTTACTTTTTTTGTGCGTATAAATGCTTTAATTTCTTTCATGATTTTACTTTTTTTCGTTTAATAAGCTGGCTTATAAAGGCTGTTAAAACCATTGACAAACCAGCTTCCGCTATTAATTACATAGACTTAAATGTTTCTTTTACACTGCCGCAACTCACCATAGCTTTATCCATATAGGGATTTGCAATTTTATTGGAATTTGAAAACCAGTAGGAACCGCCATCGTTTGCCATTGGGCAAAAGGTTTTATAAATTTCACCTGTGGTTACGTTGCCTTTTAATAAAGGTTCGAACGCTGTTGTGAGTTCAGAAAACACTATACGTTGTTCGATAATATTGGACTTTGAAGCCATTTCTTCCGCTACTTTTTGCGCATCGGTAGCTTTACCGTATTTCTTTAATGCCCCAACAAGCATTTTTGAGGTTTTTTGTGCCTTTTCAGAATTAGCTTCAACTAGAGCGTTTTTTACCATGGTGTAATGCATGTATGCTTTGGTAAGGTTTTTATCGTTTAACTTTACCATAGATTTATCATGATCCATCATACTGTGATCGTCCTGTTTCATGTTCATCTTGCTATGATCGTGCTGTGCATAAATAAAAGTTGATAGACTCATTGCTAGAGCTAACATTACTACTGATTTTAATTTTAAATTTTTCATCTGTTTTGTTTTTAAGGTTTTTATTATTTTACAATAACTGTTTTTACATCACCACAGGTCAACATTTTTGCGCCTAAATACGGGTTTTTTATAGGTTCGTTAAGGCTTAACCAATAGGCCCCGGCATTATTGTCTGCCATAGGGCAAAATTGTTCGTAAACAATTTGGTTGACACCAAATAGTTTTACACCTTTAGATAAATGTGCCGATAAATGTTTAAAATGACTGCGCTGTTTTTCGATATCCGAAATTTCAGAAATGGCCGTCGCAGATCCCGAAATTTCTTTGGATATGGTCATCCAGTGGTTATGCGCTTCATGGTCCGTCAATTGCTTCATATCAACTTTTTTCATGGCGCTCAATAGTGTTTTGGCTGAAGCACTAGCGGCACTGCTATCGTCTCCTACAAAGGCGTCCTTTAATTTGATATAGGCATTGAACACTTGTTCCAATTGGCCTTTAAATTCATCGGTTGTGGTAATGCGCTGGTTCATATCTGTATGGTCAGAATCATTTTCCATTTTGGTATGGTCTGAGCCTGTTTTACTTTCCACTTTAGAATCACTCATGTCCATTTTAGAATGATCTACACCATCAGCCTTAGTGTCACCGCCCATATCCATTCCTGCATGACCTCCTAGGCTTACCTTGCCGCCTTCTGGGTTCATCATGCTTTTTTGCCCCAATAACTGTGCAGAAGCATCAATCCTGAACACCCCATTTGTGGCAACGGTTTCACCTTCTTCCAAACCTTCCTGAACTATATAAAACTGACCCATATCTTGCCCCAATGTGATTTCCCTGTAAACAAAGGAAATGGTTTTTTCGTGTGGTACCTTTACATAAACAACGGCTCGCTTTCCTGTCCAAAGTACTGCCGATTTTGGAATGACAATGGAATTCTCCATCCCTTTCATTTTTGCCCTGATAATACCACTGGCATACATTTCCGGCAAGAGTTTGTTCGATGGGTTATTTACCTCTACACGTACTTTGGCAACCCTGGTATTGGAAGACACAAAAGGATCTACATAGGTAACCTTGCCTTCAAAGGTTTTTCCAGGAATGGCCTGTATGGTAAAGCTTACCTTGTCGTTGATGTGGATCCAAGGGATATCTGCCTCGTAGGCCTCGAACATGACCCAAACAGAACTCAAATTGGCAATATCAAACAAATTGCCACCAGCCTTAATATAATCTCCCACCTCTACATTCCTGCTCATGACATAACCTGAATGATCGGATAAAATATCAATTTGTTCTTGAACGCTTCCTGAAGCCTCAATAGCCTCAATTTGTTTGTCTGTCAGTTTCCAAAGCTTTAATTTGTTACGCGATGCGGTATATAACTGTGGATAAACATCCTTGGACTTGATAGCTTCAAACAACTCTTTTTGCGCAGAGATCAATTCCGGCGAATAGATACGCACTATTTTTTGACCGGCAAATACTTTTTCACCAGTAAAATTAACGTACAAACGTTCTATACGACCTGGTATATGAGACACTTGCGAATACAATCTACGCTCATCAGGTTTTACACGTCCCAACAATCGTATCTCTTTGACGGCACTTGCCTTTTCAATTACTGTAGTCTGTATATTTGCTAATTGATAAGACTGTTCGTTCATTACAATTTCATTGTCTGCAATGTTTTCTGAAGACTCACTGGACGCTTCCAACGGAATAAGTTCCATGCCACAAATTGGGCAGTTTCCCGGTTCTTCCATACGTATCTGCGGGTGCATGGAGCAGGTCCATAATTGGGTTTCGGGGTCCTGAACATATTCGTGTTCGCCGTCTGCATGTGTAGTTTCCGGGTCTCCACCAGAAAACAAGCTTCCTAAAATAATTCCGAGTATTAAAATACCGGCCGCAATGATATAATTCTTATATTTTTTCATGTGTTTATATTTATTGTTTTTTATTGGTCACATGCGACATCCATTTAATCATTTCACTTGGGTATCAAGTTTTAGTTATGGATGTTTCATGATGTTCATTTTATTTCCCTATTAAATAATCCATAAATGCCGCTGCGGCATTTTTATCGGTTAATGCTTTTTGGTGTTCCAATTCATATTTTAACAATTGCCGCTCTATCCGCAGTACCTCTTCAAAATCCTTAGCATCTGTAGAGTAGGATACTATTAGGATATCGAGTACTTTTTTGGCAATTTCTGATTGTCTTTCATTTAGTGATATACGTCTGTCGCCATCGCTAAAGTCCTTATATGTGTTTTGATAGACTGTGGATAATGTATTCTTTTTATCCTCTTTTCTGGATATTTCAGCTTCCTGCCTATATTGTGCCTCTTTTATCAGCGCTTTATATTTCCTGCGATATATAGGAATGGTAACCCCTACCGATGGAAACAAGAATGCGTCCTTACCATTATCTGATGCCGTTGACATGGGGTTGTTACCCACTATGGTGTAGTTTACACCAACATTAAACTTTGGCAGTCCTTCTTTATTGGCTACAATTTCCTGATTTAAAAAGGCGTTCAACTTATGCTCTATGCTTTTTATTTGATGGTTTGAGGCATAGATTTCGTCGAGCATATCCAACTGTTCCAAAGGGATTTCTTCTTGCCACAATACTTCTGGAACCAGTATTACGGACATATCATCCCTGTTCAATAAGTTGTTGAACTTTATTCTCAAAACATCTTTTGTATCCAAAAACAGTTCTAATTGGTTTTCTAGATCGTTCAGCTCCAATTCAACACGCAATTCATCTACAATAGAGGCTTTTCCTGCTTCAATCTTCACTAAAGACAGGCGTTTAAAAACTTCGAGTATTTCAATATTCTCTTTAGTGATCTCTATGGCCTTTTCAATAAAATAATAGTTGTAATAGGCTGCTTTTACTTCAAAGAAAATATTGGATTTCGTGTTTTCAAAATCCTCGTACACGGCTTTTGCCATTTCGGTCGCAACATCTTCTCTGGCACTTAACAGGCCAAACCACGGAAAGCTTTGCATTAAATTAAAGTTTGCCCTTTGTGG
>TARA_R110002049_G_scaffold19794_23_pt1 | contig 20315 bp, 3 predicted proteins | sample TARA_R110002049 | Tara Oceans TARA_R110002049 (sample SAMEA4396941) | marine metagenome | biome: Polar Biome; feature: [SRF] surface water layer (ENVO:00010504); material: water (ENVO:00002006), including particulate matter (ENVO:01000060) such as... | depth 5 m | reverse complement strand
CAACAAACATCAATTTAACTTCAGTGTTGGCCCCAAGAGCAACGTTTCCTAATCTTGTTACTGTGCTTACCCATGGACTTATTGTTCTTAAGAACTGAATTTGTACATTCGAGCTAATTGTTAACATTCTTCCATCTTGCACTGTGTTAGGTAATGTTACATCTGTAAAGAAACTAACTGGTGCAGGGTCTGATGTTGGTGCAACTAGCAATCTTGTGTTAGTTGCCGCTATTGTAAGTGCTACATTAGCTGATGGGTTTGTAATTTGATATGCACTTGTTATGTCAGCATCATCAACATATCCTTTAATGCCAATATTTGCTACTGATACTTTGTTATCTGTATAACCAATTTGTCCGATATTTGCTACCGATACTTTGTTATCTGTATAACCTATCTGTCCGATGTTTGCTGTTATTATTCCAGCAGTAACAATAGTGTTTGCTACTGATACTTTGTTATCTGTATACCCTATCTGTCCAATATTTGCTGTTACTATGCCAGCAGTAACAATAGTATTTGCTACTGATACTTTGTTGTCTGTATAACCTATTTGCCCAATATTTGCTGTTACTATGCCAGCAGTAACAATAGTATTTGCTACAGTAACTAAATTAAGTGTGTACCCTATTTGTCCTATATTAGCTGTGTTTACTCTAGATGTTATAACACTATCTTGAACTGTGTTAGCAAAATCAGTATACCCTTTTAGTGCAAGATTTGATCTAGTTATACCAGTTGCTGTTATAGTATTTGCTAGTCCAACAAACCCAATCATACCTGTATTAGCTGTTACTATGCCAGCAGTAACTATGGTATTACTTAATGTTGTTGCGGCATTAACAGCACTAATTTGTCCATTAACATAACTAATTGTGCCAGTACCAACGTTGGCCGCGGCAACTTGGCCATCAACATAGCCTTTCATTATAGTGTTAGCGAATGCTGTTGCTGAATTACTAGCCGCTACATTTGCATCTGTTTGTGCTACCACAAATGTTTTTAATTCGTCTACTGTGCTTTTGAGAGTGGTCGGCAAGCCAATGAGATTACCTACCATAGGTAAGTACACATTTCCTGTAAGTCCCTGCACTGTGGCTGTTATATTAGCCAGTTCACTTATTTTAATTGCCATTTAACCGCGTTCCCCTTCGAGTAAGTCTGTTCCATCTTCTGTAGATATTGTATTTATCGCGTCTTCAGTTATTATTAAATCCGGTAGTGAATCAAATAATCCATCAGCATACGCCGCTTTTAAGAATAATATTTGACTTGTAGTATCTCCGTCAAATCCTCTACCATCTGTAGCAGTATTTGCTCCAGCTGAGTACCAACTATTTGTTTGAGTTAATATTGATCCTTTTCCAATAGTAACATTACCGCCACCTACCCAAGGTGTTACGTTGCCTTGTAGCGTTCTTGCAATCGGATACACATTAGTAAAGCTACCTTTAACTGTTAGGTTTGATGATAACACTGGAACAGCATTTGAATTTGTAGGGAATATTGTAACATTACTACCATTAATAGCAATAATATTTCCTGTGCCTAATAATAAAGGTGTAATACCATTATAGCGTATCTGTACACTTGTTTTACCAGCATTTGATATTGATACTTGTGCATTTGCATCACTACTTGGTTGTGTAATTACATCACCAACATTAGCTGATACGTTTCCACTTAAAGTTACAACTACATTTGAATATGTAAAGTTATCAGTACCATTAAAGTTAACCCATATTGATTTAGCAATTGAATTACCACCTATCACTGTAACGTTTCCGCCTGACGCTTGTGTAATTATATCTCCTACATTAGCTTGCAAGTTTGCACTTAATTCAAGTATGTATGGAACAAACGTTGTTGCAACATATGTTGTATTTGCACTTAGTGTAACATTGCCAAGTGCCGAACTCGGAACTATTTGATCTTTACTTCCATCAACTACTCTAGTGCCAACAGTTTGTAATCCTTGTGCTGTACCTTGTGTTCCACGTCTAACCTGACCTAATGTATTTCCAATCACACTCCAATACGTTATTCTTTCTGCACCAAGCCATATAACTCCTGGTGTATTTTTACCTGCATTTGGTATTGTTAATCTACTTGCGTCATCAACTGTAAGTGTGTCTTCTTTACCACCTTCAGTAAGTTCTGTTGTTAACCAAGTACTGAACGAATCACTAACACGTGTATACACTGTGTCATCGACCATATTATCCCAAAGTCTATAAGCAATTACATTACCTACATTAGCAATATTTCCGCCCTGGTTAATTTTAGTATAAGTTACAATTTCTAAACTATCAAATGTTCTACCTGGAATTAGTTCTTGTGGTGCGTGACTTCCGTAAGTATCAACATATTCTCCGCCATCAACATCAATTTCTTCAACTGACTCTGCACCTGCGTATGTACTTCGTATAATAGTATCTAGATCATATGAACTAGAAGTAGCAATACCATCTTCGTCATATTCAACATTATCAAATACACTAGTATCATATCGTGTTCCGGCTGTTGAGCTAAGAATATCTACTGATAGTGGATATGCAGATTTCCATATGCCATCTACCTGAACATTACCACCCCTGTAAGATACATTAGCCTGTGTATTCGCTGTGTATCCACTTATGAAATCAGCTGTAGTTTGTATAGTACCTTGTACTTTGACTGATGACCAAACTTTAGTAACTGATATTGACGCATCTACTACATCAAACGCTATCTGAGTATTACCGCCAATTGTACTTGATATTGGTCTAATGATTGAGTTACTCCAAGTATACGCTCCACCAAAGTCTAGATTAGCAACGAATACATTTGCGGCAAGTGGTGCACCGTCTAAGAATAAATTACCTGTAGTATTAAAGTTATTATTATTATTTTTAAGGAAGTAGCCACTTAGTGAGTTAACAATATTGCCATGGAAAGTTCCATTTTGTACAGTATTACCATATACTGTTACATTTGCAAGACTACCATCTTGTGTAATAAACTGTCCAACATTTGCTGTAATAGCATTAGCAAAATTTATTAAAACATCAGCTTCTGGTTGTACTATTAGATTACCTGTATGTCCAGATACCAGACCATGGGCGGCATTAAAGGTTACGTTAGCCGTTATTGATCCTGCAAATCCATCACCTTGATTAAATGGTATGCCTGTAACTTTTACACCTGGATAATCAATTCCGTGTATTAATTGTTTTAGATCTTTAGCTGGCATATCATCTTGTGGATCGTAGTATGCCATTATGCGATCATTTGCATTATTAAATAACTCAGCTGAGTAAACTGTATAATCACCAGGATTAAATATTATTCCTGTTGTTAGATTTGCAGTTACTTTATACCCTTCTCCAAGATAACTTACAATAGTATTTGCTTCAAAGAATGTATTAGACTGCCAGTTTTGTACACTGCTGTCATATGTAATACGATCAAATTTTAATGTACTATCAAATGTTCTTACATCATTATTTTCTAATACTGCATATCCTTCTGCAGGAATGCTTGATGAGCCATTGATAGTTACTGTTGGAGTCAAGTAATATCCACTACCTTCGGTTACTACTGTGATACTAGTTACTGTTCCTGTGTCGCCATCAATTGTTGCAGTTGCAGTTGCCTGCATATTAGCATTTCCTTGTCCGCCACCTGATACTGTAACTGTAGGAATGTTTGCATATCCTTGCCCTGCATTAGTTATTATTATTGTTGAAACGTGGAAGTTTCTATTTTGATACCATTGAGGATACATCTCATTAATGAGTGTACTTACTCCACCTTCATTGAGATATCCTGTACTCCATAGCTGTGTATCTTTTGTAGGATACGTTCCATCTGGACTACGATATCTTTTAAGCTCAGGATCATAGTAGCTTGGTAAATCAAAGTCAGTTGTTGACCCTTGATAGGTATCATCGCCTTTGTATTCAGTTATATACTCTCTAATCTTAGTTCTGTATGGTTTGATTTCTTCAATATAACTTTGATAATAGCTAGTATTATCTCTAATATAATCAGGTGGTTGAGTTAGTTCTCTCAAGAAGTGTGTCACTGATAAGAAACTTGATTTAAATATCCAATCTACATTTTTCTGTTCACTGAATAGATAATTAATCATTACAAAGAATAAATTATTAAATTCACCTTGTAACTCATTAATGAATATATCATTTTGAAGTGCTTCGATAATATATCTAATTTCTATGTTCGGGCTTTGATCAAATCTGTTAGCTGAATATCCTTGGTTACCAAATCCAATACCGTTGTCGTTAAAGTCACCTAATGTTTCATTTAATTTTATAGTTCCGTTTTCTATTCCTACTACAACGTAAGTACCATCTTCCGCAACAGTTAATAAATTCCATCCGCCACCTTGACCGTTAGCTACTTTAACTAAAACTTCATCACCAGGTCTTACTCCAACACCGGCTACATCTGGAAGTGTCTCAACTACAAATTCAATAAACTCATCTGGACCAAATCCTGTTGCATACCAATCAATGTAACTCCAATACAACGAACTCTTATAACTTTGTACCTGTATTATTTCCCAAGTCTTGTCTGCGTTTAATGAATGTAAAGTCCAAAGATTATCTTGTTCTGTATTTTGATTAACTAATACTTTATATCCTGTAGCTAAAGGAGTTGTGTTAATGTATTCTAGATCTATCTCTGTATCTACCTCTAGATCATACTCACCTAACTTCAAGCTAGGTTTAGCTTCTTGAGCTAACATACCTGTTAAATCATATTGTCTTGCTATTGGCTTCTTAATTAGCACACTGTTTACGTATAAAATAAGATCAGTCATTGCTCTTAATCTGTCAATAAACATACCTTGTCTAGGACGTATGAATATTCCGTATCTATCTGCTACACTAAGTAGTGGATCCGGAACTACATCTCCTATAGAATCTATACCAGATAAACTATCAATCATCTTATCTGAAATTCTAGATGGTATAAGACTGTCTGGATTTTTCTTCTGTACTAGATCATATTCACTGTGTATGATGTTGGTGTTTATAACATAATCATAATCTATATGTAATATAGTATTCGAAGCTGACAGATATTGACTAACGTTATAGACTGTTACTGCATTCTGTTGAATTATGGCCGCATAACTAATTCCTTGTTCTTTAGGATTTTCAATAAGATTTGCTATTGACACAATTGGTAAATTACGTGTATCGTTATTCGGATCAACACTAGTCTTATCAGTTACCCAATAATAGTATTTGCTAATAATAATATTTGTTGTTTCATCTACCTGTGTAATCTCAACGTAGTGACTGTCATCTGCAAACTTAGGTACACCCTCGCCACCATTTTCAACGTATTGGCTAGGCAATACTGTGCTTTCTACCCATTCGCATATTTCTACTACACTGCCTGGGAATAATCTTCCCCAGTTAATACTACGATATGTTAATGAGCCTTGTTCATAGTCAATGTATCTTAGTGCTTCGAGGTTCCACCAAACTTGTCCTACTTGTACTGTACCCCAATAATAATTAGTGTTAGCATTTTTGCCTTTATTATATACAGCTGGATCATATTCTGTTTTGAAACTAATGTCTTGATCTGCTTGTCCTACTATCTTACCTTTAGCTGGATCAATAAACTGTAAGTTTGTATGTATTTCGTTTTCTAAACTATTGTATAGATAAAGTCTGTTAACAGAATTTACATCAACTTGTGGCTGTTGATATCTTATAAGATCCCATCCACGTTGCATTGTTGGATTATTAAATATGTAAACACTGCCTGCATCATTTAATGTAGTATCATCACCAGGTGCTGACACCAGTATGTATCCATTAATGGTATCAACGGCTGTACCGAATTGATCACCTGGATTAAGTTGTCCTGAATTTAATTGTTGTGCAAAAGCATAGCGACCTGGCTGTTCAACTTCGTTACGAGGATCATCATAAAGTTCATAAACATATACGCTACCACTACCGGAAATACTATCAAAGAATCTTGTTGACGTTTGATCTAACACCGTTGTCTTAGTATCGAATGTTGTATAGCCTTTTGTTGTTCCTTTTTCACTACCGATCACAAGCATATAGGCATTCTGTGCTAACACTACTTTACTACCAAAGTTTTCACCTACGGTATTGTAAGGGTTAAGAATGATTTGCATAAATGCAAACACTCGCATATCAGCATCAGCTAACACACCATCACTTCCCGAAGGTTGGCCAGCATTTATACGCATTAAGTTTTTACTAGTTGTAGTTGTTGAATTTAACTGCCACTGATAATTAACACTCTCTGAACTAATACCTAGTACGTTAGCGTCATTAACATCTTTTACCAGACTGTCAATACTAGCAACAGGGAATGCTGTAGTTGAAACTCCTTTGACTCTTATAGTGCCACTGTTGAACGTAAATAGATTACCAGTTTGGCTACCACCAAGTTTAATATTACCACCTGTTGACAAGTGCCTTGATCCACTACCGGCAGTATTAGCCATAACTGTAACATTTGCATAATATGCACTACCTAAATCTTGACTAATAAGATCGCCTACATTAGCTCTTACATTACTGCTTAAGGTTAACACATTACTAGTTGCATATATTAATGGTATGCTAGTAACTTCAGTAACTGTACTAGCTAGCACATTACCTGGCATCATTCTACCACTAACTGTTACTTCAAAATTGTTTAATCTAAGGGTGTCGCCAGCAGTAAATGTTGGATCAAATGTAAAGCCAGTGTTAGTTCCATATAGTGTTCCTCTGTTATGGAACTTCCAAACAGCACCAACACCATACGCTGTACCATTATTATAATATGGTGCACCAATATATATTGCACAGTTGTTTGAACAAATTGTTAGGCTAGTACCAAACGCCGCATTGGCCTGTACTGTTGAAGTATTACCTTCTAGTGTAGTAACTCCTGACAGTGTTTCTAATAAGAATAATTTATTTGTTTCTATTTTTACTATTTGTCCTGAAGCCGGTGGATTAATAAATCTTAATGTGTTACTACCAATACCACTCGGTAAGAAATAATTATCAACTTCAACATCTTCTACTGTAACTCGATGTACTAGATCAATATCTTCTGTTGTTATATAATCTGCAAGACCAGTTGTGTTAAATGCTTCAATAGTCCTATCATACATAAACACTGATCCAGCATTAGCCTGCCATCCGCCACGAGCAAACACATTACCACTAGGTGCACCAACACCAAGCTGTGCTCCATCGAGACTACAATCTACCGCTGATCCAAATTTACTGTTGACTTCACCTTGTATTGTATTTGCTAGACTATAATAAGGAGCCTGTTCAATTACATATGTATCTTGAACTAGGTTATTTTTAAATGTAATTGTTGTACCGCTTAAAGTATAATCTAAATTAGCAATAAAGACTCTATTTGAGTTTGATACTTTAAGTGACTCAGCTGACAGTGAACAATTTGGAGTAAAGCTAGTTGTAATAATATTAATATTTGATATAGTATATGTTCTTCCATTTGGTGCGGCAATATTAGTAGAAGAGTCAATGCTATTAATAAAGATATTACCAGTACCAGTAAATCCTGATAGGTTGTCAACAATTATATTTGAATTATTTGTCCAGCGTCCTTCGAGAACAATAGCTACACCACCGGTCGATGGCATTGTAATATGGTCTCCTGGACTTGCAGTAAATGTATTACCTGAAAGACTTAGTGTATTTCTATTATTAATAGGTACTGTATCTTTTTCTAGAGTAACTTGATCATTCCTACCATACACATAAACTTTATCGCTACCTGGTGCACCTACATATAACCAAGTACCATTTTGATCAACACTTACTGCCTCACCAAATCTGTCCATGGTAGGTCTTGTTGCTGACAAGTTTCCACTCCACACAATCTGCGGAACATCATAATTACTAGTACCTTCTGCTCTGTTGTAAACATAAACAAAACCTATGTTGCCGTAACTTCCTGGTGATCCAACTACAACCTGTCCTGGGTTAGCTTGGTCGATACTATATCCAAATTCTCTATTTGTTATTGCCGCATTACCTGCATAAGGTATTAACTGTGTGCCAATTTCAAAATTACCTTGGAAGTTTTGTGCAAAAACATTAACTACGCCAGTTATTTCTTCACTTCCACCACTGTATGGTGTAGAGTTTGCAAACGGACTACCTATTGTAGCAGTTAACCCATCATAACTTAATTTAACACTCTTACCAAACCCGTCATCTTTTTTGTATGAGGTGCTAGCTTTTAATAGTGTTTGATCATAATCCCATGGTTCTGTTTTTTCGTATACTTTCCAGGTACCTGATTCAGTGTCATATGATTGACCTGTAGCTGTTGTTGTTTCTGCATCTGTGTCAATCCAAATCTTGTCTCCTACTTTCCATCCATTGATCGGCTCACTAAGTCCGTATATTCTAGCGTCTTCCATATATTCAAATCTTGAACTTGCTAGTTTGTAGAATGGAGCAACCGCAGTTAATGTAGTCAAACTAGTTAAATTATCTGCGTCGCCAAAATAGTTAACTGTAATTGTTTCTAGATCAGGCGTACTGTAAACCTGATAAAATCCGTCAAACTCTGTGCTAAATCCTTGTATAACGAATACGTCATTTTCACTAAGTCCGTGTGGTGTGTTTGTAGTCCAACTAATGTATCCGTCGAGTTCATTAACTAGACCAACTACCTGATTATCTGTTTCTGTAACTCTAAACACATTCCATTTATCATCGAAGTCTTTAGCACACCATATGGTATAACCAGACCCAATTTGACTAAGATTAGCATCTAGATCTGTATATGTTTTTATATCAAATATAGTAGTGCTGATGTCATCGATATTAACATAACCTGCTGTTAGTATATCATCTTCATAGTCACTGCTTGATGTTCTATTAAGAGCAATGTTAGCATTGAATGAATCAGATTTTCTATAGGTTTGATCAATTGAAAATATTGTTACATCATTTGCTAGTCCAGCATCTCCAGTATCAACAAATTGTGCTATAGCAGGATTTACTGAAAACGCACTCTCTTCCAAAGGAATTTCAACATATGGGTTAGAACCTAATGCTCCGTACTCACCGGTACGCATAGCCCACTCTTCATAGAAGCTAATATTTCCACTTATGTTGTTAAATGTTGCATCTTTTAATCCGTTAATTGCATTTGCTGTACCTTTTTGTTTGATATAACCTTTATAAAACTCAACCTGTGTTGTATCAGACATACCAAGATCTTCAAACCACTGACGTTTTTTAAATCCAATAAGGCCATTACTTTGGTCCTGCTCTGTTTCATTTTTAATTTTACCATAGTCATCGTAATAACTCTGTGACTGTACTGCCAATGTTTGGAAGTTGGTTAATAATCCTGTTTGTATTTCATCCTGACTTATTTGTTTCCAAAGAACAAAACTAAATTCTGTAGTGCCTGCAACATCTTGTAGTGCTACATAGTATTGACTCTTAAAGTCTACCAGATCACCTTTAAGGTAATCTTGTCCGGGTGCCCAACTTGGAACTATGTTATTATTATATATAAATCCTGGTGCGAATAAACTACCATCCCACTCCGCAGTTTTTTGCCCAACTAGTTTTAATCTATACTGTCTGTTACCAAGTTGTGGTTGGTATATAACATCATTGAATACTGTTACATTATCGAATGTTAATACGTGTTCGTATTGTACTAGATTTAATACTACTAGTGCTAACACATTGTCAGTTGTCAGTGATACATTAAAGTTAGTAGCTGACCGCTGAACAGTGTAACCTGTATTTTTTATTACGTTAAAGTTTTGATCTATTACTCTACTACCTTGTGATTCATCGGTAATTGCATCTACTATGACTCCATCTGTAACTACAGATATTGAATTTGTTACAGGACTTAGTATTAGTAAACTACCATTGTTCCATCCTTGTTGTGCCCAGAATAAAAACTCTTTTACTGACAATTTAAAGCTACGTAGTTCTGCTAGATCATCGTCAATTTGATCGAATCTAAATCCTTGTGCTTCAAGGAATCTTTCATAACTGATCAAGAAGTCAACAACCTGTTGTGGAGTTGTAAACTCATAACCATATGGAGTGTTTATTTTAAGATCTTGATAGTTGTTATATATTGTACCTTTAAGATTTTGCACAGTAACACTAGTAGCATTGTTGTTAACTACACTAGGTATTATAGTAAAGAAAGGACTTTTTGTATCGTACCCCCTGACAGAATATCCAAGATTTGTTTTTTCTATAATAACAGCTGAGTATGTTATAGTACTAGTTGGAGTTGATTTATATAACACAACATCATAGTTTTCATCTGGCAATAATACTGAGTTTGCTGTAGAGTTCGGTGAACTTTGTTCAGCTAATACTTTAAGATATTTCTTATCACTAAATCCTGCCATCTTGTATGCTAATTTTACATTATAATCTCTTAGCATAGGTTTAATTTTTGTTGTTGGGTTTATTCCTAAGTTACGTAGATTGTCAGCTATGTAGTTAATATACCCAGCACCACGATATATCTCAGTAGTAACAACATCCATTGATGTTACACCAGCTGATGTTTTAGTATAAACATTACCACCATTGAAATTAATATCGCTTTGTCTAATATGATGATTATCTGTTGTTACTAGATATTGATTTAGTTCATGATTCTTTTGTACTTTGTAAGTGTCAACAAATTGTCCAAAGTAAACAGCCGGTGTCAGTACTGACGCGGCCTGTTGCATTGCAAAAGGAAAATCAACACTAGACATCCAAGCCCATTCTGTTGGTCCTAGCTGTCCAGGTGCCCAAGCACCACTGGCATACTTGGCATTAGTTCCTTGTGCTATTACTTTTTCAGGACTTATTAAATATCCATTTTCATCTACTGGTATTACCTGTGTTAGTTTTGGTCGTACATATCTTGGATCAATACCTACACCTTCACCTAGATCCAATAGTGATCGAGGTCCTTGACGAATTCTCCCGGCTTCAAGGTCAGTCCATAATAAATCGTTAGCACCAGTATAAGGAGCAGGACCATAATAATCAGTCCACCAGCTTGGTGCAATACTAAAACCTAACATTTCCCATGGACGTTGATGTGGGTATATGGTATCATAATAGAATTGATACACTGCACGCCAACTGCCTTTCATATATTCTTGATCTAGTCTATCAACAAATCTAGAAAAGTTCCAAGTAAACGGACCATTGTTTTCAAATGTACTATTTGTTGAGAAGTCAACTCTATTAGCACCTACCCAAGTTAAAAAGCTGTTGCTTAATACTTGCCATACTTCATCGTAGCTGTATGGATTTTCTTCTACTGTTCTAAATTTGCCCGGTAACAGATTAGTTATAGACATACTCTGATCAGTATCTGGTAATTTAATATTATTAAATATTCTTTTTTCTAGTTCAAGTAAAAAGCTATCTCTAAAGTCATTAAATGCCGGAGTAATACTACCATCGTGCCCACGTACTACATTTATAGTACTTTGGTATGTGTCATCTGCAACTAGTTCAGGCACAAACTTAGGATACAAGCCTAGCTTGGTTGGTGTTTCAGGAACGTAAGTTCCATCGGTATTTGTTATTTCAACAATAGTTATAACATCGTCGACAGCAAAAGTTACGTTAGTTAAATCAAATGTTACTGCTGGCCTTGTAGTATCAAATACATAGTCTATTCCTAATACTAATTGCACATTATTTTTATATACCAATACTGCTTTATTACTCAGTGTAGTGCTTGAGAATACATTTGTTAATTCATAGCTTGTGGTTAAGGTATCAAATACGATATAATTTATGGTATTCCTTAATGTACTGTAAGGAACCATATCACTATAGAACCATGGATCACTTGATGTCTTATGGATGTTAATCTGTTGCATTATTGTGTCAACACTCTTGCTAGGATTAGTATGATCAAGTCCACTTATTGTTGAACAAAGTTCAAGGAATTTATTTCTAAATTTAGTGTATTCTCTTTGTGCTAACTGTATACCGTTTGTAAAGTTTGCCTGGCTGTCCATTAAGAATAGTTCAGCATAAGGTATTGGTGCTGAATGCTGTAATATAGTTCCGCCCTGTGCTCGTACTTCTATATCTCTTAAATTACAACTTCCTAAAATATTGCCAACAACTGTTGTGCTATTTCTATTCAACCCAACAACGTGATTTCTAATAGTACCTAAAGTAACATCAGTAAGGTCAGTATTTTGTGCATTGTTGTCTAGATTAAGTGGGACACCATAAAAGCCTGTATCACTAACTTGACTACTGTAAACTAATATATCAATGACATCATTAGTGTTTGGAGTAGTGTTTAAGCTCACACTACTTCTACCATCAATACCTGCAGTAACAGTCCAGTCTGTAGTTTTTAGATAAAACTCATTCTTAAATACTTTCAGATATGGAATACTGTTTGATGTGCCCTGATAGGTTTGTTCGTTTGCTGTTATATCTAGTGCAAATGAGTTTGTACCTTGATATGTAAACTTAAACTGTTGATACTGTCTGCTAGGTTCGATTACAGTTACCCAAGTATTCTTCTTAGTAACAGTATGGCTATCAGTAATACTTTGTAAAAATCCTTGATTTACATATCTTGTAGTTTCTACATTATCAGTAACATAATTAAATGTATCTGTATTAAAGTAATTTAAAAACAGTATATCGCCTTGGCTAGTAAAACTTCTATAGCTTAAAGGAAATCCTAACACTGCATCATCTGTTCCTGTTGTAGCTCTAACATAACCAAATAATTTTGTTCCGTCGAATGTAGTACGAGGATATGCAGTTACATCACTGAGTGATGTTCCACTGTCATTAACAATATCATATAGTGGATCTTGTTGAAGTAAAGTTTTCTGTTGTGATAAAATCCATACTGTGCCGTCATACCAATACTGTTGGCCTTTGCTTTGTCCTTCAGTAGCTACAACTGTATCATTTAAGTTAAGGTCACCATCTGAAGCTTTTACTAATTTAATATGGAAGTCACCACTAGGTCGACCAAAACTATCAACTTCGTATTGTACTAAGGTTAAGTCATATATTTTATCTTTAACTAAGGGATCCAGATCGGCCGCAAAAATTACACGCATACCACTATACAGGGTAACACCAAATTCTTCTGCACTTACTTTGCCTTCTAGGTCTTCGAACGCATTTGTAATTTGTGTATCAATAATCTGTACAGGTGTTTTACCAATTCGACCATTATTGAATAACTGTATATCATCTTTAAATTGTATAATAGGACGTTTAGCTCTTAGGTCTTGATCAAGTATAGTAACATCGCTATTATATTTTGCTGTATCAATGATTACCTGTTGATGACACCAACAGTTATTTCTTGCCCAAGCATTTAGATCTAGACTACTTCTATCACTGGTAATATATTCTGGGAATACCACGGCCGCAAAAGCATCATATACCTGCGTACCTGATGGAATTCCTGTACCTGTTACTGTTAGTCCTTTAGTAATTGCGGCAACCGAATCATAAGTTTCTATTTTTGTTGCACTTACAGAAACATCGTTAGCAACCTCGATTGTGAGTGTACCTATTGTAAGATTTGTACCAGCAGTAATTATTGTATTAGTTGCTTTGTTAAGTATTATCTGTTGTAATGGATAGTTTGTAGCTATCTCAGTGTTATATGCCTCTGGTTTAACAAGTAGAGTTTCATCTACTAATCTAATTGCTACACCTACATTTTCAACATAATATGTTTTCTGTTGATACGTAATCGGAGTAACGTCATTGTCAAACTTAATTTTTAATCCACTAGTAAATGCTACACCATTTGGTGATGTATAATTAAGTTGCCCTAGTATGTCTGTGTCAACATCAATTTCAAAGTCATTAAATTCTACGATCTTAAGAGTGGTGTAGATATCACTACGTAGTGAATCCTGTACAAAAAGATAATCTGCTGTTGCAGTAATCAATGGCATTGGCTCTAAGAAGCCAGTGAACTCTTTATAAAATTCAAAGTTTGCATAAAAGATACCATACTTGATATATACCTTTTGTTCTTGTGGTATTACTGTGGTATCGTATAGATTAATTAGGAAAGTATCTTCATATGGTAACAGTTGTATTTTCCAAACATTGTAACGAACGTCTGTTGGAACAGTACTACCTTTAGGATATGTTAGAGAATATGTTCCTGAAGAGTCTTCGCCACTGACAGTCCAGTTAGTTTCAGAATTTACTAGTAAGTCCTGTTTAACAAACACGCCTGTCTTACCATCCAACGTGCCAGCGAGGCCTGCATACTCTGGGTAAAGGGCTACGAAGTCTGTAAGTTTTGTATTTTGTATAGTATCAAATGCTACAGGGAGTGCAAAGTCAACATTTTGTACAGTAGTCATTGCAATGAATCTATCTTGTGCATTTTTCTGTGGAACATTAAATGTTACTGTTCCTTCTTCTTCGCCATTATTAGTTACTCCAAGTACATCTCTAGAACTTTGTGTTGGAGTTGCATTAACTAATCCGTCTGTTCCTAGTTCGCTTTGTATCCAAAAACCAGCTGGTGCTTGATTAACTTTGAATGTATACGTTCCACCTCGAGCTAGTACTAAAGTATTATTTTTTGTACCATCATCAGTATAGTCATAAGTGTTTGTATTATCATTTCTTGTAACTGTATAATCTGTTTCTAATTGAACTCCGCTGGTGTTTACCTCTACCTTTGACGGACCGTTTGGTAACCAATAGTATTGACTAAAGTTTACAAACGTATCAAATTCTATATGTGGATCATAGCTGTAATATTCACTGGCAAACAATCTACTGTCGTCATTGATAAGTCCACCGTAGTATTGTACCTCATTAAGAGTATCAATATAGGTTGCAAGAAATGTAGTATTGTTTAATGTATCTTTGATAATGGTAGTAGGTTCTAACTGATAGTCTTGTCTTTCTTTAGTATCTTCGATTACATAACTATCACCTAACTGGTAAGTTGGAGCAAACTGTCTACCTATGTAACCAAATAGATTTTTTAAATTTGGTTCACTAATCAGCTGATCTAGTGTAGCTGATAAGAACTTCTCGTTTGTAGGTGTACGGAAGGTTCCTGGTAGTAAAGTTAGACTTTTTCTAGTTGCCATTATGCTCTTGTTCTCGATTGTTTTTATTCATTTTTAAATTAGTAACCATAACCACCGCCACCACTACTGCCACTACTACTGCCACTACTGCTACCACTACTGCTACTACCACTACCACTGCTACTAGTACTGCTACCTGACATTTCACTGTCTGCCATTAGAGTGCCGTCTGGCATATAATGGAAACCTTCAGGTGCTACTCTTCCGCCTCTCTGATATAATTGTGCGGCTGTAATTGCTGTAATAATTTGTACATTGTCTACTGTTGCGGCACTAATAATAATTTCATTATATTCTGCATTTATTTGTAATAGACTACCAAATGTTTCACTGGTGTCTGTTGGTACTAAGGTCACTGATGCTATTATTGGAGCTAACTGTTGATGCAAGTATGCACTCAGTTCACTGAAGTAGAATGTTTCACCAAAGTCCCAATTGGCAATATCAAAGTAGGTATTAACTGCGGCAATCACTGAAGTTTTAACATCGTTGTCACTGACTACTACATTATTATTTTTAACAACCTTAAATGTTGCTTGTAAACTAGCTTCTGCTTTGTCACCAAATATTGGTTTAAACTTAGCTGGGTTATAAATGATGGTGTCACTTACTGTTTTATAGTTTTCTAAAGTACTATAATCAGTACCAAGCTCTTCTGGAGTTGGAGCAGTTGGTTGTGTTAGCGTATTTGTAACATCCTGTACCCAAGCAAGGTAATCTGTCGAATATGTTTTAGTTAATATGTATAAATCAACAATGTTATTTGGACTTGGATCAATACGTTTATTGTTTGGCGAATTATGTCTGTATTGGAAATATAAATCCTGTCTACCAACTTTAGCAGTGTACCCACTAACTTCGGCAACGGTATATGTAGTGCCAACCACTGTTAGATCGTAAAACACATTTGTGTTTGGTACGTAAAATATTTGTCCATTTTGATATAGTGTTTTGTTTGTTTCAATTTGAGTTAATGAAGTATATATTGAAACAACAAGACTAGCATTGTATACTGTTTGTATTACAAAGTTATCATATCCTGAACTTGCATAAAAGTAGATATATTTACTAGTTGAACTGATCGCCGGAGCAACTATTATTTCAAATAATTCAGGATTATCTGGAATGCCATCATCGTTGCTATCAGGGAACGTAACTAGAATTTTATCATTGTCTTTGTATCCGTCTGAGTTAACTATACTGTCATACACATTCCAGTTATAGTCTAATTCTAAACTTGTAGTAGTATCTGGTTTGGTATTAATTTTTAAAACTTTAATTTCATCACGTATAGTAAATCCAGTTACTGGATCGAATATTTTTGTTTGTCCGTCAAAGTAAAAGTTAGTTTCAATTATACTACCAAATATATATTCTAATCCTCTATAGTATACTGTATATGTTTGTCCTGTTGCTTGGAATCTAATAATCCAACTAGCATCAAGTCCAGCGGCCGCTGTGTTTCCTGTATTACTTAAACTAAATGCACTAGTACTGTCTAGGTCTTCTGGTAATATAATTGTCCAGGCCGATGTTGTAACGTCATAGCGTAAGCCAAAGTCTTTGTATGCCTGAATGTAAGATACCATTGTTGCAACAACTGCGGCAGATATTTCGTTATTAAATACCGGAAATACTCTAACAGCTTCAGCACCTGTTGGCACTACTTGGTTTAATGTTATTGGACCATTACCACTACTTAGATTTCCTTGCCCACCATTGGTACCATCTGCAAGTACCTGTATCACTTGAGCATATAGAAAGTTCTTATCGCCATTCTTTGTTGGTACACCTGTTTGTATAGTGTTGCGTGAATCAAAATAGTTGCCAGTGCCTGGACTAAATTTTATGATAGATCCTTGTTTAATGTAACGCTTATTATCACTGACAAAATCACCTACTTGTAAAATTGTGCCAACAGTGTCATAGAAGTAACCAGTAATTCCTGCATCATCGAGACTCTTGTTCCAGTATGTGTCAGTGGTATTAATTTCATCATAGTTACTATAGAAAAACTGTTGTGTTTCTTTTTTACTTGTTATAGGTTTAACCTGATTGTTTATAGCTTTGTATATGTCAGTGACAGTTGCAAAGCTAAAATTAAACGAGTTAGTAGTTAAATCTTTATATAAGTATCCATCATCACAGAATATATTTGTACTAGAATATTTTCCTGTTGTGTCGATAACATCTAGGTAACGACTAACGCCACTTGATGTTCTGTTAATTGCTTTAACTTTTAGTACACTGTTGAATAAGGTGTAAGGAAGAATATTATAATCTTCCCCAGTTACCATACGATCTTGTGTATAGTACTGTTGTGGTGCTTTTTGTCTTACTTCGTCAACTGTTTCGCGAGATGTTGCATTAGTTACAGTATATCTCAGACTAGTTATAATGTTCAGTGTCTCTGCTCTATTACCTCTAGAGATATAATTTACAGGAACATCAACTGAAGTCATTTCACTTGGTGTTACCTTATAAGTCAGACCATTACTGACTCTATAGAATATTTTAAATCTTCCCTGCGGAACATTAGCAAATGATCCATCACCAAACACTAGATCAACTTGATCACCGGCTCTGGTGTTAACTTGATAGATGTTTTTGTTTGTTGTTTTATTATATATAATATTAGTTGCACCAACGCTTGGAACTTCTGTCCATTCAGTACTGAGGTTTCCATTTGCATCTAGTGCATATACCCAGATGTCACTGTTATTAATATTATTAACATTTAAACCATAAACTCTATTAGGTAAACTTTCAGCGAAGTTTACATCAATTGATGTTAAGCCACCTTGTTTAAAGTATGTGAAGTATCCTGTGTTGTTACTACCATTGCCTAGGTTATCATTCCTATATAATATATTAAAACTTTTGTTAGGTCCAGGTGCTACCTCATAGATGTATGTTTGATTATCTGTAGTCGGTGACACCATTTCAAATGCTGTGTCTGACCCTTCAATTCCAGCAGTATAACTAAACGTTGCCTGTAGTGAAGATATCAAGTTGATCTGATACGTGTCAGTTAGAATATTATTAATTATTTTACTGCTAGCAGGTTTACCAATTGCTTGGGTTGAATTCAATGAAGCATTTAGAACTATATTAAATTGTTCAGCCCAATTATCGTTAGCAGTATCGCCCCAAGTAATTACAAGTCCTGCAAGATTTAATCCATTTGAATCAAATACTGTTTCTGTAGTTGATACTGATTCTATTTTAAGTAACCCACTGGCCGGAATATTACGTTTTGGGGTATAGGATATTAGTCGTGCTAACTTTAATATTGAGTCACGTCTCTGTGCAGTGTCAATAAAGTTTTCACGTGCATTAAGATCTGCACGGAAAGCTACACTCTGCCCCATGAAACTTATAAGATCAATTAATGCAATGAATTCACTTGATTCAATAAAGTCATTAAAGTCTTCTGGATAATATAAACGGAGGTAGTCAACCATACTTTTACGTAAGGTTTCGTAATCGTAACTTTGAAAGTCTGCATTGCGGAATGTTTGGTATAGTTTAGTCCAATCTTCTGCAACTAGTAAACTGCTTTGTCTTGTTGTTATAGCCATTGATCTTTTTTCCTGTGTTACAACTATTTATCAGGAAAGATTAACTGCGTAGTTTATTATACCGCGGAGAGTGTACTTGTTTCGTTATCGAACTGTAGTTCCATTACGTTTACTTGATTGGTCTGTACATAGCGTAACTGTAGCTCTACTTGTATGCCTTGACTGTATTCAGTGATTACTACATTATCAATACTGACTCGAGGATCATATGCCGCTATTTTTTTAATGTCAGTGATTATAACTGCTTTTAGATCTTCAGTTAGTGGCTCGTGGATTATATTCCATATAATCGTACCAAAGTCCGGATTCATCAACTTCTCTCCTTTGCGTATCTGGAAGTTATTGATAATATCCTGCTTGACTAGGTCAAAGTCCGTTAAACGGAACTTGCCAGTCTGTCCTATAGTACTAAATCCTTTATATGTTGTAGCCATATTAATATTTATCTAGGTGTTTGGTGCAGAATAAAGTCCTGCGTTCTTTTCACTTAATACTGATACTGCGAATTTACCTTTCTGGAAATATTGATCCCCAGTAGTTCCGTTGGCATCTTCTCCGCCTTTACCGTCTCTCCAGTTTTTGGCGCCTGTTGCTCCTAGTAGGTGAGCTGTAGCTAACATACCACCAACATCTTGTTTACTCATATCTTCAGTTATAGCACCATTCTTGACCATGGCATTATAATTACGTTGTGTATATTTCTCCATGATATCTTCTTGCACTGTTTCGTTATTAAGAAAATCAAATCGACTACCAACTCCATCTTTACCAACCCAGCTATTAGGATTTTCAAGTTGTGCGTTAGAAGTTACTGACGATTTAACGTAACCAGCATCTTGCAATGATTGGTAACCCTGTTGATACTTGCCTACGTATCCAATATCGTTAACTGCATCATACTTACCGCTACTTTCACTCAGACCTATCTGTGCCTTATATGCGGTCACTTCATTTTCATCTAGACTACCTATAGATCCTGACGCAGGAGGTTGATTACGTAGATCTACATCTGATGCTTTTGTACCAACTTCTGCACCTGCTAAATCTTTAGTTTGATCAATTGCCTCTGTCCAAGTTGTTTGTGGAGTAAGTGTTGCTGTTGCTGGTGCAAAGTAACTACTACCTTCTCCACTTCTAGCATATGGTTCATGACTTGGTGCTACTGAAACTACACTTTCTAAAAGGTTAGCTTGATTTATCCATAGGGCTAACTGTTTATTATATCCAGTGTCCGGAAACTGATTTACTCTCATTGATTCTACATCTGGTGCTATTATAGCCCCTCCACTGTTTTGTAATATTTTTGCCGCAGTTAATGCTAATGTACTAGTAGCTCTCAGACTTATCTTACCAATGCTATCTACTACAAAGTCTCCACTCGCTTTGGTTCTTATCGCTCCAGCAATATCTAGATCAAATGCACCACTGTTAGTTTTTAATGATGCAGATCCGGACTCCATTCGTATCTTTCCGCCTGCTTTAATTTTTATATCACTGCCTGCGTTAAAATTAATGTTTTTGTCACTGTGTAGATTTATATCACTCCCTGACCTAACACTAAATCCGTCTTTGGCATATAC
>TARA_R110002049_G_scaffold267422_1_pt1 | contig 20332 bp, 12 predicted proteins | sample TARA_R110002049 | Tara Oceans TARA_R110002049 (sample SAMEA4396941) | marine metagenome | biome: Polar Biome; feature: [SRF] surface water layer (ENVO:00010504); material: water (ENVO:00002006), including particulate matter (ENVO:01000060) such as... | depth 5 m | reverse complement strand
GCCCACATTGTAGTATGGCATAAAATATTGTTTGAAACTTTTTTCTTCATACGGATGCATCCAAGCAAAATCCGGTTGATTATCTGTATAAACACCGCACATCAGCTCAATATAAGGGCCGTCTGAATCTGTCAGGTTTCTATCCCAGGCCTGACCAAAATCGCCATTGCCCCAAGTCCATTGTTTTTTTCCTGGAGATATATTGTGGTCTGCAATATGAAGCAATCCTCCTTTGGAGTCGTTTTCATAACCGCCAACAAAATCATACTCAGAGGTTATGGCCATGTAACTGGTTGGCACGGGTATGTTTTTATATCTGGAGATATCGGTCCCAGGGGAATAATCTACTTTGTAATATTCGCCTTTGGCAATTGGAAATTCTGAAACATCGCGTTTTCCATGGTCAAAAACCGCATTCACATCAGGAGGAAACACCGATTGGTAATGGTCGTTAACCGCCACCGCCGGATTTGCCCACCAAAGGAATGTTTGTGGGTGCGGGGTCCTGTTATAAAGCTGTGCCTTAATTTCTAAATAGGCTTTATCTGGGTATAAGGTAAAGCCGGCCATACCTTTGGTTCGGAACATACGCTCCACCTCACTTACCCAAACGGTCTTGCTGCCATCTTCGTTTTCTTCAATATAAAAATCTGTTGGATCATAGGTACTTGGCCTGTGGTGCTGTGGCCAGTTGAATTCAATCCCTCCAGATATCCACGGCCCTGTTAATCCTACCAAAGCGGGTTTTATAACGTGGTTATAATACACAAAATGACGTTCTCTTATTTTATCATAGGCCATTTGGATTCTGCCCCCCAATGCTGGTAACACCATTATTTTTATATAATCGTTTTCAATAAAAATAGCATCCCATTCTTTATCAACCTTGGTATCGCTCATAGTTTCAATTACTGGATTAGGATAAACCGAACCAGAACTGGCTTGATACACCCGCTTATCTAAAAACACAGGGTATTTTTCAGGTTTTCCAACTTCGTAAGTAGGGATGACTACTTTTTCTTTCCAAGCTTTTACTGTTTTCATAATGGTTATTTTTGGGCTGCTTTAAATTGCAGATATTTATATATTACTTTACTTTTTTACTAATAGCGATTTAATATCCTTAAAATCCAATGTTGTTTTTGGGTTGAATTGATCACTTGCCATGTATGTTTTTAAACTATATAATAATTGTTGTGCCTCCAATCTATTTTCAAGGTTTGTATGCAAATCTATTCCAGACATGAGCAAACTTCCTTTACCTACCTTAGCTTCAAAAATCAAAGCGGTTTTTCGGTTTTCAAACCAATCATCCACAATTCTTACAATGGGCGTTAAAGTAGTTGGAAAATCATCTAAAACCATAGCATTAGAGTTGCTCATGGCATCCCACCATTGCCAGTTTGAATGGTACTCGGTTGGGAAGTTAGCTAAAGCTGCATGCTGTGGGTTGCATAAAATGCCCAACGTATGTGGTTTTTGACCTTTGGTCCATGAAGTATTCCAGAAAATACTGGAAAAACCAACACCTATATCGCCACCTTTATCTGCTGCAATATCTCCTTTTGTGATATTTAAAAGTACTTTACCGCCATTTTGGAGATACTTTATGGTACTCGCATCTAGTTTCTTTACAACCTTGATGCTATTTTCATTTGAAATAGGTTCTCGTTTGCTTGGATATACCCAAACATCCCATGAGTTTTCAAAATCTGAAACATTGACGGCCAATGTTAGTTTTTGAGCTTTTTCAATTCTAGCAAGAGGTATTGCTATCTCTCCCAGTTTTATACCATTTCCAATTTGGATGTCTATTTTATCAAAATCCCCCTTATTAAAAACACCTCCTTCAGCATCTGTCAATATCCAAGTTGGCGTAACGTCATTCAGTGGTTTTTCGCCATAATGCGCCACTTCAACAGCAGCATATAAGGAATCGGTATTCTTAAAAACACGTTTTTTCAATCGTGCCAATGGCACGGTTTCATTACAGAACTTGCTATATTCTTCAGGCGTTACATAGCCTTTTTCATCCCAAAAAGCATCCAATACACCAACCAACGCAGTACCTTGACCAGGAAAATCATGTAAATCCAATAACTGAAATCCTGCAAAGTCTTTGGTTCTTAAAGCGGCTTCAATATCTGCTTTGTAACATAAAGTCTGTAATTTTCCCGATGCCAACAATAAACTATCAGCTAATTCCGATAAGTTATTTTCTTCTAAAGTTTCCTTAAAGATTTCAAAATTCTTAGGTTTTAAAACCCCTGTATATTTTGACATTTCCTTAAAGTTTGGATACACGCACCATTGCCCTATTTCGTGGCTTACAGTTGGCATGGGTTTGCTATCTATAATACTCTGATAATCAAAAGTGGTTTGTGGCGGTTGGCTATTGATGATGCTTTTTAACTGCTCGTTCCAATGTTGAATCCTTGGGTTTGCTGTATTGAAATAATCGGCATTCTCAATATACGGCCAACCTGCGCCGCTGGTATAAACCAGTCTGTTATCTAATGCTTTAAAATGATCTACAAATTTTACTAAATAGTCTTTATGGTTGTTACCACTAGGCTCATTCCCATAAGCCATCATTACAAACGATGGATGGTTACCATAGGCATTTATGATGTCTTCGGCTTCTTTATACAACCATTTGTCAATCGGTTTACCATCGCCAATTGTTGCCCAAGCAGATGCTTCAACTTGTAGATAAACCCCCATTTCATCGGCTGCTTTAAAAGCTGCTTCCGGCGGACACCAAGAGTGAAAACGCATGTGGTTCAATCCATGGTTCTGGATGATTTTAAATATCCGTTTCCAAGCATCCACATCGGTTGGTGGATATCCTGTTAAAGGGAAAATAGCACTTTCGAGTGTTCCTCTTAAAAAAACAGGCCGGTCATTAATGGTGAAAATGGTGCCTTTTGCCTTAAAATCACGCATTCCAAAATCGATGCTTTTGGTATCTGTTCCTAAAGGCGATTTTAATGTAACCGTCATTTCATATAGATTCGGGTTGAATTCATCCCATAATAAAGGATCATCACCCATGGGGAAATCTAAATTGATTTCGCCTTTAGCATCTATACGTATTTTTTCTGTTACTTTTTTAAATGTTTCTTTGATGCCATTTTTATTTCTAACCTCAAGCTGCACGTCACAATTTTGAGTGTTCCCGGTAAAATTCTCGATTTTCGCTACAACAGAAACCTTTTTATTAGCAACATCTGGATATAGTTTTACATGACCTATGGAAACTTTAGAAGTAGCCGTTAGCTGCATATGCCCAACAATACCATTCCAATTGGTTTGTGTATTATCTGACACACTGTGCGCATCCAAACCCACATCAATATCTTTTATTCGGTTATCAATGCGAATGGTTATGGTATGGTCTCCCGGCGTTAAAAATTCACTTAAATTATAATTATGGGCGGTTCCCAAACTGTTTTCCATCCCTATTTTATTGTTATCCACCCAAACCGTAGATTCCCAATGTACACGCTCTAATCCTAAATTAATCTGCTTGTTTTCCCAAGATTGTGGAATATTTATCTTTTTTTTGTACCAAGCTGGGCCATAATACACTTTTACGGGACTCAACCAAAAGGATACTTTAACGTTGCCTTTCTGCCTGTATTTTTTCATCTTTGGATCCTTATACCACAAACTGTCGTTCCACATATTACCTGTCCATTTGGTTTCCACCGTGATATCATTTCCCTTCCCGTTTTCTGCCATGGATCCTGGTAAAGAAATACCTTCTGATAAGTTTGTTTTAAACCATGCATCATCTATACCTTGATCTAAAGAATCCATTTTAAAACCCCATTCTCCAGAAAGATCCATGCTTAATTTATCTTCACTTTGGCAGGAACTCAATACTGCAAGAAAAAAGCAAATTACAACTATTTTGATGGTTTGTGAAAAGGTCATTATAAATTTTAATTTTTAGTGTTGAAATTGAAATATTCAAAAATAGCATCAGCAACAAACTGATGTCCTTTTTGATTGATGTGATTGTTCTGCGCCATAAAAGCCGGTAAATGCTCTGTTTTTGCCAACTCTTTAAATAGCGCATAACTATCTACCAAGCCCACGCCGTTTTTTTTTGCCAAATCCCTAATTTGCTGGCTGTGTTTTGCCAACTCCGTATCGTCAGATGCAATATTCTCACGCAAATCCGGTGTTGGCGTCAATAGAATGACTTTTGTTCCATACTCTAAAGCTTCTTGTATCATTTGTTCCCAAGCAGCTTTGGCTCTTTCCAATCCTATACTTCGGTCATTGAGTGCATAATCGATGAAAAGTACATCTGGTTTATAAATGAGCACCTCCTCTTTAAAGCGTTTTGCGCCTTGTTCTGCCTGTTCGCCACCAATAGACGTTGTAATGACATTTATCACCGAATACGGATAGTGGTCATTCACATGCTTTAAAGTGAGAAAAGGATAGGCATTCAAACGATCCGTTACGCCTTTAGTTGTGTAACCTGTTGTTACGGAATGTCCATGAAAAACAAGATTGATAGTACGGTTTTTAGGCCATGCGATTCGCAATTCCTGTTTAATGGAATCTAAATAGGATACTGGCGAGGCAATTTGTTGTGCCTGAGCATACCCAAATCCCATCCATACCATTAGAAATAGGACTACTATATTTTTTTTAAAAATGAAAAGCATATCAGTTTATTTTATCTTCTTTAATCAACTCTAATTCTATTTCTTCCAAACTTTTACCTTTTGTTTCTGGTAATTTGCTTTTTATAAAAAGGAATCCAGCAACACAAATCAAGCTATATACCCAAAATGTTCCGGAAGCACCCAAAGCATCATTTAAAATTGGGAATGTAAACGTTAAGATAAAAGAAGCTACCCATAATGAAAAAGTTGCGATGGACATGGCTACACCACGCAATCTGTTAGGGAATATTTCTGACAAAACCACCCAGGTAATAGGCGCCAACGACATGGCATAAATAGCAATAGCGCTAATTACCAAAAGCAGTACGGGCCAACCTGTAAACTCAAAATAATAGGCACCCCCTAAAATAGCATAAACTACTGCCAAGCCTATAGAACCAAGGAGCATCAGTTTTCTTCGTCCCCAACTATCGACGGTTCTCATGGCAACAAACGTAAATATTAAATTCACACTACCGGTAATAATAATATTGAAAAGCATATCGCCTACACTATACCCTGCAGCGGTAAAGATTTCTTCGGCATAATTAAAAATGATATTGATACCAGACCATTGTTGGAAAACGGCCAACACGATACCGATGATGATAATGGGCTTGATTTTAGGGCTTTTAAAGTCTGAAAAACCAACTTTTTTGTTACCACTTTCTTTAAGCGTAAGCCTGATATTACTTAACGCATGATTGGCATACACATCGCCACCAATTTTACTTAGCACACTTTGAGCAGCCGTATCTTTATTTATTTTAACCAAGAATCTTGGGCTTTTGGGCACCAAAAACATGAGCACAAAAAATAGCCCCGCTGGTATCAATTCTGCCCAAAACATCCAACGCCAGCCCATTTGCCCATTCCATGAGCTTAAAATCATGTCTGGTGTACTGGTGTCTGGAATGGATTCTGCAATAAAATAATTGGCTATTTGGGCCGCCAATATCCCAATAACAATAGTCAATTGGTTGATGGCAACAAACTGCCCCCTGTATTTTGCAGGTGCAATTTCAGCGATATACATAGGCGACAATGTGGATGCCAACCCAATGCCCAAACCGCCTATTAATCTGTAAATAATAAATGGTGTAAAATGGTCAGCATAGCCTGTACCAAAAGCGGATAATGTGAACAATGCCGCTGAAAAAATCAACGGTATTTTTCTTCCGAAACGGTCGGCTACCAAACCAGAAATAACGGCACCTAAAATACAACCAATCAAAGCACTGCTCATGGCCCAGCCCTGTAAAGTGGGCAAGGTACTGATATCGAAATAAAGCTCGTAAAAGGGTTTTGCACCCCCTATCACCACCCAGTCATAACCAAACAAAAAACCACCCATGGCAGATACCAATGCTAAAAAAAGTAAATAGGTAAAATTGAATTTTGTGTTTTCCATGAATTGTTATGCTGGTTATTGGTTTAAAAATGGGATGCTAAGAATTAATCCTGTGTTACTTTACTGTTCCACCAATCTGCATTGGGCTGAAAGTCTTTATCCAAGAAATCCTTTCGTTGCTTTTCTAAACTTGGAAGCATTTTTGTTTTTCTGTTTTCATATTGCTTTTTAGCTAGAACTTCATCAAAAGCTGGATTTTTTTCGGGAATTTTGGCATTGGTCTCGGCCAAAAAGGCATCCAACTCGCTTCTTAAAGCTTTGGCTATTTCTGGATTGTCCTCTGAAACATCTTGTTGTTCGCTAGGGTCATTAACTAAATTATAAAGTTCGTCACGCCCATCTTCATAATAATGAATAAGTTTCCAGTTTTCTTTTCTTATGATGCTTGAAGGCTCGCCACCTTGGTTTCCATAATGTGGATAATGCCAAAACAAAGGCCTGTTTTTTAAAGACTCTCCTTTTAATAAAGGCACTAGACTAACCCCATCAATTTTTTGGATTGGCTTACTTTCTACCCCTGCCAAATCCAATAATGTTGGATAAAAATCAATACCAGAAACGGGATAATCGATTTTCTTTGGTGCATTTTTCATGGAAGGCACTTTTATAAAATAGGGTTCTCTTATGCCGCCTTCCCATTGGTAGCCTTTCCCGCCTCTTAAAGGTAAATTAGAGGTTGAAAATGCATCGCCACTAGCTACGCCACCATTATCTGAAGTAAAAACAACGATGGTATTTTTATCTAAATTTAGTTCCTTTAACTTGCTCAATACCAAACCTATGGCATCATCCATACTTTCAACCAAACCAGCATAAACAGGATTGTCTTGCACCACTCTGATAGGCAGCACACGTTCCATTTCAAAACCTGAATCCGGGATACCCTGCGCTTCTGCTTTATTTCTGTATTTGCTCCATTTTTCTTGAGTGGTTTCTATAGGGCCATGCACGGCATAAAAAGATAAGTATGCAAAGAAAGGCTGATCCTTGTTTTCTGTAATAAAGTCAACTGTTTCTTGGGCCAATCGCATGGTAAGGTTTTCTCCTTTGTATTTATAATCTAACTTCGGGTTGTCCCAAGGCGCATAATAACCTCCTTTAGGACTCCCTACTTCCCATCCGCCTTTATTGATATCAAAGCCATTGTTTTCTGGATTGGAAGGATTATCCCCTAAATGCCATTTACCTGCGAAAAAGGTTTTATAGCCTCCTGCTTTGAAAGCTTCTGCCAGCGTGACATCTTCCTCCGGGAGGGCATTTTTATATGCTGCGGGCAATATTTTACTGTTATTTCTTTTAGCCCATTGTTCTCCAGATGCTGCGCCTATCCAATCTGTGATGCCATGACGTGCAGGAAATTGTCCAATCATAATACTCGCCCTTGACGGACTGCATACTTGGCATGCTGCGTAACCTTGGGTAAATTCTACACCATCATTTGCAATACGGTCTATGTTAGGTGTTTCATAATACTGGCTCCCTGTATAGCTAAGATCATTTACACCCAAATCATCAGCCAAAATGAAAACAACATTTGGCTTTTTAATCTCTTTTATGGGAGATGCATCCTTGTTTTTACAGCCATTCAAAAAAATGGCTGCAAAACAAAGACAACAAACTAAACAAAACAATTTACTAACTCTTATTTTCATTTTTTACTTTTTTAAATGTCCTATTAATGTATTTACTGATCTTGCTTCTAAAGTTACATTTTTGCTATTTGCAGATGTAGCCTCTAAATTTTTATCTTTTGAAGTAACGTACATATTCTTTATTGTATATCCCGAAAGATCAATACTTTTATCTTCATTGCCATAGTTTATGGCAACAAGCACTAAACCAGACGTTTTTTCATTTTTGTAAGCCGAAATCATAACATCTTTATACTGCTCTTTAAGTGTTTTATTATCACTTAATTTAACTTCTATACGTTTCATTTCAGGTCTTACGAATCTAGAATAATTGCCTAAAGCCCATAAGAGTTTTGAATCGTGAAAATTACCATCATATTTTAATGATTCTTGGTTATACATATCATTTACTATACCTGTATCCAGATAAATGAGACCATCTTTATAATCTGCAATGGTTAAGGCAGTCCACCATTGCCACGAACTCGCATTTGCTAAAGTTAAATCTGCATGAATAACTCGAGCAACATATAAAGCCGTATCTATACCCAAGTCTCTTTTACTTCCACCACCTATATCATCCGTGTTTTCTAGAATGCAAAATTCACTTTGCCAATAATCAAGATTAGGATGTGTTTCTAACTTATTATTTAACTTTTGCCTAATGGTAATTAAACTATCTACTGGCCATGTGGTAAAATAACTATGTCCTGAAATGGTATGTTTCAAATTTTTAATTGAATGATTTTGATTAAAGAAGTAGTCTATTTGATTACCTCGTACTGGCTTGCCATAATTTGAATATAACCAACGTAAATCCGCTGCTTCAGCAAGTACTATTTTTGTTGATAAGTTGCTTTTCTCAATATCAGCATTAAGCAATTTAGTAAGTTTTAAAATATTATCATTAGTTGCAGGAGTTCCTTCTTGTGTTTTCTTTTCCCAATCCCACTGTGGCTCATTTATCGGACTTAGATAATCAAACTCTATACCTTCAAATTTAAAATGCTTTAAAAACTCAACCATAAATTCTGAGTAGTCATCAAAGTATTCTGGTTTTAGGTTAATTTCCCCATCCTTATTGTCGCCATTATATCCTTTTCCATTTTTAGTCCATTGTACGGGTGCCGAAATTGAAAAGGCCAAGAATTTATCAACGCCATAAGATTTTGCTTTTTTAAGAAACCATTGTTGCCCTTGTTGTTTGCTCCAATCATAATTGCCATCAGCATCCACAAAAGATTCGGCACGCCTCCATTCGTTTTTAATATCAGAATCTTCGCCCTGTTCTGCGGTACCTGCTCCAATATAGAAACGCCATAATGAAAGCCCGATACCTTTTGGATTTCCTTCAACATCAAGTTCTTTACTGAATAAAAGTTCGGCTATTCGTTCTTTTTTTTCATTTGGCCAATTTTTACCAACGAATTGACAACGCCATGCATCTGATGCTCCAAAACCATCAATTTTTTGAAATGTTTTGTTAGTATTAAGTATTACTTTTTGTGTTTGAGCATTTGCTCCAAACACAAATAAAAAAGCAATAGATAATAAGTAACATTTATAAATCAAACTACAATAGTTTTTGGTTGGATTGTTATATAATAAACTTAATATTGGACTCAACTTGAATTAATATTTAAGCTTCAAATACAAGATGAGTCCATTGCTATTACAGTATTTTAGCTTTTAAAGTTACAATTGATTTACTAGGTATTGAAATAGCATCATAAGCTACGCTAGATTTTTTCAAATCGCTATTAGCGGATGTTGTGTACATATCAAAAGTACCTCCAGCCACTTCAAATTCTGTAGTATAATTTTCAAAAGAAATATCTCTATTTCCATTGGTGTTATTTACACATACCAAAACAATTTCATTGGCAGTAGTATCTATATAACCAGAAATCATAAAATTTTCTACCGAAGTAGTTTCGTTATAATCAGGATCAACAACCTCAAAGCGAACCATACCAGGTCTTACAAATCGACTGTAATTACCAAGTGCCCAAAGTGGTTTTACAACGGTAAAAGTACCATCTGTATGTGATGGACTATTAGAATTTGGTTGATATAAGATTAAATTGAACCTAAATGGATGATCTCCAAAAGTAGATTGATTTAGTGCTGTCCAATAACTCCATCCGGTTGCATTACCAAATACTAAATCTGTATGGATTATACGACTTAACCAAAGAGCATAATCAATCTCATTTAAAGTTGATACATCTCTTCCTTGTTGATATGCAGTACCCAATAAGCTATATTCTGTTTGCCAGTAATCCAGACCAGTACCATTTAATCTAGTACGAAGGGATTTACGTTGTCTTAAAGATTCACTTGTTGTACCGTTGCTAAAATAGCTATGTCCCGCAATATGCTTTGACAAATTGGGCAAATCTCCAATATAGTTTGGACTAGTTGCATTAAAGAAATCATTTACCTGATTCGTAGTGTTTTGCGAACCTTCAAAAAGATAAGTTAATTGACCAGCTTCAGGGACCATTATTTTAGCACTAACATTTTCGTTAGTAAATTTTTGATCGATGATTCGAGTAACAGCTGCTACTTCAGAGTTTAAAGCTTTTGTACCTGACTGACTTGCTTCACCAACATCTGCAGACCACTCATATTGTGTTTCATTAAATGGGGATACAACTTCAAAATTGTACCCTTTATTTTCATAATTTTTCATGACTTCGGCTAAAAATGATGCATAAGCCTCATAGTTACTTTCAGGACAGTTAAATCCATTAGGCAATCCTGAAGTTCTAAAAGTATAGCCATTTCTTGTCATAAAATATGGTGGGGTTGTTGCCCAAGCCGTAAATTTTTGTACTCCATATGCTTTTGCTTTAGATAAAAACCATTGTTCACCAGCTTGTTTAGTCCAATCGTAAACACCGTTTTCATCTAAATAACATTCAGTTTCCCTAAACCATGAACCTGACCTGAACCCACTATCGGCTTGATCCGCAGCGCCATCTCCAATTATTGTTCGCCACATGGATAATCCTATACCGTCTGGATTACCCTGTTCATCAGTTTCGGTACTAAAAAGCAATTTAGCTACTGGCTCTCTGGATGCATCTGGCCATTGGCCAACCCATTGATCTTGAAACCCGCCTGAAGCTCCAAAATGGTCAATAGTTTGGAATGTATTGTCGAAATTTAGAACTACTCCTTGTTCCAAAGACCCAAATTTTGGATCGTTAGGATCGGTGAAATTATCTGTGTCACAACTTAATATTAAGCCAAATACAATTACAGGAAGCAAAAAAGTTCTTATTTGTTTTATATAATTCATGTCTTATTTGTTATAAAAATTAATAGCCAGGATTTTGAGTTATGTTTCCACGAGATAACTGTATTTCTTCTGGTGGTATTGGCCATACTAAGTGTATATTGATATCAAAGAAAATACCTTTTTCTTGAGGTTCTCCCAAATTAGTAGTTTCAAAAGGGTCTGTACTATCCTCTGTATTATATTTCACAAAAGAGCCATTTGGCCCCATTAACAAAGCTATTCTTGGTACACCATCAATTTTTTGTCTTCTCAAATCAAATAGTCTATGCTGTTCTAAAGCCAACTCTAACCGTCTTTCTTTCCAAATAGCATCTCTAAGTGCTGTACCGGTTAATGACATATTTGTTGTTAATTGAACTCTATCACGTATTCTTTTCAAAGATTCTTTTGCAACAGTTTCAGCACCATTAAAATAAGCAGCTTCTGCGTGCATTAAAATAACATCAGCTAGTCTTAAGTGTATGTAAGGCAATGGGATTTGTCCTCTTTGATATGGAACAGGACGTTTAGCAACGGGCACATAATACTTCCTATTAGTACGCCCAGATTTATTCTCACTTGGTTTTCCATCAAACTCGGTGACATCTGGATCACCAAAAACAGGTTCACCATGCTTAATAATAGTTGAACGCAGGCGAATGTTATCTCCTTCATCAAGGAATGCGTTTTCTAAATCGCTTGTTGGAGATCCCCAGCCCCAACCTTGATCGCCACGACTACCATTAGTGATAGAAAATTGACCTCCAATCTCAGAAAAAAGTTGATTATTGATATAACCTATCTCGAAAATAGATTCTACTCCATAGTGATTATCTACACTATAGATATTTGCAAAATCTGGTTCTAAGCTATATTCGCCTGAGGTAATAACATTGTTTGCCATGGTCTGTGCTTCTGACCATCTTTCTCGTGTTAAATACATTTTAGCCAATAAAGATTGTGCTGCACCTTTAGTTGCTCTGCCTAAATCTTTTGATGCATATTCACTTCTTAAAGGCAAACCAGCTATAGCTTTTTTTAAATCGTCTTCAATCAGTTGATAAACTTCATCTACCGTAGCTCGTGTTTTATCATTAATAGCTGGTTCTAAAAGTTCCGTGTAAGTTGTAACAATGGGTACTCCACCAAAACTACGTACTAACTCAAAGTAAAAAAATGCTCTTAAAAAACGAGTTTCTGCTAAAAGTCTAGTCTTTAATTCTTCATCAATCTCAACACCAGGGATACGTTCTAAAGATATATTCGCTCTTGTTATTCCAATATAATGACTTTCCCAAAATGAATTAAAATAGGTAGACCCCGGAAATACATTATATGCAGCTATACCTGTTATATCTGGTCTAGGTTGCAAAGTATTTCCAGACCAGTTATCATCTGTTGCCATTTCATTAATTTGTCTTGGCATATTTACTTGCCACCAACTCTCACCGTTAACTTTTTGGTAAATACCATTTACAAAAGACTCTGCACTTTCAGGTGATGAGAAAAAATCGTCTAATTGTTGTCTTCCATTGATGGGCTGATCTAGAAATTCGTCTTTGTCACAGCTTATATTGGTTAAAGCTGAACAAATAGCTAAAAATAAAATAATCTTTTTCATAGTTTTATAATGTTAAATTTAGTCCTACTAAATATGTTTTTGTAACAGGGTTTCTAGCATAATCTACGCCAAAATCATTAATTACATTTCCTCCCGCGGCTACTTCAGGATCGAAACCAGAATAATTTGTTATAGTCAACAAATTCTGTCCTGATAGGTATACTCTACAATTTTGGAATCCTTCAATTTTAAAATTATATCCTAATTGTATATTTCTCAACCTTAAGTAGGATGCGTCCTCTATAAACAAATCGGAAGGTCTTAAATAATTCCCGTTTCTATCTGTTTGCGTTAATCGAGGAAATTGAGCCGTTGTATTATCTGGGCCCCAAGTATTATCTATAGCTCCCTTTGCAACATTTACGTCTTGAACACCTGAATATAAGAAGGTTGTTGGGTAATTAAAAACGTCGTTGCCAAAGGTGCCATACCATTGCATTGAAAAATCAATATTTTTATATTGAAGATTAGTTGTAAGCCCTCCATAAAAATCGGCAAACGGGTTTCCTATTGTTTGTAAATCTTCATCATTCAAGATACCATCTTCATTAAAATCCTGAAATATTAAATCTCCAGGTTGCGCATTTGGCTGTATAATGGTTCCGTTTTCTGAGGAATGTGAGTTTATTTCTGTTTGATTTTGAAAAATTCCTTCAGTTTTAAATCCATAAAATAATCCAACTGTTTGACCTAATTCTGTTATTTTTATAAATCTGTTTCCTAAATCCTCTCTTTTTTGACCAAAAAGCTGCTCGTTACCGGGTGCTAATTCAACAGCCTTACTTTCATTAGTAGAGATATTAAAGTTTAAACCTAAGGTGAAATCACCTATTTTTTTATTATATCCTGCTTGAAAATCAATCCCTTTTGATTCAAAGCTACCAACGTTTTGAGCTACAAGCCCAGGTATTCCAGTATAGTTGGGCAATTCTACATTAAATAATAAATCTTCTGATGTTCTTTTGTAGTATTCTATTGAAAAATCGAATGCATTATCAAACATACTCATCTCAAGACCAAAGTTTTGGTCTCTTACTGTTTCCCATTTAAGCCTAGTATTACCAAACTGTGATAAAAAATTAGTAACAACTCTATCACCACCTAGAGCAAAATTACCAGACCCTACAGAAAAAAACTGACCATTTCTACTTATGTTTTGATTTCCTACTTCACCAGCTCCTACTTTTAAACGAAGGTTGTCAATAGTTTCACTATTAAAAAATGCTTCTGAATCAATATCCCAAGAAAATGAAACACTTGAAAAAATGCCCGTTCTATTATCTTCAGGAAAACGTGATGATTGATCAATCCTTACCGAGCCATTTATAACATAGCGATTATTATAACTATAAATAGTCCTGAATATTCCAGATAAAATATTATCCTGAGCCTCATTAGAATTTACGGTTAAGCCTTCGCCAACAGCAGCATCAATATAGCGTAAGGTTGGGTTTTCATTGTCTGGCACCCCATCCCTAGAACCATTTAGATAATTAAAATTCTGTGCATCGTATATAATTCCCCCTAAAACATTAAGATAGTGCTTGTCATTAATTGTTTTTTCATAAGTAATAGTGTTATTTAAAACATAGTCTAAGTCTTGCCTTGTGTTTCTAAAAACTGTATTAATTTCTCTTTGCTGATTTGGGTTTGTAAAATATTGTGGAGAAAATGCATCTGTTCTAGAATTAGAAATATTTAAACCAAACTGTGATGAAAAAGTTAATTCAGGCGTAATCTGATAATCTAACTGCGTATTAGAGAAAAAACCAAAAAACAAGGTTTCATTAAACTGTCGAGCTATATTACCAACTGGGTTAGGCACACTATTGTTACTGGCTTCATAAATACTGAATATATTACGTCCTACGCGCTCATTCTGAGGCAGATATACTTCCGTAAGCGGATCTATACGTAATAGATTGAATAAAGCTCCGGGAGTGTTTTCATATCTTTCTATTCTTGGACTTAAATCTTGTTTGAGCTTAACTTTGTCAGAAATTTTAAAATCAACATTAAAACGACCTGTTATTTTTTGGTACCACCCCTTTGTGTAGTTTGATTGTTGATCAAAAAAGCTTAAGCTTCCTGTGTAATTAATTCTATCTGACCCTCCGGATGCTCTAATATTTGCATTGACAATTGGAGCATAATCTTCTATCACCTCTTCCCACCAATCTGTATCTGTAGTGAAATCATCAGCATTATATAAAGGTTGATTTCCATCGTTGGTACGTCTTAAATTCATGGCGCGAATGTATTCATCAGCTCCAGCCATTTCAATCTTTTGTAAATTTTGCATACCATAATTAAAATCTACGTTTATTACAGCTTTACCTTCTTTTCCCCTTTTAGTAGTAATCAACACGACACCATTGGATGCTCTAGAACCATAAATAGCAGATGCAGATGCGTCTTTCAGAATTTGAAAATTTTCAATATCAGCGGGATTTAAAAAATTGAGTGATGTTCCATTGGGCAACATAACCCCATCCAAAACAATAAGGGGTGTACTACCATTATTAGAAGTTACACCTCTGATAAGAATTTGAGGGGACGCTCCTGGATTACCTCCTGACGAAAGTACTTGAACCCCAGCTGCTCTACCTTGTAGGGCTTCTGCTGGGTTACTTGCTACCTGTTTTACGATGTCTGCTCCTTCTACTGTAGAAATTGAACTTGTAATTTTATCCCTTTTCACGGCGCCATAACCTATAACCACTACCTCATCTAATTGTGCCGTATCCGTGATCATCTTTACAGGAATATTGCTTTTCCCCTCAACAGCAATTTCTTGTGTCGTATAGCCAATATAGCTAAAAACTAGAGTTACATTATTCCCCACGCTAATGCTATAATTTCCATCAAAATCCGAAACAGCACCATTGGTAGTGTTTTTTTCGAGTATATTAACCCCAGGAATTGGCTGTCCGCCTTCATCAGTTATGGTCCCCATAACTATATTTTGAGCTATTGATGTAAAACCAACAAGTAAAAAGCTCATAATAAATAATATTGAATGTCTCATATAATATTTCATTTGGTTTGTTTATTGTTTTTATCTACTAATCGCTGATATTCTATTTAAATGAGTATCGAACACAAAAGTGTAATCCTTACCCAAAGCAGAGTCTGGGAATACGTAATTTGTACCTCCATTAAAAACTGTTGATTGAGGTGATTCTGGGTCGTCAATTCTCCAAAATGGTGACCATCCACTTGGGTTTGCATTTAAAATAAAACCGTTACTCCCATTATTATCTGGCTCATCATCAACGGTTACATCAATAGTCCATAAATATGGATTATTACTGTCTTGAGTAAATGGTTTTCCCGATTGGAAGTTCCAACATACCAAACTACCATCAATATTTGAAGTACAAGTGGATGTGTCTCCAACGAAAATACCTGTTCCTATAATGTATACTTGGTCAAAAGTAGCATCACTAGGTGTGTATGGCGTCACCATATAACTTTGATTTCGAAGATCCATAGTGATTTCATAATATCCCATATCCGGTAAGACAATTGGACTCACGGTTGCATCTGTACCTAAAACAAGCTCACCTGCAACATTTGGATTTGCTCCAAAAGCATAAGGTTCAAATGATCCCTTTTGGGGTAAAAATCGAACTTCTGTATTAGCACCTGGAGCATAGAACCTAGCGGTAAAAACATAACCATCTTCTCCAGTTGCAGTACTTGCTGTTGTAGTATAAGGCACACCAAACATGTCTGACACCAAACCTGCATTATCCGCAACATCTGTGATATACATTACATCAAATAATAATTCATTCAATACATTTACAGAAATGGTCTCTGTTGATTCATTACCCGAAACATCGGATGCTGTAATTTTAAAGGTATAGCTACCAGCATTATCAATGTTCAAACTATTGGTATAACTATAGGAAGTTCCAGAAATTGACTGTGTTTCATTAATCAAGTCGCTTGCTATTTTAAATTCTGCCAATTCTTCATCAGTAACGGTAATATTAAAATCAATTTCATTTCCACTACCGATCAATATAGTAGCACCGTTAATGGGACTTGCTATTTGTATATCCGGGCTTGCAATATCTTGGTCTAATGTCACCACGACATTTTTGGTTGTTGATATACCCCCAGAATTGGTAATGGTAATAGGAATGGTATGCGAGCTGTTCTTCACAGCATCCGCCGGCACCTTAAATTTATAAGATAACTCATAAGTCTTATATAAAGAATCTCCTTTAGTTATGGTTTTATCCAAAAACCATGGCTCATATTTTATGTTAATGGACCTAATGCCCGCTGGATCCGAAACAACGCCTTTAAATGTGAACGTTTGCCCGGGAAGCGATGATATTTCCTCTGCTAAGGACTGAAATTCTGGAGTGGAATCCACTTTTACAGAATCATCATCACTACAGCCCATTATAATAGCAAAGAAGCTAAGAATAAGCAGTAAACTTGTTTTAATTGTTTTCATTTTTAATGTATTATATTTAGTTTATAGTTTATTTTAAAATATTTTAAAAACACCCAAATTGTTAAAAACATAGATAATTATCCTTTAAAAAGTTATTTAATTATTCAAATTGTAAAGTGGTGTATTTATGATTATGCAATTTTTACGTTTATTTTTATGACATAATTTGATTTGTATATGTTTTTTTTACAAAATTATAATTTATTGAGCTTTTAAAAATAGACGTAAATATTTAAAATATGGATGATACTTCTTTTATTGCAAAATTATTTTATGAAAAGCATAACTACATAATAGTATTCAACTAAAAATTAATTTCAATAAAATTTTTAGTTGGTATAAAGTTTAATTTTCAAAAGTTATTATTTTGATTTTTATGGAGATAATTACCTATAATTAATAATTTGAAATAATCATAACACATATAATATAACTTAAATTAAAATTGAAATAGCAAATAAATCTGTTTTTAAAACAAACTAAAATTAAATTTTAGAATTTAAATACTAATACATTTATTTTCAGTTAATTAAATGTTGAATTCTGTTACAAACATAAATCCTACCCTTAATAACGCATTGATTTAAAACATTTTTTATTTATTGAAGGAATATATATTTTGTATTTTTGAAAAACCGAACACATAAACTAAAAACATGAAACATGGACAAAAACCAGCATTTCCCTATTTAAAAAATTAAACTTGGAATCATTAAACCATGAGCCTTTAGCATGTGAATTGTAGAATTTATTTCCAAAATAATTAGTCAAAATTTAACCTTATGGATAACACATCTTTGAAAGAAGGATTTCTTGGACAAAAAATGATAGCCTTACCAAAGTCTATTATCAATATTGTAAAAAATAATCGAATAACGAAAAAATTTCATGTTAGTGATTTAGGTTACTACCCACAAGCGAATCATCATCACCGTTTAAGAAAAAAAGGCGCAAAACAATTCATATTCATTTATTGCATTAAGGGCAAAGGAGAAGTTACACTAAATGATATAAAAACCGTAATTAACCCAAACCAATTTTTCATTATTCCAAAAAAAGTAAAACACGAATATAAAGCTGATGAAGCTGACCCATGGAGCATTTATTGGTTTCACTTTAACGGAACTATGGCACCAGAACTGTACGATAGGTATGTTGCAACAAACGCCAACAACTATAAAGACATTCCTTTTTCCGTCGATAAAATTGAGCTTTTTAATAAAATATTTAGTTTGTTTGACCGCAACTATCTAAAAAACCAAATAGAATATGCAAACCTATTAAGCTTAAGTTTTATAAGCTCTTTTATTTATCATGATTTTGAATCAAGTATCAACATAAATCACAATGGCACTTTAGTTGATTCAATAAAAAGTTTCTTATTGAATCATTTAAGCGAAAATTTCACATTAGACGAGATTGCTACAAAATTTAACTATTCTAAATCTTATTTACATACTAAATTTAAAACGGACACTGGCTACTCTATAATGGTTTTCTTTAATTTAAAAAAAACACAAAAAGCTTGTGAGTATTTAAATTATACAGATTTAAGTATTAAAGAAATCAGTTATAAAATTGGATTTGACGATCCTTTGTATTTTTCCAGGATATTTAAGAATTTCATGGGTAAATCACCTAGGAATTATAAGAACAGTCAAAGAAAATAATAAAAATAGCGTTCAGCCTTATAAAATAGCAAGCAACCATCCGAAGTAAAAAATGACACTATCCTCTTATACTTTTAGCAATTGGAACATTATTACTCCAGCACTAAACAATAAACTAAGAACGAACAAAATCACCGCCCAAGTAGGATGAATTTTAGCTTGTTTTATTTTGTTTTCAAAACGACTTTCAAAGCGTTCAATGGCTTTTGTATGTGACGCCATTTTTTGTTGATGTGTTTCAATAATAGATTTATACTCTTTTAAATCCATCTTGATTTTTGTGTCTTTTAATTGGTTATTAATTTTATCGAGTTTTTCTAAGCCATTTTTAAAATCATTTATTTCATTTACTAAGAGAGCTGTTAATTCTTCAAGTTTTGTCATGATGTTTGTTTTTAATAAGACATCCCTTTTTGAATGGCTTTCTTGATTATGAACTTGGTTATTTTTAAAGCTAAGCTTGGTGTCAGTTCAACCACCTTTCCTGCTAGACTAACGCTAACTTTATTTTCTTTTAATATACTTGCCCCATGTATTCCTGATATTTGTTTTCCAATATTACCAACCGACATGTTCCGATGCACTTCACTACCTTTTAGGTTATGCCCGTCAAACTCAAACCCAAAACCCTGTAACTTCTTTTGATTGTTTATCGTTGGAATGACTTTAACCCCATTGGCTTCCATGGACTTTAAATAATCATCTAAACTCTTTGGCTTAAACTGTTTCATGGTCAGATCGTGTCTTCTTTTAATTTCTGTTCGTATTTCTTTTAGATTAAATGCCTTTTCAAATTGAACTTGTTTTACGGTGGTCAATCCCATGTGTTCCGCTGTTTTTTCTGCGGCTAATTGACTTCGCTTACCAATAAAGCTATCGTTATAAGCCATACCTTTAAAATCAATCCGATTGACATATAAATGAATGTGTTTATGGTCTTTGTCCTGGTGTATAAAAGCAATAGCTTGTCGCTCGCCCAATTTCATTTCATCCATAAAGCGTTTGGTTATGGTTTTCAAATCCTTTGTTTCCAATCGTTTGCCATCTTCAATCGTTGGGCTAATAACAAACGATAAGGTGTTTTTTGTACAATGATAGTTTTGGTCCTGGAGCATTTTGAATTCTTTGGTGATTTCATTTGGTGAATCTCCATGTAGAAATTCCCTTAGGATTACCTCGGCGTCCTTTTCCTGATTCCATCCGTAAGACATCGAGGCTCTGGTATGTGATATGCTTTTCCCCTTCCCAATCATTGCTGAAATTTTTTAAGATGTGCTTTTATTTCATTCGCTAAGTCATATACTGTTTCAGTAAGTTTTGGATTTCTCTGTTTGTACATGTTACCAATGGACTTAAAATTGTTATGGTATTTAATCATCATTTTATAAAGTTCGATATGCTCATCAGTAAAACGTTCTGTGATTTCTTTTTCAAATAGACTGCGCCGTATATATTCACTTAAAGTTAATCCGCACCTTTTTGCTTTTACTTTTAGAAGCTTCTTTTCATAAACGGAACATCGAAACTTAACGAGGTCACCCTTACCCTTAAACA
>TARA_R110002049_G_scaffold130991_4_pt1 | contig 20334 bp, 13 predicted proteins | sample TARA_R110002049 | Tara Oceans TARA_R110002049 (sample SAMEA4396941) | marine metagenome | biome: Polar Biome; feature: [SRF] surface water layer (ENVO:00010504); material: water (ENVO:00002006), including particulate matter (ENVO:01000060) such as... | depth 5 m | reverse complement strand
TACAAATAAATACGCCAGGAACTTATTTGTTTGAATGGAGAAATAAAATTGGTGCAGGAACATCGAACACTGATAATAACGATACTTGGGTAAGGTTCAATGATGCCAGTGATTTTTATGCAGTTAGCGGCAGTACAACTATATATCCTCAAGGAAGTGGCCAAATACCAACTGTTAATGGTGCTGGAGGAGACAATTGGTTTAAAGTATATTCCAATAGCTCATCTTGGAATTGGCAAACTAGAACAAATGATAATAACCCATATGCTATCTATGTAGACTTTGATACCCCAGGAGTATATACCATGGAAATTTCAGGAAGGTCTGAGAATCATTTTATAGATCGAATTACATTAAGTAGTGCAGGTGGTAATCAAGACTTGGGATTAACCCAAACTCTTTGCGACTCCTCTCCTATTGCCGTTACAGGGGTGAATATAAGTCCAGCTACTGGTAATATTGCAATAGGAAATACTATACAATTAACAAGAACAATAACCCCATCGAATGCAACAGATCAAACAGGCTTCTGGTCCTCCGACAACACTGGAGTAGGTACCGTGAATTCTAGCGGATTGGTAACTGGTGTAAGTGAAGGCTCTGTAACAATTACTTATACTACAAATGATGGGTCTTTTACAGATACTGCAACCATAACCGTAAGCTTACCTTCTAGTTCGATTTCAATAAATAATACAACGGTTATTGAAGGGAACAATGCTGTTTTTACTGTTACTTTAGATAATGCTGTTTCAGGTGGCTTCACTGTAGATTTTGCAACGCAAAACAATTCTGCAATTGGAGGTACTGATTATAGTACTTCAAATGGCACCTTAACCTTTGCAGGTACCGCAGGAGAAACACAAACCATGAACATTGTAACCATTGATGATACAATTATAGAAGCTAGTGAACGTTTTTATGTAAACCTCAGCAATGCCACAAATGGGGTCACCATCTCCGATAGTCGAGGTATTGCCACCATAACCGATAATGACGATTTTGAAGCCAACATAACAGTCAATGACATAACCGTAGGTGAGGGAGATGATGCTGTATTCACTGTTACCTTGGATAATGATGTATCGGGTGGATTCACCATAGATTATACAACAAGCGATGATACTGCCTTTTCGAGTACTGATTATATAGCCACTAATAACACCTTAACTTTTAATGGCACCGCAGGTGAAACACAAACCATTACTATTTCGACAATAGACGATGCTACGATTGAAACCAACGAACACTTCTTTATTGACCTTAGTAATGCCTCAAATTCTGTAACTATTATAGACAACCAAGGCGTAGCGACGATTACCGATAATGATGCTCTAGCAAATATATCCATCAATAATGTAACGCTTATTGAGGGTGTCAATGCAGTTTTTACTGTTACGGTAGACAATGCAGTTACAGGTGGTTTTACTGTTGAATTTACAACGCAAGACAACTCTGCAACAGCTGGCGATGATTATACCATGAGTACAGGTTCATTGACTTTCGCTGGTACTCAAGGGGAAACACAAACCATTACCATTACGACTACCGATGATACAATTGTAGAAGCCAATGAGCGATTTTATATTAATCTAAGCAATGCCACAAATGCAGTTATCATTGCAGACAATCAGGGTATAGCAACCATTACTGATAATGATGGTTTCGATGCAAACATTACGATTAATGATATTTCGGTAAATGAGGGAGACGATGCTATTTTAACGGTGACTTTAGACAATGCTGTTAGTGGTGGATTTACATTAAATTATGCAACACAGAATAATTCAGCTACCGCTGTAGGGGACAGTGATTTTACAGCAGCAAATGGATTATTAACCTTTTCTGGTACTGCAGGCGAGACCCAAACTATAACAATTACCACTACCGATGATAGCATTATAGAAGCCAATGAACGCTTTTTTGTTAACCTTAGCAACGCCACGAATGGAGTCACCATCTCCGATAGTCGAGGTATTGCCACCATAACCGATAATGACGATGTTGATGCCAATATAACGGTCAACGACATAACCGTTGCTGAAGGTGATGATGCTATGTTTACTGTTACCTTGGATAATGATGTAACTGGTGGATTCACCATTGATTATACAACAAGCGATGATACTGCCATGGCTGGAATTGATTATGTAGCCACTAACAATACAATAGCCTTTAATGGTACTGCTGGAGAAACAAAAACCATTACCATTATAACTACTGATGATGCATCCGTAGAAGCTAATGAACAGTTTTTTGTGAATTTGAGTAATGCCACCAACGGGGTTACTATTGCCGATAGTCAAGGAATTGCTACCATTACCGATAATGATAACCCGAACACACCAATTTCAGTTCAAATTAATGATGCTGTAGCTTTGGAAGGGGAAGAATTAATTTTCACGATTTCTCTTAGTGTTGAAAGTACAGAAGATATAGCCCTTACTTTTTCTTTTCTAAATGAAACAGCAAGTGACCTAGATTACGAAACAGCTCCAATACAACTTATTTTTGAAGTAGGAGAGACAATAAAAGAAATCAGAATACCTCTTTTTGAAGATAATGAAACTGAACTTGATGAAACATTTTTAGTTCAAATTTCTTCAGTTGATCAAGGAGAAATTGTAAATCAAGAAGTGACTGCTATTGGTACTATATTAGATAACACCGAAGTTTCTGTAGTTTTATATCCAGTGCCTTTACAGTCGGGTGGTACTTTAAATTTAGAAGGTTTAGCGAATGGTAGCTATATTTTATCGCTTTTTACAATGTCAAATAAAAGATTAACGGCCGAATTAATTGAAGTTACTAATAATAGTTATAGTATTGATACCGTTGAAACACTATCTTCTGGTGTATATTTGATGAATCTTGACCATATTAATTCAGGTAAAAATATTAAGAAGAGATTTGTTATAAATAAATAATTTATTAAAAATACCCTCTTAAATTAATAAATGGATTTTAGTAATCTGTCGAATAATATTACTTTATATCTAAATCATGAGCTTATTGCATTAGTTTATTTTATTTTTATTGTTTTTATACACAACCAATTCCGACTTATCATTTATTAAATGTCAAAAATAAAAAAACTTTCATTCGATTTTTTTTTTGAACTCTATGAAAACAAAAATATCCTTAATCCTTTTCAGAATGTTTCTCATTCAAACAGAGAATTAAAAACTATTTCAAAGAAAAATCATGACTATAAAATTGAAGGGTCAAACAAATTTTTCTCCGTTTTCTTTATTCCCGATTATTTTACTCCACAATTAGATTATTCTTATTATGCCATAAAAAAAGTGTCTCAATTTTTCCGAGGATACGCCATTGACTTAAAAGAGTTTAAAACCGTTGATGAATATTTAAAATTTAGATTCAGAAGTAATGCTAAGGCAATAAGAAAAAAAGTAAGAAGATTAGATACCTGCTTTACTATTGATAGTAAATTTTACTATGGCACTATCTCAAAAGAGAAATATGATTTTTATATGTCATGTTTGTATAAAATGTTGGTTTCTAGATTTGAACAACGTAATGATGTTAACCTATTATTATTAAATTGGCAAAAAGTTGAAGCCTTATTTTTTTCTTTAATTAATGAAAAAAAAGCTTCTCTTTTTGTGATTTCTGAAGAACAAAGACCAATTGTTATTTCATTAAGTCATCATTATGATGGACATTTGTTTAGTGCTATTTCTTCATACGATATAAATTTTTCAAAATTTAGCCTCGGAACCATCGAAATATATAAAAAATTAGAATGGTGCTTATTAAATGATCATTTTATATATGAAATGGGAATGGGCGATCTTACCTATAAAAAAGAATGGTGTAATCATATCTATAATTTTGAACATACTATCATATACCCTAAAAAAGGGTTAATAATATTTATACAGGCTCACATTGAATTTATAAAAATTTCGCTAAAAGAAGCGATCTATAAATTATGCTATAAAAAATATAAAGAATTCAAAGAAAAAAGAAAAAAACAACCTACAAGCTCCAATGTGATTGTTTCTGAAGCCATCGAAATTAACACTGAAAAAGAACTCATAAAACTTAATATTTATGATGAAGCATATGATTATATTAGAACTAACATCTATGATTTTTGTTATTTCAATAGTGATCATATTAAAAATATTACACTATTTGAGTCTGTCGATGAGCCCAACACTTTTATTATCCAAGGCAAGTCTAAAATGCAGCAATTACAGTTTAAAAAATAATACATGATTAAACTAATCACCACAGATCTACCCTATTATATAAAATTTGTTTGAAACTCCTATGAAAAAAGTAATACGCGTAACAACAGTACCTGCATCACTAAGCAATTTATTAAGAGGGCAATTGCATTTTATGAATTCATACTATGAAATGATAGGTATTTCATCTGCAGGAGAATTATTAGATGAAGTTGAAAAAGTCCAAAAAATAAGGGTTATTCCGGTAGAAATGACACGTAAAATAACGCCTATAAAAGATTTAAAATCGGTTATTAGCCTTTATAAGATATTTAAAAAAGAAAAACCATTTATTGTGCATAGTCATACCCCAAAAGCTGGTACTGCAGCTATGCTTGCGGCTAAATTGGCGGGGGTTCCAAACCGATTACATACAATAGCAGGTTTACCGCTATTAGAGGCAACAGGATCTAAAAGAAAATTACTGAATTTTGTTGAAAAAATTACGTATGCCTGTGCCACAAAAATATATCCCAATTCAAAAGGATTAAATAAAATAATTTTAGATCATAAATTTACAACAGAGAAAAAATTGAAGGTAATAGGCGAAGGCAGTTCTAATGGAATTGACACCAACCATTTTAATCCTCACTTATATAGTACTGAAAGTAAGCAAGAATTAAAACTTTCTCTTGGTATTACAGAAAATGATATTGTGTTTCTCTATGTGGGAAGGTTAGTAAAAGATAAAGGAATCAATGAGTTAATTGAAAGTTTTGAAAAAATAAGCGACTATAAAAAAAATGTTAAATTATTATTGGTAGGAACCTACGAAAGAGAACTAGATCCTGTATTTCCAAAAACGGAAGCCGCTATCAATAATAATTCAAAAATAATCATGGTTGGTTGGCAAACGGATGTTAGACCTTATTTTTCTATCTCTAATGTACTCACATTTCCTAGTTATCGAGAAGGATTTCCAAATGTTGTGATGCAAGCAGGAGCCATGGGGTTATTCAGTATCGTAACTGATATTAATGGATGCAATGAAATTATTATTGAAGGTGAAAATGGGGTCATAATCCCCACCAAAGATGAAAAGGCACTGTATGATAAAATGGTTTTGATTTGTGATAAAAAATTAGAAATTAAGCCCCCTCATTGTAGAAGTCTTATTCAAAATAGGTATGAACAAAATTATATATGGAACGAATTATTGAAAGAATATCGAATGCTAGAAACAATCGTATAAGAAATAGAATTAAATAATAAAAATAACGTTCGTTAGTATCTATACTTTGAACAATTAATTGGGTACTATATCTTATTTTATAGGATTTTTAATTTTATAATATTATCTATGACCCAAACACAGTAGTAGGAATAATATGTATAAATTAATTTTTAAGAGAATATTCGATTTTGTAGGCGCTTTGATTTTACTCCTTGCGTTTCTGCCCATACTTTTACCTATAATTTTAATTTTGGCATTGGACTTAAAAGGCAACCCATTTTTTACGCAAAAAAGACCAGGCAAAAATGAAAAAATATTTTCAGTTTTAAAATTAAAATCCATGACGAGTGAAACCGATGCAAATGGAAAATTACTCCCAGATGATAAACGAATTACGCCTCTAGGAGCATTTCTCAGAAAAACTTCGCTTGACGAAATTCCACAGTTGATAAATGTCATCAAAGGCGACATGAGCTTTATTGGACCAAGACCCTTATTGATAAAGTATCTGTCTTGGTATTCCGAAGAAGAAAAATTAAGACATACCGTTAAACCAGGAATAACAGGTTTAGCGCAAATTTCAGGAAGAAACTTTATTGAATGGGAAAGAAAATTTGAACTAGATGTATACTATGTGCAAAATTTAAGCTTTTCTACAGATCTAAATATATTTTTTAAAACCATTCTAAAAGTTATTAAATCAAGTGATGTTGCCGTAGCTACGAATCATGTGACTGAAGATTTTGATTTATATAGACAACGAAAATTAAGTGAACAGCTATAATGAATAAGGGATTAGAGATCATAACGCTTACAAAGAGTCAATTAATAGAAGCTGTTGAAGAAAATCTATATTGGAAAAATCAAGAGTTCAGCGGATTTTCGAAAAACAAAGCATTTTGGATTATAAACAGTCCACGGATTGCCGATAATGACTATTGCTTTTTTTTGGCTATTGAAAATTCTAAAATTGTGGCACTTATAAGTGTGATTCCCGACTTAATTAAAAGTGAATCTGGTTTAGAAAAAGTGTATTGGATGACAGAATGGTGGGTAAATGATGCTTTTGAAAAAACTGTACTCCCTACTTATTTATTTAGTGAAGCATTAAAATTCACAAAAAACAGAATTCTTATTAAATCATATGCAGAAAATGCAAATGACTTTTATAATAAACAGCCTTTTGAACCAATAGAAAAAAGGTTAAGACATACTATCTTTTTGAGTTTAAATCCAGATAGTATAATTGCTAAATTTAAGTTTTTAAAACGTTTTAGATTTTTTCTAAACATTGCAAATACGCTTTCCTTAAATATAATAGCCCTATCAAATAAAAACAAAATACGATCAAAAGTAGGAGATTTAAATTATGAATATCTTACAAAATTAGATGCAGCAACTTGGCAATTTATAGCACCTTTGTGCAACACTGATTTAATATACAAATCAAGAGATTATATCGATTGGCATTTAGATTGCGCACAATATTTAAACACACCCCTGCAAAATAAAACAACCTTTAATGCTATAATTAGAGGGTATTCAAAACACATTGATGTATTTAAAATTAAAGTAATTAAAGATGGTGAAATTATTGGTTTTATTTCCTTCTTAAATTTTCATGGTGAAGTGTATCTGAAATATTTTTTAGCAGATTGCGAATCAAATTTTGAAATACTAGCTAATGTACTGATAGAACATCTAATAGATTTAAAAGTAAGTCATATTTTTACAGAAAATCAAGAGCTAGTTCATAGTATTAAAAATCGTTTTTCATATATATTTATGCATTCCAGTACAAAGACAGCTTTAGCACATAAAGATTTGTATACTGATTTATATTTTAAAGAAATACGTGAACAAGATGGTCATTTTATTTAATTCATTTGATTCGTATGCATTTTTTAAATCAATTTCTTAAATCTATTAAAAAGCATTCTAAAAAAAATGCTTTTTGCATTGATGAGACCTTTTATACCTATGAGCAATTTGCTCAATCTGTATCAAATATTAGACATATAATAAGATCGACAATTAATGAATCCGAAAAATTAATTGGCCTAGTTACTAATGATGACTTAGAAACGTATGCAGCAATTTTTGCCTTATGGCTTGAAGGTAAAGCTTATGTACCCGTAAATCCGTTATATCCAAAAGAAAGAAATTTACAAATTCTTAAATTAACAGCATCTACATACATTTTAGATTCATCTGAACTGTCAGTTTATTCAAAAGAACTAACAGTAATTCAAACAAATAAATTAAATAATACAACCCTTATTGTAAATGAGATTGCTATAAATTCACAAGATATAGCTTATATTCTTTTTACTTCTGGAAGTACAGGAGTTCCAAAAGGAGTACCTATAACTTTTGAAAATTTGAATGCTCTTACTGAAGCCTTAAATGAAGACCCGCTCTTTAATCTAAATTCTTCCGATAAGTGCTTGCAAATGTTCGAATTAACTTTTGATTTCTCTCTAGTTACTTTTTTACCACCAATTTTATTTGGTGCTTGTGTTTATACCATCCCAAAGAATGCTATTAAATATTTTTACATATTTAAATTAATTCAAAATCAAGGGTTAACTGTTTTAACAATGGTACCTTCGATTATACATTATTTACGCCCATATTTTAACGAAATTAATAGCACAACAGTGCGTTATTGTAGTTTTGGAGGAGGAAAATTACATTCAGATATAGCACAAGAATGGAGTCTATGTATTCCAAAATCACAAATTTTCAATTATTACGGTCCTACTGAATTTACAGTATATAGTGGCTATTACCCATATGACCCCGAAACACACACAAAAAACCATAATGGTATTATTTCAATAGGGAAAACTTTAAACGCAGTTAAATATCTAATTGTCGACACTAACAATGTAGAAGTACCTATCGGTGAAACGGGCGAACTTTGCCTTGCTGGAAATCAACTCACCCCCGGATATTGGAAAAATGAAGAAAAAAATGCCGAAGCTTTTTTTGTAAGAGAAGAAAATGGAGAACGAATTCGATATTACAAAACAGGAGATCTTTGTTTTTTAGATCATGAAGGTGATTATATGTATGTTGGACGATCTGATTTTCAAGTAAAAATTAGAGGTTATAGAGTTGAATTGGGCGAAATTGAATTCTATGTGAAAGAAAAAATAGTACAAAAAGAAATTGTAGTTATTGATATCACCAATGAACTAGATAATACGGAGCTTGCCTTAGCTATTGTAGCGAAACCATTTGATTTATCAGAAGTACAAAAACATTTAAAAGAAAAATTACCATCGTATATGGTTCCAACAAAGTATGCCTTTTTTGATGAACTACCGCATAGCGTAAATGGTAAAGTTAATATGAAAGAATTGCGTTCAAAATTTTAAAAAAAAGTCATGAATACGAAAGAAATAAGTGAAGGGATACGAAAAGCCTTTGAAAAAGTATTAGAGAACTCTAATTTTATACTTAATGATACTACAACAGCCGAAGATGTGGATGGTTGGGAATCAATAACACACATGATGATTATAACTGAAATAGAAGAAACTTTTGATATTAAATTCAAATTAATGGATTTAATGAATATGACTAATGTGGGAGATCTAATTCAATCAGTAACCAAAGAACTAAATAATAAAAAATAAAAAACTTTATTTGGAATTACATAGTCGAGATAGATGAAATTATAGTAATTTACCTAAAACTACGTATAAATTCTTTAAAAATTAATCAGTTTTTTATTTATAAACACAAACAAAACCATTAAAATGAGCTTAAAGAAAATTCGCCTGTATGGAGCTGGAGGACATTCACAAGTTATACGAGAAGTTCTTGAAAATCAAGATTTTGAAGTAATCAAAACCTATGATGATAAACCAGATCAGACTCATTATGCTTCAAAAAATGTAAGCATTGGTGCTCGAAATGATTTAAGTACATTTCCTCATGATGGGCCATCAGTCATAATTGCAGTTGGTAACAATAGAGAAAGAGCTGAAATTGCAAAATTTCTCAAAAGTGACTTTGAAACTGCAATACATAAATCGGCAATAATTGCACCATCAGCTGAAATTGGTATTGGTACAGTTGTTTTTGCTGGTGCTATTGTTCAGCCCAATACTAAAATTGGAAAACATGTAATCATAAATACTGGTGCTAGTATTGATCATGATAATCTCATTGGAGATTTTGTTCATATATCACCAAAAGCTGCCTTATGTGGTCATGTCGAAGTTGGTGAAGGTTCACATATAGGTGTTGGCGCTGTGGTTATTCCTACCATTAAAATTGGTAAATGGTGTACTATAGGAGCAGGAACGATAATATTAAAAGATGTGCCCGATTATGCAACTGTTGTGGGTAATCCAGGCAAAATAATAAAGTATAACCATCCAATATGATTTTTTCCAATACATCACAAAATCTTACATTCATAGGTTCAGGAATCTCATCTTCTTTTACGCTACTAAATATCTTAGAGTCTATAGAAAACGATGATAATGAAGAAAAAGTAGCAATAACATTAATTGATAAATACCCTGAATTTTTCTGTGGAATTCCCTATGGTTCAAGATCGGGTTACTCCGTTTTACTAATCACCTCTTTAGAAAATTTTCTTCCAGAACCTGAATTAGAAAAATTTATTGAATGGCTAAACCAAAATAAAGACTGGTTGCTATTAGAATTCCAAAAAGAAGGTGGTGAATTATCACAAAAATGGTTAGATAATTATAGCGAAGAAATAGAGGCTAATAAATGGGGTAATCTTTTTATACCGCGCCGCTTTTTTGGTTGTTATATTGAAGAAAAATTAAATACTTTAATCAACATCCTTGAGAAAAGAAAAACCTTAACCCTTAATTTAATTAAAGGGGAAGTAATTGATATCGTTAAGATAAATCAAAATTATATTGTTGCTTTAGAAGATGGGTCGCATGTTTTTACTGAAAAGGTAATTTTAGCAGTAGGATCATTACCTACAAGAAAATTGTGGAAACAAAAAGACGTCATTGAAGAAGATAATCTTCTTTTTGTAAACCTTCCCTACTCTCCTTCTTTAAATTCAAATCTTGAGTACATAAAAAACTATGTACAAGAACGAAAAGGAAAAGCTACGAATGTGTTGGTAATTGGCTCTAATGCAAGTGGTTTAGAAATGATTTATAAATTAAATGATTCCCCCGAAATTAATGCGGGTATCAGCTCCTATAAGTTCATTTCAACACAAGGATTATTACCAGACTCAGAAGTTGATTATGAACGACAGAAGCATTTCGTGGCCAATCATTTAGAAGCTTTGGCACCTTCTCCTGTTTTAACTGCTAATGAAATTGCACAAGCAACGTATCAGGACTTAGAAGTAGCACATCAAGAAGAATTAGGTGCTGCAAGTACAGTTGGAATCATTTCAAGTGCATTTGGTAATCTTTTAAGTAAATTAGATACCCATGAATTAAAATCTTTTGCATGTCATCACGGTAATGAAATTGGCAGACGCCAACGTTGTGCTGGTACACACTACTCCAAAACTATTGATCATCTTAAAGAAATAGGAAAATTTGACCATATAGCGGGTCGGTTTCTAGGGTTGAAAAAAGAGGCTAATGATGAGTTTTATTTGGAATATTTAGATACCGCTACTCAAAAAGTTGATATTACAACTACGCCCGTACATCTTGTTATCAATTGCATCGGAGGTATGGATTTATTGAATGAAAATATTCCAGTATTAATAAAGAATTTAATTCAAAAAAAATATGTAGTTGCGAATGAATCACAAATAGGCTTTGATGTAAATGAAAATCTAGAGGCTCATATAAATCTACATATCGTCGGACCTTTACTTGCTGGAAATATCATTGAAAATAAAGCAGTATGGCATGTGGAGCATTGTGGACGAATAGTTTGGTTATCAAAGGTTTTAGCAGATAAAATACAAGAAAACTGGAAAGACAAACTGTACACAACAAATCCAAAATTAAGAATCACTCCTTTACATACGCAAACAAGTATTGAAAATTACAATGCTCGAATTAAAACTGACTGGCAAAGCAATCCCTATTATTTCTATGAATACTTTGCACATCATCAGAAAAAAGATAATGAATTAATCGTCTTAGAGCTATTTGATAATGGAAAACCATTGGCTTTAATGCCAATTATAAAAAGAACTATTCCAAACACCGATGGGACATATTTTGATGCTATTTCACCTTATGGTTATAGTGGTCCACTATTCAAAGAAAATCTTAGTAAACAAGTTTTCGAAAATTACTGGGCTCTAGTGGATGATTGGTACACTAAAAATAATATCGTTTCTGAATTTATACGTTTTGGTCTAAATGGCAATCACGCCCATTATTCGAGCTACCTAAAACCTACTTTGGTGAATGTATTTGGTTGTTTATTTTCGAATTTTGAATTGCAATGGGAGAATTTTCACTCAAAGGTTAGAAATAATTACAGGAAAGCCATAAACCAAAATTTGAAGTTTGAAATTTTCTCAGGAGACCAAATTGGAACTCCTCAAATTAAAGCCTTTTATACGATTTATATTGAAACAATGAAGAGGAATAATGCTTCCATAGATCTTTATTTTTCAATAGACTATTTTGTAAATTTAGTTCAACGTAACAATTCAAACTTTTCGTTAGCTTTTGCCTATGTAGATGAAGTAGCAATATCCACAGAACTTATCATTTCTCATAATAATTTTATATACGCTTTTTTAGGTGGTACTCTAGCTGATTATTACAGTTATAGACCAAATGATTTTCTTCGAGTAGAAATTATCAAATGGGGAATTCAAAAAGGGAAAAGAAAATACATTCTAGGAGGAGGAGTAAGTGACAATGATGGCCTTTATAAAAGTAAAAAAGCTTTTTTTCCTAAAGATATTGATGTTACTTTTTATACCGGTCGAAAAATTATCAATCAAAATATTTACGATGAACTAACCCAAAATAAAGAGAATAATATTAGAAAAGATAGTTTTTTTCCAGCTTATAGATAGACAAAACCTAAAGATATCGGACTGTTGATTAGAAGTGTTTACATCTAACTATAGTTTATTGATAAAAACCCTCTAGCGGATTCATAAGCCATCACCTATACTATAAAATTAGAAGGAATAAAATTCCTAGGATTAAAAATTTGATATTTAAATGTTATTCAATTCCATTGACTTTGTCATATTCTTACCAATAGTATTAGCCCTGTATTGGCTCGTAGTTAAAAAATACCAAAATTTAGTACTACTTGCCGCGAGTTATTTTTTTTATGGTTGGTGGGATTGGCACTTTTTAGCGCTAATACTATTTAGCTCATTAGTAGATTATAATGTAGCAAAACAGTTAGAAATTACTTTAAATCCCTCCAAAAGAAAAGTTTTACTTTATATAAGTATCTGTACCAATTTAGGGCTTTTAGGTTTTTTTAAATATTTTAATTTTTTTGCTGAGAATTTTGTCGAAGCCTTTACTATCCTTGGCTATAAGTTACCGGCATATCGATTAGATATTATTCTCCCTGTAGGTATTAGTTTCTACACCTTCCAAACCCTTAGCTACACAATTGATGTATATCGTAAAAAAATACATCCAACTAAAAGCGTAATAACTTTTTTAGCTTTCGTTAGTTTTTTTCCACAGTTAGTTGCAGGTCCAATAGAAAGAGCGGCTAACTTAATTCCACAATTTTTAAAACCTAGAGATTATGATAAAAATCAATTTTTTCTTGGTATTCGATTAATACTTTGGGGAGCATTCTTAAAAATAGTTGTTGCAGATAGAGCTGCAATATATGTCAATACAGTTTATAATAATGTTGAAAATCACGATGGCTTAACTTTTATAATCGCGACTATCTTATTTTCATTTCAAATTTATGGAGATTTTGCAGGGTATTCATTAATTGCAATCGGTACGGCTAAACTTTTTAATTTGAACCTTATGACAAATTTTAATCGTCCCTATTTTTCTTCATCAATACGAGAATTTTGGCAACGTTGGCATATATCATTATCTACATGGTTTAGAGATTATCTTTATATTCCTTTGGGAGGAAACAGAAGGTCAAAACCACGTTGGTTATTAAATATATTAATAACTTTTGTTATTAGCGGTCTATGGCATGGTGCTAATTGGACGTTTATAGCCTGGGGTGCCTTAAACGGCCTATATATTATCATAGAATTAGTATTCTTAAAGAAAATAAGACTTGGAATTATTAATGTGTTCTTTACATTTTTGGCAATTAACTTTAGTTGGATTTTCTTTAGAGCCAATAATATAAAAGAGGCTATAGAAATAATTCAGGATATTATATTTAAACCAGGAAATATCTTTATTGGAAGTGGTGATGATATTGCTTCATCAATTTATGCATTTATTGCTGTTTTTTTACTTTTGCTTGTGGAAATTAAAGATGAATATTTTAGTACTTATAGTAGTATCACAAATAATAAATATCAAATAATACGCTTATCAGCATATTCTATTTTGATATTTATTATTATATATCTTGGAGTCTTTAATGACAACCAGTTTATTTACTTTCAATTTTAATTATATGCAATTTAAAGAAAGATATAGTACGCTACGTATAAGTATTAAATTTTTAGCTATTATAATCCTAACAGATATTGTTTTAGGCTCAGTAGCCAAAGCTCTTTTTTTTAATCAAAAAACTGGTAAATATGCCAGATCTACTTATGCTATCGAAGAGACAAATGCCGAACTTTTAATTTTAGGAAGCTCGCATGCTATACGGCAATATATACCAGAAATATTTGAAGAGAACTTAAATAAAACTTGTTATAATGCAGGAGCGGAAGGTCAGCAATTAATCTATCAATACGCATTAGAGCGTATGATATTAAAAAGGTATCAACCGCAAATAATGCTACTAAATATTGATGAAAATTGGTTGTATACATCCGAAAATGCCTACAATAGATTAAATGACCTTTATCCATATTACTCCAAAGAGAAAGATGTATTACGGTCTATATTTATTAAAAAAGCCCCTTGGATTGATTTTCAAATGTTATCTAAAACATATCAATTGAATTCTACTTTAGTCCATATTGCTAGGTACTATATGTCCCCACAAAAAGATTATAATGGATATCGACCGCTGTACGGTGCCATGAAGCCTGTTGAAAAAGAAGCAAATAACAATACCTTCCCTAGTGAGATAAATCATGATTTTGTTTCTGTATTAAAAGCTATCATAGAAGATGCTAAAGAAAATAATGTGCAGCTAATCTTTTCAAGCTCTCCAAATCCAGTACCTATAAATTTTTTACAAAACAAATCAATGCAAAAGATTATCGCTATCGCCAAAGAAGAAAATATTCCTTATTTGAACTATTATAATTCTCCTTTGTTTACTGAAAAATGGGAATTTTTTCACGATATAGATCATTTGAATGATAAAGGTGCCACATTATTCACAAAACTGTTATCTAATGATTTAAAGGCATTTCAATAATCCAAATTCATTAATTATCTCCTTTTAATTTGTTTTATCTTCTAAAAACTAGCAGTAACAGCTATTTATAAAAACATATGTTTATAAATTATATAATTAATTAAAACAAGATATTAATAAGCTATATATATACTGACATTTATCATCTTTTTTAAGCTTTATGTCCTCTAATTTGGACACTGCAAATAAGAAATAATAGAATGCGTATAATCACCTTCTATTAAACTTTAATTATCATTAAATAATGGAGTCCAAATTGATGAAATCAAAAAACATTAGACTTTATGGTGCAGGGGGACATTCCTTTATTATTCAGCAACTTTTAAAAAAAAATAATATCAAAATTACTGATGTGTTTGATGATAATCCAAACAACCATCATCCCGCATTTGATGAAGTACTGCCTGGTGCAGCTATTAATATTCTTGATTTCCCCTTTAAAGGCGATCCATTTATAATTGGTATCGGAAACAACTTACAACGAGCAAAAATTGCAAATTTTCTAAAAGGCAATTTCTCAAAAGCCATACATAAAGCTACAACCATAGATACTACTGTGATAATTGGTGATGGAACAGTGGTATATGCAGGAGCTGTAATTCAACCGAATACAACAATTGGAAAGCATGTAATTATTAATACCTCGGCTAGTGTAGATCATGATAATATAATCCATGATTTTGTACATATTTCGCCAAATGCTGCGTTATGTGGTGTGGTAGAAGTTGGTACTGGATCGCATATTGGCGCGGGTGCTGTAGTGATCCCCGAAATAAAAATTGGAAAATGGTGTATTATAGGAGCAGGAACTGTTGTTATTAAAGATGTTCCTGATTATGCAGTAGTGGTTGGTAATCCTGGAAAAGTAATTAGAATAAATAAAGCCGTATGCATTTAAATCTTAAAATTAAATCAGCTTGTTACTGCAGCTTTTCAAAAGTAAATTCTTTATTTGAAGTCTTTCGCTTATACATACAAAAAGAACTCGTCTTTACTTCTGAATAGTCTTGATTCTCGCTTAGTATCACCTGAACAGTATACTCGTTTACATTCTCTTGTGTTTGAACTAATCTAGGCGTATGAACACCTAATTTTTCTCCTGTGCAGTAGATAATCACCATTTCTTTTTCAAAATCTATTGATGGTATTGCCAAACCAGGCTTTCTTGTTCTGTTAATTTGTGAGAAGAAATCTCTAAGGGCTTTAGGTTCTTTTAGTATTAAAATCTCTGGATGTACTAAACCGCTATAATTATCACTCAATAAAAACACTAACTCATTTTGCTTGTCATTCTTATTTTCAAACTTTGTAAAAGAAGAACCTATTTTTTTTTGACCATTACACGAGATAAAAAATAAGAGAATGCATATATACTTCATAGCCTTAATGCATGTTTTTGAATCTGAATTGTAATGCCTTTTCATAGATTGCTTCATACAATGGTACAACTCTTTTAATATCAAATCTAAATGCATTCTTTACTGCATTTTCTTTGAATGTGTTTAAAACAGTATCGTTCTCTAAAATTTTTATTCCGTTTTCTGCCATTTCAGCTACATTACCTACATCACTCAAAAAGCCTGTTTCTCCTTGAATATTTACTTCTGGTATTCCTCCTGCATTACTAGAAATTACAGGTACCTTATTAATCATAGCCTCTAAAGCGGCTAAACCAAAACTCTCTGATTCAGAAGGCAGTAAAAACAAGTCAGAGAAACAAAGTATTTTATCGATCTGATTACTATTACCTAAAAATATAACCTTATCTGCAATTCCTAATTCTTCACAAAGCAATTCTGCTTTTTCTTTCTCTGGCCCCTCACCTACCATAATTAGTTTTGCGGGCAGTTGCTTTTGAATTTTATTAAAGATTCGAATAACATCAGGAATTCGTTTTACCTTTCTAAAATTACTTATATGTGTAATGATTTTTTCATCATCATTTGCCATTAACGAACGCTGACAATCGGTAAAATTATTTCGATATTTTGAAGTGTCTATAAAATTTGGAATGACCTCAATATCGTTTTCAATATTGAAAAGTTCTAGAGTTGCATCTTTTAAATTCTGAGAAACAGAAGTAACAACATCAGATTTATTGATGCTAAAAGTTACAGCTGGCTTATAAAATGGGTGTTTACCTACTAGCGTTATATCTGTTCCATGTAAAGTTGTTATCATAGGAATAAAGATACCTTCTTCTTGTAGCATTTTTTTAGCCATATACCCAGCATAAGCATGGGGTATCGCATAATGCACATGCAGCAAATCTATACCATATAACCGTACGGTATCCACCAATTTACTTGACAGTGCTAATTCATAAGGCTGATAATGGAATAATGCATATTCTGGAACATGAACTTCATGAAAAAATATTTTATTACTCAACAACTCTAAGCGTACCGGTTGTTTATACGTTACAAAATGAATTTCATGTCCGCGTTCTGCAAGAGCAATTCCTAATTCTGTAGCAACAACACCACTTCCTCCAAAAGTTGGATAACAAACAATAGCAATTTTCATCTGTTGATATGTATTATTTTTTTAATTGTCAGCTGTAATATGTCAATTACTAATTTAGGTAAACTTCCTAAAAAGCGGTTTGGCATATTTCAAGATTTTTAATTAGGTCGAAAAAAACCAATTCTAATTACATTCAAAACTAGTATTTAATTCTCTATTGCATCATAAATAGCCTGTTGAATTCTAGTTCTTAACCCAGATTTAACTAAAAGTGTATTGCTGGCTGTGGGGTATGTCCTATTAGATAAGAAAACATAAATCAACTCCTTATCTGGGTCAGCCCAAGTATAAGTACCTGTAAATCCACTATGTCCAAAGCTTTTTTGAGATACACACCCGCAGGTTGGTGCACCGGATTTTAAATCGGGTTTATCAAAACCTACTCCTCTGCGTACATTTTCATTACAGAAATAACAGGTATTAAATTTTTTTACGGTTCTAGCGTTCATAAACCGTTCGCCACCGTAAAAACCACCTTGTAGATACATCTGCATGATTTTCGCTACATCATTAGCATTGCTGAATAACCCAGCATGCCCACCTACTCCGCCTTGCATGGCTGCGCCCATATCATGCACGTAACCTTGAACAGTTTCATAACGATAATAATTATCTTCTTCACTAGGTACTATTCTCTCTTTTGAAAATTTTTCTAAAGGGTTATAGGTCATATTATTTGCTCCTAGTGGCGCATAAAATAGTCTATTAGCTAATTTATCTTGCCCCTCACCATAGGTATCTTCAATATATTTATGAAAAACATAATAGCCTACATCACTATATCGATACCTATTTGATTTAAGATCTTGTCTTCCTATTCTGTTATAAATCGAATCTTTATAAGCGTCTGTTAAGTACAGTTTATCACTAACTTTAATAGAAAAACCATTCATAGGTTTATTCCTATAAAATTCACCAGAAGGTTTCCGCTCATCATTTAGTGTGCTCACATAAAAAGCAATCCAAGCTGGCAATCTTCCATAATGTGAAAGTGCTTTTAAAACAGTTACATTTTTAAGTTCTGTAGTAGCATATTCAGGATTTAAATCTTTAAACGTCTGATTCAGTGATATTTTACCCACCTCTTCCATTTGCATAACAATGGGTAATGTAGATAATATTTTGGTCAAGGATGCTAAGTCAAAAATATGTTCTGTAGTTAATTGCTCTTTAGAAGCATACGTAGGTTTCCCAAATGCCTTATTATAAATTACTTTTCCTTTTCTGGCTATTAAAACCTGTGCTCCAGGATACATCAAAGAATCTAAGCCATTTTGCACCAAATCATCTACTGCTGCTAATTTACTAGAATTCATTCCTACCCTTTCTGGAAAACTATAACCCAATCTTAAAAGTGAATCCAATTGAATACCTTTATTAACTGGCAAATCGGGGTGAGCAGTTACAGGTAATATCCCTTTTGCAGGTATGGCTCCAAAGAGTACTTGTGCAGCTTTCTCTTGTGCTAATAGGCTATTTTGAAAAGCTACTACAATACCATCTATACCCACCAGACTTTTTATATCTAGTAAAGCATAAGGTTTTGCAAACTCGGTTAGAATAAGATTGGATGTTCTGAGTGTGGATAGTTCGTTTAAAATATTCAGCTCTTCACTGGTGTATTTATAGGATTTCCATGGACTTTCATTATTTTTATGATGCCCGACAATTATTAAATTATAGGCTGCCATACCATTTGGATTAGCAGTAATTTCAGATACAGCTACTTTAGTTACAGCAGTATATTCATTCAATTCTTTAAAAAAAGCATCTCCACTATCATCACCTAATTCTACATATGCTATCTTTTTATTCTCTAAATTTTTAATGGGTAATAATGTAAAATCATTCTTTACAACCGTAATCGCATTTTCAATAGCCTGCTCATAGATTAAATCGTTTTCTAAGCTATTCAAATCTTTATATAAATTGTCAATAGCAATAGGAGCATATTTTTGTAAGCCAGCTTTATATTTAGCCATCAAGATCTTTTTCACAGAAGCGGCTAGTCGGTTTTCTGATATTTTACCTTTCTCGTAAGATTTAAGCAGTCTAGCTTTTGCACTGACTACATCTTTTGGCATTAACAAAATATCATTCCCAGCAATAAAAGCAGCAAGTTCAACATCACCTGGATTTTTTGAAACTCCTACGCCACTCATATTTAAGGCATCGGTAAAAACTAAGCCTTTAAAACCCATCTCTTCCTTGAGAATTCCTGATATAATTTGCTCTGATAATGAAGAAGGTATTTCTTCTTGCATTTCTAAGCTAGGAACACTCAAATGAGCAACCATGATAGAGCTTATACCTTCGTTTATTAATTTTTTAAACGGATACATTTCTATACTATCTAATCGCGCTCTTGTAAACGGAATTTGTGGTAATGCTTTATGAGAATCTGTAGACGTATCTCCATGTCCTGGAAAATGTTTTCCGCTTGATAGTACGCCTTCACTTTCCATTCCCTTCATAAAAGCAATACCATTACGCACTACATTCTCTCTGTTTTCACCAAATGAACGATTCCCTATTATAGGGTTTTGTGGATTTGTATTGATATCAATATCTGGTGCAAAATTAATATGCACACCTAACCTCTTTGCATGTTTACCGATTTGCCTCCCTACTTTTTTAACAATAGAACTATCGCTGATTGCCCCTAAAGTCATATTCCAAGGAAAAGCATACGTAGAATCTAATCGCATTGCTAGCCCCCATTCAGCATCCATCGCTATCAATAATGGTATTTTGGAAACCTCTTGATAAGCGTTGGTTAATTTAGCCTGTTGCACAGGACCTCCAACTGAAAAAATAACACCCCCAATATGTTGCTCTTTAACTAACTGCTTTATTCTATCAGTACTAGCTTTATTCTGATTCGAT
>TARA_R110002049_G_scaffold45022_3_pt1 | contig 20376 bp, 24 predicted proteins | sample TARA_R110002049 | Tara Oceans TARA_R110002049 (sample SAMEA4396941) | marine metagenome | biome: Polar Biome; feature: [SRF] surface water layer (ENVO:00010504); material: water (ENVO:00002006), including particulate matter (ENVO:01000060) such as... | depth 5 m | reverse complement strand
TTTTTTATTCTGAATAAAGAAAAATATGCATTAACTCACTTAATTAAAGGTATGAAAATAGATTTCGATTACCACACAGTTTTAAAAGAGCTGTATCCTTCTGTTTATGAAAATAAAGCAGTACAAAGTTTAATTGAAAATTATAAAAAAGCAAATGAGTAGTTGCTTTTCTATTTATAAAATTAAAAAATCCTGAATTATATAATTCAGGATTTTTTGTTTTAAGATTGTTTTAAACTAAAAAAAGTAAGCGCTGTTTTATACAAAACAGCGACTTACCAAGTAAACTAATAAAACCAAGTATTAGTAACTATATTAGAAGTTAGCTTTCTAATAAATTTTTATTCTGAAAAAGGTTTATGATTAAAACTTAAAACCCTTTTTAATTTCCAGATATTTTTTTCTAAAATCCAAAGGTGCGTAAAATCTGCAATTCCTACAGTTTCTAAAACACCACTTTCTTTATTTTGAAACGTATGTTTCCCTTTTTGTATTGCGCCATATAACAAGCCATTTTTCTTTAAAGAATAAACTTCTAAAGATTCGTCTACCAATGTTCTAGTAAAACTTTCTGGTGTTGCACAAATATTATTTTTCACAGCAGTAATAAATTCTTCTTTATTTTGTACCCCAGCCACGTCATGATAAAATTCAAAATCATCAGAAATAATTAAAGATAATTTTTTAGTTTCACATGTATTAAAAGCACTTTCAAAAAGAACACTGTCTTTACTTTTTAACGTTTTATATAGTTCTGAAGTTCTATTTACCTGTGCATTTGTTACCCAAGTGAATAAGAAGAAAATAATAGCGAATATAATTTTAAAAAGAAAAGAGTTTTTAAAAGGTTCTAAAAATGAATTCATGGTTGGTTGTTTAAGAATTCTTCAGGCTATTTGTAACCTGAAGAAAACTAGGTTTGGTTGATTGATATTCTTTTTACTTTTTAGAAATACTTCCTCCAGAAGAAGATTTCTTGTTAACAACAGTTGGGTTTCCTCTAAAATCAATATCTCCACCACTTGTTGCATTTGCTTCAATTTTTTCTGATGCATAAACATCTACATCTGCACCACTAGTAGCTTTAGCAATAACGTTTTTACTTTCTAAATCAAAAGCATCAATAGAACTTCCACTGGTTGCACTTGCAGCAAGGTTAATGGCAGTTCCAAAAATCTTAATATCAGAACCACTAGTTGCTCTTGTTTCTACATTTTGTGCTTCAACTTCAATATTAATATCTGCACCACTTGTAGCACTTACAGAAATTTCTTTTGTTCTAATAATTGTTTCACTGTACACATCACTACCACTTGTAGCTTTTAAAAGATTAAGATTTTCTAGTGTTACGTAAACTTTTTTAGATTTTGATCTCCAAATATTTTTTTCTACATATATATTTAAAACACCGTCATTTACTTCTGTAATAATAAGATCGTGAAGATTTTCATCTGCTCTAACAGATATTTTAGTATCTCCTTGACTAATGTATAAATCTATTCCTGAGCTTACTTTTATACCAGAAAAGTTGTCATTTAGCGTACGTTGTTTAACAATAACATTTTTGTTTCCAATAACTCTATTAAACATATCTGCGCCACAAGAGCTAAAAATTGTTGTTATAAAAAGTACTACAAATAATTGGTTGATTGATTTTTTCATGATGTTGGTTTTAATTTAGATGATAAATATCTTTTAATAGACGCATATCATCTAAATTTAGTTGCTCAGTTGTAATTTTTTTTGGTTGAATTGTATTAAATTGTTTTTTCTTCTAGTTCATCTTCGTCATTATCTTCAATTTCTATAATACAATCTGTACATTTTAAAACTTCTTCAGTCATTTCAAAATTATGATTCACCATATCTCTATCGTCCATTCTTGTTTCGTTTTTAACATCATATAAAAATGATTTTATAGAATTATCAAAATAAACCTTTGTGCTTTCTGGTATAAAAACAGTAATATCTATTTCTTCATCTTTAAAAACGTTTTTTATATCTGATAAGAAGAAAGCGTCAAAAATAATTTCATTATTGTTAATGGAGTATTTATATTGAATTTTCTCTGCATTTTTACTTGCTCTAATATTACTTCTGTCATAAGACTCTTTCTGTACAATTATGTATGCAGTATCTGTGCTACTTCTTTTAACATCTATACGAACATCATTGGTGTAAACCATTCTCTTGTTGTCTACCTCAACTTCATGTCTTCTAGAAGTTCTTCTTAAATTGTGTTGGTAATAGATATTATCATCATTCTGTACTTTTAAAACCAACGTATCTTTTTTAGCTATACTTAAAGTGTTTTTATCTACATGTTTACCATAGTTGGCATGTGTAGTTCCAAATTCTATTGCTGTAAATATTATTGTTAACAATGCAGCTATCCAAATTGCTAATAAAGTTAAAGAAGTAGCTTTGCTAAATTGTTTAACGTTGCTAGATAATATTCTTAGACCTAAAACAAGTAATATTAAAAAAGGAATACCAGTTAAAAGAAAAAGAGATATAGTTAAAACCCATCTAGGTAAAGACGCATCATGAAAAAAGTCTGGATACGTAACAAAATTACCATCAATATTTAAAAACTCTAAACTTCCTACAGAAAACCCTCCAATAATAAGAGATAAAACAACGCATGCTCCTACAATTACAAATATTACACCCATAAACTTTCCTAATACTTTAAAGAAAGCAAGTATAATTTTACCAATTGTGTTTAAAAAATCTTGTAAGCCGTTATTTTTTTTTGTCTTTGCTGAAAAAGTTTCATTCATTTTTTGTGAAAACTCATTAGCACCATCTTTAAATTTCTCTGAAGCTTGGTTAGCTACATTTCTTACATTTTCTGAAACATTGGTAAACTCTTCACGAATTTTCTTTTCAATATTATCAATATTTACAGGTTCTCCTTCCATTTGCAGTTTTTCTGCAGTAGTTCTAGCCTCTGGTAACAAAATCCAAAGAATTATATATAGAAGGAAACCAAAACCTGCTCCAAAAAATAAAGCCAATAAACCTAAACGAATCCAGATAGTATCAATATCAAAATAATGCGCAATACCAGAAGCAACACCACCTAAGAATTTATCATCTCCATCTCTAAAAAGTTTTTTTCCAGAATTGTTATTTCTAGTGTAAGAATAACTAGAATCTGAATATGCTTCTTCGGCTTCTGCATAATCTTCTGGTTGCCCCATAATAACAATAATATCTTCTATATCACTCTCATTAACAACTTGTCTTGCGTCTGTTATTTTTTCTGATAAAAGCTCGCTAATACGCGCTTCTATATCTGCAATTATTTCATTTTTTCCTTGCGGATCTTCGCTTAAAGATTTAGAAATAGATTCTAAGTATCTTCTTAGTTTTTGGTAGGCTACTTCATCTATGTGGAAGAAAAATCCGCCTAAATTAATATTTATTGTCTTATTCATCTGAAGTTGGTTTTGTGCTAATTACTTGGTTAACTGCGTTTACTAAATTACTCCATGTTTTGTCTAATTCTTTTAAAAACATGCCTCCGTTTTCTGTTAAAACGTAGTACTTTCTTGGTGGGCCAGAGGTTGATTCTTCCCATCTATAAGATAATAATCCTGCGTTTTTTAAACGGGTTAATAACGGATAAATGGTTCCTTCAACCACAATCATTTCTGCACTTTTTAGCGTAGAAAGAATTTCAGAGGTATATGCATCTCCATTTTTTAAGATGGATAAAATACAGTACTCTAAAACACCTTTTCTCATTTGTGCTTTTGTGTTTTCTATCTTCATATAGTGTGGTTTATTTTATAAATTTTATGGTAAAAGGATACTTGTAATTTTCTCCTTCTTTTGCTTTTAATGAAGCAATAATAACCAATGCAATTCCTACTAAATATATAATTCCTGTTATTGTGCCAAACCCAATAAAACCTAAAATATTATGAGAGTTTAAATCAAAATTTATATTAAAATTATCAAAATTATTAAAGTTTCTAAAAAAAGAACTAAACGCAAACGGAATAAAAGTTAAGGTTAAAAGAAAAGAGTATAATGTGTAGCTTAAATTAAAATTTACAGCCTCTTTACCTTGTTCATCTAAAAACGGACTTCTTTCTTTTAATGTTTGCCACGCAATTAAAGGTGTAATTATATGACCAAAAGGAAATATAAAACCTGCAAATGCAGAAATGTGTATTAAAAAGGCATTGGTATTTTGGTTATTTTGTTTCATGTTTTCTAAAGTGTATAATACTTTCTTATGCAAATATATATCTTTAAAAAGGTATTATGCAATACATAGTACTATAATTAACATTTCTTTAACATTTTGTTTTATGACGTTATTTTCTAAAAAAGTGTTAAATTGCCAGTAAATACAATACTTATGAAGATTACTCCAAAGAAAATAAATATGTTTATGATGTTAAAATTACCTTTAGCATATTTAGGAGGAGTTAGGGTGAAATCACTTTCTAACGAAAAATCACTTGTTAAAATTACTCATAAATGGATGAATCAGAATCCATTTAAGAGTATGTTTTGGGCAGCACAAGGTATGGCAGCAGAAATGGCTACAGCTGTTTTAGTAATGAAGGCTATAGAGGATTCTAATTTAAAAGTTTCTATGTTAGTCACCCACCAAGAAGCAGATTTTTTTAAAAAAGCCAAAGGGAAAATTATGTTTTCTTGCTTAGGTGGTTCGCAAATAAGTAATGCAATTAAAGTTTCTAATGAAACAAAAGAAGGGCAAGTTGTTATTTTAACTTCCGAAGGAAAAAATGAAGAAGGAGTAGTAGTTTCTGTTTTTACTTTTGAGTGGAGTATAAAAGTAAAGTCTTAAAAAGTTAATTAAGATTTTGATTTATGCTTTTGATATAATTTTGGCTTTTCTTCATTATAATCACAATCTTGAAAAATACCACAAGAAGTATTAGGTCTAGCTAAAGATTTAGTTTCTTCATATTTTTTTGATAATGCTTCTATTTCTGGAGATAAATATTTCATAACATTTTTAGAATTTATTATATAAAAAAACCGAGCGTTAAACTCGGTCTTTTTAAATGGTATTATTTGTTTTCTTTAGCTTTTATATCGCTAATATACTTGTCTAAGCGTTTACCGTAAATAGATTTTTTAACATCTATAGAAAGAGAGTTATTAATTGTGTCTAATAACTTTATGTTCGCGTCATATAATTCTGTTAAAGCAATATAAGGTGCAGCCTCAGAGTTAGAGTTTGTTAAAGCAAAATTAGTAGTGTATAAATACTTTCTTCTAATCATTCTTTCAAAATCTTTTTGTACTTTTTCTATAAGATCTAAATCTTTAGATTTAGCTGCATCAAATTCTTTTTTAATAAATTCTAATCGTTGATTTTTAAACTTATTATTTATTTCTAAAAAGTTATTTAAAACTACTTGATTCTTAGATCCTATAATTTCTGGATTAAAACCAAAAATATCAATATTATCATTAATTGTAATAGTTCCTTTATCTCCAAAGAATAAAATTCTTTTATCTGTAGTATTACCATCAAAAGTTAAATAATACATTACAGGAGAATCTACATTGTCTGTTAGTTTAAAATTTCCATCACCCAAAACAGTTACAGAATCTACAGAAACTAAAGCGGTATCTTTCATTTTCTGAAGATATAAAGTACCTTTCTTAAGTCCTTTAATGTTTCCTTCAACAATCATATTTCCATCTTTTTTAGATGAACAAGCAATTATTAAGATTGATACTACTAAAACGGCTATTATTTTCTTCATTTGTTGTAAAATTTAGTCTGCAAATATGCTTTATTTTTTTAAATAGTTGAAGCTAATTCCATTAAAATTGTACACAAAATTGCACCAACAGTACCAATTGCGTAACCAAAAACGGCTAATAAAACTCCTACGGTTGCTAAAGATGGGTGAAATGCTTGTGCAACAATTGGAGCCGATGCAGCGCCACCAACGTTTGCCTGACTACCAACTGCTAAAAAGAAATACGGTGCTTTTATAATTTTTGCAACTATAATTAAAAGTACAGCATGTATTGTCATCCAGACAAAACCAATAGCTATTAAGCCTGGGTTTTCAAAAGCCTGATTTAAATCCATTTTCATACCAATAGTTGCTACTAGAATGTAAATAAAAATACTACCTAGCTTACTTGCTCCAGCGCCTTCATAATTTTTAGCTTTTGTATAAGATAACAAAATTGCTACAATTGTAGAGATGCTAATAAGCCAGAAAAAACTAGACCCTAAGAAAGAAAATACATTACGCCAAGTTTGTGATTCTATAGAAGTCACAAATTCAGAGAAAAATTGACTTAGGTACTTTGCTGAAAAATGTCCAAAACCAACAGTTCCAAAACCTATAGCTAGCATAATCATAAAATCGGTTAAAGTTGGGTTCTTTTTTACTTTCTGTGTAAAAGTTATTACTTTCTCCTTTAATTCTTCTATAGCAGAGGTGTCTGCTTTTAACCATTTGTTAATTTTATCTTTTTTACCAATTCCTATTAATAAAATAGCCATCCAAACATTGGCAATAACTATGTCTACAATTACCATTCCTCCGTATTTTGCAGGATTGTATTTATAAATTTCTAACATAGCAGTTTGGTTTGCACCACCACCAATCCAACTTCCAGCTAATGTAGATAAACCTCTCCAAACTGCATCAAAATCTGCACCACCAACTGTTTCTGGAGAAAATATTGAAATTAAAAGTATTGCAATCGGACCGCCAATAATTACACCTATAGTTCCTGTAAAAAACATAATTAATGCTTTAGAACCTAAGTTAAAAATAGCTTTTAAATCAATACTTAATGTCATTAAAACTAATGCTGCAGGTAATAAAAAACGACTGGCAACATAATAAAGTTGAGAACTGTTCTTAACAACTTCTCCTGTTGCATTTTCTGTTTCCCATTCTGGTGCTATTATTCTGAATGTTGTAAATATTGCAGGAATAAAATACGCCATAAACAAACCTGGTACTATTTTATAAAACTTTGGCCAAAAACCAGTCTTTAAATTTTCTGTGTAAAATACAAAACCTAAAGAAATCATTAAAATACCAAAAACAATGGCATCATTAGTAAAAATTGGCTGCATAATTAAATTGTCTTTTTAGAAAAATCTGTGTTTAAAATAATTCCTAATTGTATTCTTTCAAATACATCATTAGGTGTTTTAATTTGAAAATAACCCATTTTTAATTTTAGGCTATTATTTAATTTATGAATAAAACCTGCTCCTGTCCAATTTTGTGAAAATGTTTTAGACTCATTTAAGTTTAAAAAAACTTCATTAAAAGCATAAACACTCCAAGTATTAGAAATTGGGTAACTAATATTTAAATCGTAACGTAACCAATGATTAAACTGATCTGTAGTAAAATCTCTGTGGATAAAGCGTTGTTCAAATCTAAAACGGTGTCTTGCATTAAACTTACCCCATTTAGACTTTAAATTTAAATCTTCATAAAAGCGATATTCATATAAATCTGTAGAAGGGGTTGCATATTCTAAATCTGCTGTTGCATAACTTACTCCTAAGGTAACATTCGTTTTTGGATTAAATATATAATTTATTCCTAGTCTATATATTTCTTGTTGAAATTCACTTGTTAATTCATAATATCTAAAATGGGCCATTGTTTTTAATGAATACTTTTCAGATAATTTATGAGAACCATTGTACATGTACCAAGTACCAAGTTTATTTTCAGCATTTTTTTGTGCTTGAGCTTTATAAATAATAAAGCTCAAACACAATAAAATAATTATTTTACGCATATTTTAATTAGTTGAATAGATTTTAGTTTCTTTAAATAAAGAGACTTTTATATTTTCTGTGCTAGTTTTATACGCTTGCCAATCATTGTTAAAGAAACTATTTGTTTCGCTAACAACTTTTTTAAATTCTTCTTTAAATTGATTAATTAAGACACTTTCTGTAGAGGTTTGTTCGCCAAAACGAGAACGTACATAACTACTAGCTTGCCCAAAACGTTGGTTTACCGTAATTTCTGGGTTTCTAGTAATACCTTGTCTTTTATCAATTGTACCTAAGAATTTTGCAGTTAAAGCTTCAATTTTTTTAATGATTTCTGAAGAAGATTTAATTGCTGTTTTGTATTTCTTCTTATCTTCTTTAGATAATTGAGATTTAATAGCAGTTGCAGTGTTTTTACTTTCTACTAATTGTTTTACAACGTTTGCAATTTTTTCTTGATAGCTTTCTAGTTCTTTACTAGCAGCATATTTCTGATTTATAGCAGCATCTGAAATTTCTAATCTAGGATCGAACTCAACTTTAATAGTTTGTTCAGAAACTTCATTTCCAAAAGTCATTTTTAATTTATAAGTTCCTGGTTTTACAGAAACTCCACCAGCTTCTCTAGTAGATTTTCTTATTCTTCTAGATGCTCTATCAACTCCTTTTTCTCTTAAATACCAAGTGGTTTTATGAATTCCATTTTCTTTTGGTGCTTTAAATTTTAAAGTTCTAATTTGTCTTTCACCATCAAAAATTTCTAATTTAATAGAATCGTATTTAACCGCGTTTTTATCTTTTTTATCAACTTTTGGCTTATTTATAAAGTAAGATATAATTGCGCCACTTCTTCTGTTTTCTCCTTGATATGTTGCATCTGCGCCAAATCTACTTCCTGTTGGTTGTTGTCTAGCAGCTTGATAAGCAGTTGGAGGAGAAAATAATACCAATTTATTGTTAGTAACATTTTTGTTAGCAATTGCTCTTAATGGGCGAATATCATCTAAAACCCAGGCAGCTCTACCAAAAGTACCAATAACTAAATCTTGTTCTCTTGGGTGAATTACTAAATCTTTTACAGGAACTGTAGGGAAACCGTTAGTCCATTTTGTCCACTTATCACCAGCGTCAATAGAAATGTATAAACCATCATCTGTACCTAAAAATAGTAAGTTTTTATTTTCAGGGTCTTCTATAATTGCCAAAGCATAACTTTGTACATCATCTGCATCAACAATACGTTCCCAAGATTTACCATAGTTTTTTGTTCTATAAGCGTAAGGTGTATAATTAAAACGTCTATAATCATTAGCTACTAAAAGTGCTTCACCTTTATTTTTGTTTGAAGCTTTAATTTGCGTTATCCAACTATTTTCTGGTAAGCCTTTTATGTTTTTTGCAACATTTGTCCAAGAATCTCCACCATTCATAGTAATATGAACTTGTCCATCATCTGTAGCAGCCCATAAAACATCTTTTTGTAAAAGAGAAGGTTCTATAACTAAAACAGTACAATGGTTTTCTGCACCAGTTGCATCCATAGTTAAACCACCACTTTCTGCTTGTTTTAATTTTTCTGGATCATTTGTTGATAAATCTGGAGAAATAACGCTCCAAGTTAAACCTTTATCTGTTGATTTATGTACAAATTGACTTCCGAAATAAAGTGTGCTATTATCAAACGGATCTATGTTTATAGCAGAGTTCCAATTAAAACGTAATTTAACGTTTGCATCTTTATGTGTTGGTTTAACAGAATAGTTATTACCTGTTAAATAATCGAATCTAGAAACAGAACCTTGTTGGCTCATTGTCCAGCCATATCTAGAATCATCTTTATCTGGCACCACATCAAAACCATCTCCAAAACTTATTTCTTGCCAATAAGAATTTCTAATTCCTTGAGACTTCCAAACATAAGCAGGACCTCTCCAAGAACCATTGTCTTGCATTCCACCATATACATTATAAGGGTATTCATTATCTACATTTATATGATAGAATTGTGCAACAGGAATATTACCAATAAAACGCCAAGATTTTCCACCATCTTTTGTAATGTTTAAACCACCATCATTTCCATCTATCATAAATTTACCATTCGTTGGGCTAATCCACCAAGCATGATGATCTGGGTGAACTCCATTATCTACACCATAAGCAGGCATTAATTCTTTAAAACTTTTTCCTCCATCTTGAGAAACGTTTATATATGTAAAAACAGTGTACAATCTATTTTCATTCTGAGGATCTACATAGATTTCAGAATAATAAAAAGGACGATTTCCAATACCAGGTTTGTCGTTTATTTTTTTCCATTTAAAACCACCATCTTCACTTTTATAAAGTGCATTTTTTTTAGCTTCAACCAAAGCGTAAATCACATCTGGATTGTTTGGTGCTATTGCTACACCAATTCTACCTAATTCTCCTTTAGGAAAACCTTCTTTTTCTGTTATTTGTTTCCAATTATCTCCACCATCATGTGTAATATACAATCCACTTCCAGTTCCACCAGATTTAAAAAACCAAGGATCTCTTTTGTGTTCCCACATTGCAGCAATTATTTTATTAGGATTTTTAGGATCCATTATTAAATCTGCAGCACCAGATTTAGAATTTGTGTGTAAAATTTGTTTCCAAGTTTTACCACCATCTATCGTTTTATATACACCACGTTCTTTATGCTCTCCCCAAGGAGAACCAATTGCGCCAACATAAACTATATTTGGGTTTGTAGGGTCTATAAGAACTCTGTGAATATGTCTTGTTTTTTCTAATCCCATGGCTTTCCAAGTTTTACCAGCATCTAAAGATTTATAGATACCAAAACCACCATTTAAGCTATTTCTTGGATTTCCTTCTCCAGTACCAGCCCAAATTACACTTGGGTTAGATTGTTGAATGGCAACAGCTCCAATAGAGGCTGTTAATTCTTTTTCAAAAATTGGGTCCCATTTTACACCTCCAGAAGTAGATTTCCAAATTCCACCAGAAGCTGTACCAACGTACATTATTTCTGGGTTAGATTCTACAACGTCTATAGAAGTTACACGTCCAGACATTCCTCCTGGACCAATATTTCTAGGTTTCATGTTTTTTACCATATCCATAGAAAACTCTTGCGAAAAGAGTAGGGAAGTAGCACATAAAAAAAGTAAGGTAATTAGTTTTTTCATTAGTTTTGAGTTTGTTTATTTGAATAATAGCGAACAAGATACAAAATAGAAAACGCTCAATAAAAATTGAGCGTTTTTTTAACATTTAAATGATAATTTGTAGATGAAAAACCGAAATTTATTCTTCTTTCTTTTTTGGTTCTCTTTTTGCGTCTTTTAAAGCCTGCATTAACATCCATTCTATTTGTCCGTTAGTAGAACGAAACTCATCTGCAGCCCATTTTTCAATAGCTTTTATCATGTCTTCATTAACTCGCAATGCGAATGCTTTTTTCTTTGCCATTTTATTTCTTTATAAATGAAACGATGGTTTTAATTAACTTTTCGGATATTGGATATTCTGAGGAAAAATAAGATTTCATATTATCTTCATCTTTTTGAATATCCTTTAAAACATGATTCATGTTTTCTATAATTGCTAATTCTGAATTTGAATTTGCAGCATGTAATGCTTTTGCGTCTTCAATTTTTACTTGAATATCTTTGTTTCCATTAAGAATTAATACAGGAATTTCTAATTTTTCTATTTCTTTAATAGGATCTAATTGCATCCAAGAATATAAAAAAGATTGATTTGGTTTTGCAAAAATATTTATTAAAAACGGATTTACAGTTTTAATTTTTCCTTTAATTCTTAGGGTATCAAATTGTTGTTGTGCAGCTTCACCAAGAGTACTATTGTTTTGGCTAATTTGTTTAACCATTATTTTATCAACAGTTTCACCAGCGCCAGCAAGAGAAATGTATTTGTCTACATTTTTTGCAGCAAACATTGCTATTAAAGAACCCTGACTATGACCAACTAAAATAATCTTAGAAAAACGTGTGTCTTCCTTAAAATGAGAAATAACTTTTTCCGCATCAAAAGCAAAATCTAGCACTTTAGTTTCTTTCATAAACTTTAAGTTACTTCTATTTGCCGTTCTTTTGTCATAACTAAAAAAAGCTATATTTTCTTTATTTACAGCATCTCTAAACTGCTTAATATAGTTTGCTTTTATGTTTTGTGCTAACTGATTTCCATTTCTATCTACAGGTCCAGAACCATGAACCCAAATAATTAAAGGTGTGTTTTCTTCAGAAAAACTTAATGTTCCTGGTAGTTGTATTCCGTTATTGTTTATAATTATTTCTTCTGAAGTAACTTGTGCTAATGTAGCTGATACTCCAAATAAATAAACAACGGCATAAATTATAATTCTAATCATAATGTTTTATTTATATATGTTTTTAAAACATTTATAGCGGCTTCTTTCATTTGTGTTCCTATCAATAATTTTTTACCGTTTTTTAACTGAAGCTGAATACCAATATCTCCAGAAATATTTACACATTTACCTTTTTCTTTATTCCAAAGAGAACCACCTTTAATTCCCCAACCACCATATTCTCCTATAGGATCATAGGTTCTTACAACCGCTGTTTCAATTTCTGGCCAAGTAATTGTTCTATATTTAAAATGAAATGGTAAAAACTGATAATGAATTCCTTTTTCGTCTATTCTAGTTTTTAATTTAAAGAAGAAAATAAATGAAATGGTTACTAAAATTCCAGAGAGAGTTAGTACAAACTCATTAGTTGTCATGTTAGAGTTTTCTTTCAGATATTCTGTTGTAATTACAGTAATTGGTACAATAATGCTAATAGCTAAAAGTACTATTAACCAAGTTTGTGTAAAACGTTGTTCTTCTTTAAAAATTTTCATTTTAACGGTTTTTATCTCTTTCGAAAACAATTTTAAGACTTGGTAAAATTTGGCAAACTTCCCAACCTTCTCTTGCATGTTGATTTAAAAGTTCTTCATATCGTTCGTAAAATTTTCTAAATCCTGTTTTAGGTTGTACTATTTTATATTCTTTCATTTTTTTACTTTTTTATTTTTATTAGCATCATAAATAACTCCGAATGCAATTCCTAAACTTACACCAATTGCAATGTTATTCATAACAACGCCTATAGCTGTTCCTATTGCAATGCCAATTGCAAGACCTGTTCCTTTTTTATGTTCCATATCTTAATGGCTTAAAGTGCCAGCGTTCACAACCGGAGAAGCTTCTTTATCTCCACATAAAATAACTAATAAATTACTAACCATTGCTGCTTTTCTTTCATCATCTAACTCAACAATTTGCCTTTTATTTAATTCGTCTAAAGCCATTTCTACCATTTCTACTGCACCTTGTACAATTTTATGTCTTGCTGCAACAATTGCAGTTGCTTGTTGTCTTTTTAACATTGCAGAAGCAATTTCATTTGCATAGGCTAAATACCCAATTCTTGCTTCTAAAACTTCAATTCCAGCAATTGTTAAGCGTTCGTCAATTTCTTTTTCCAAGGCTTCAGAAACTTCATTTACACTAGAACGCAACGTAATATCTTCATCATGTCCTTCATCTGCAAAATTATCATATGGGTACATACTTGCTAATTTTCTAACAGCTGCATCTGTTTGTACACGCACAAAGTTTTCATAATTATCTACATCAAAAGCTGCTTTGTAGGTATTTGTAACACGCCAAACTAAAATAGTAGAAATCATTACAGGGTTACCAAGTTTGTCATTTACTTTTAAGCGTTCACTATCAAAATTACTAGCTCTTAAAGAAATTGTTTTTTTTCTAAAAAAAGGATTTGCCCAGTATAAGCCATTCTCTTTAATAGTACCAACATATTTACCAAATAACAAAACTACTTTAGATGTATTTGGGTTTACTAGTATAAAACCAAAGAAACCAATAAAGCTAATTAATGTTATTAAAATGTAGACTGGGTTTTTTTGTTGAATTGAAAATACAATACTTCCAAAGAATAATACGAGTACAACTACTAACATTAAATATCCGTTAGCTGGTTTAATAATTTTTTCTTCCTTCATTGTGTTTGTTTTAGTTTGATATTAAATTGATATCACAAATATATCGAATTATTTTGTTGATTTACAAATAATTTGATGTTTATTTTTTTATATCTTCGCAGAAATTATATAATATTCTAGAGATGAAACTTAAATTATTTGTATTAATAACTTTCTTTTTTATAGCAAAACCTACAACAGAAGAAACTGTCTTTTGGGGGCAAAATGGGCATAGAGCTACAGGTAAAATTGCAGAAACTCACTTAAAGAAAAGAGCTAAAAGAAAAATAGATAAATTATTAAATGGCCAAAGTTTAGCATTTGTATCTACTTATGCAGATGAAATTAAATCTGATAGAGCTTTTGGTAAGTATTATTCTTGGCATTATGTAAATATGGGTTTAGATGAAACTTATGCAACTACAGAGAAAAACCCTAAAGGAGATATTGTTACGGGTATAAATGAATGTATTAAAGTTTTAAAAGATAAAAATACTACAGATGCAGACAAAGCTTTTCATTTAAAAATGCTGGTTCATTTTGTTGGAGATTTACACCAACCAATGCATATAGGACAAAGAGAAGATAAAGGTGGTAATACTATACAGGTACAATGGTTTGGACAAGGAACAAATTTACATGCTGTTTGGGATACAAAAATGATTAAAGATTGGAATATGAGTTATTTAGAATTAGCAGATAATGCTAAAGATTTATCTAAAAAACAAATTGAACAAATTGAAGCAGGAACAGTTGTAGAATGGGTAGATGAAGTTCATGAATTAACAAAAAAAATATACAAATCTGTAAAAGTAGGAGAGAACTTACGTTACAGATATTCTTATGATCATTTTGGTATTGTAAGAGATCAATTACAGATTGGTGGAATTCGTTTAGCAAAAATATTGAATGAAATATTTGCTTAACTACTAGTAAATATAAAATTGCAAAGCCTTATTAATTAATGTTAATGAGGCTTTTTTTATTGTAAAGAATCTGTTAATTGTGTAAATTTATAAAATGAAATTAAACTCCCTTTTTGTTTGCCTAATGTTTTTGGTATTTATTTCTTGTAAAAAAGAAGACGCCAAAAATAAAACATCAGAAATAGATGTTGCTAATGTTACTGTAAAATCATACACGTACAACGAGTTAAAGCCCTTGTTAGAAAAAAAAGACGATAAAACTTATGTAGTAAATTTTTGGGCAACTTGGTGTGCACCTTGTGTAAAAGAATTACCAGATTTTGAAAAATTAAATAAAGCGTATGCTTCTAAAAATGTAGAGGTTTTACTAGTGAGTTTAGATTTTCCTAAGCAAGTAGATAAAAAGTTAATTCCATTTATTGTGAAGAAAAATATACAGTCTAAAGTTGTTTTATTAGATGATATAAATGAAGACGTTTGGATAAAAGCCATAGATGAAAATTGGACAGGAGCGATACCAGCTACTATAATTTACAACAAAAATAAAAGGAAGTTTTACGAGCAATCTTTTACTTACAACACTTTAGAACAAGAATTATTAACCTTTTTAAAAGAATAAATTATGAAATTATTAAAAACAATATTACTGTTTGTTGCAGTTGGTTTCTTAACAGCGTTTACTTTAAAGTCTAAAGAGTCTGGTTATAAAATAGGAGACGTTATAGAAGATTTTTCTTTAAAAAATATAGATGATACAATGGTTTCTTTGTCAAACTATAATAAAGCAAAAGGATATATTCTTATTTTTACATGTAATACATGTCCTTATTCAGTAGCAAATGAAGATAGAATTATTACGTTAGACGCTAAATATAAAGACTTAGGTTTTCCTGTAATAGCAATAAACCCTAATGATCCAATTGCAATGCCAGAAGATAGTTTTACAGCAATGAAGGTAAGAGCAAAAGAAAAAGGTTTCACATTCCCTTATTTGTTAGATGTTGGTCAGAAAGTATATCCAAAATTTGGAGCAACTAAAACACCACACGTTTATATTGTTACTAAAAAAGACATGAAAGTTCAGTATATTGGTGCAATAGATAATAGTTCTAGAAATGCAGATAAAGTTACCGAAAAATATGTAGAAAATGCTGTTGATGCTTTATTAGCTGGAAATAAAATAGAAAAAACAGAAACAAGAGCAATTGGTTGCTCTATAAAAGTACAATAAAATAAATCTTACTTTAAACTAAAAATCCCAAACAAATAAATGTTTGGGATTTTTTAATTTTATAAGTTATGTGTTTACCTTACTCGTTTATACTAACGTGAAATAAAGCGTCTCCTTTATTTACAATTGGTGTTTTATTTATACAGAATATATGGCAATTAAAAGGTGCATAAACTTTCTTTTTAAATTCTCCAAAAGGATCTTGAATTACACCAAGTACTTCTTTCTTTTTTACAAAACTTCCATTGGCAACTCTAATTTTAAACATACCAGAATGAGAAGCTCTTAACCATTTCGCTTTTTCAATAAAAATAGGAGTTTCTCTTACGGTAATTTCTCCTTCAATTAATCCTAAGCGAATAAGTATGTTTTTAGTTCCATTTACACCTTCATTAATAATTGTAGGGCTTAATTCTTTAGATTTTCCTCCTTCAAAAAGTAAAACAGTTTTACCCATTTTGTGTAAAGTGTCTCGTAATGATTTTGTTATATTATTGGAAAAAACAATCATAGGTGGGTTAAATACCTTTGCTAGTTCTAAAGCTTTTTCATCATTTTTATTACATCTAATTTGTGCAATATTATCTCTTTCTCCTCCACCTGTATGAAAATCTATAACATAATCTACAAAAGGAGCAATTTTCTGAGTAAATTGATATGCAAATTGGCTGGCCAAAGAACCGTTTAAAGTTCCTGGAAACATTCTATTTAAATCTCTTCCGTCTGGAAATTCTCTAGTTTGAATTAAATAGCCAAAAATATTAAAAACAGGAATACAAATAATAGTTCCGTTTTCTGGTTTATTTAAACCTAAATCTATAATTTCTCTAATAATACCAACACCATTGGTTTCATCTCCATGAATACCTGCAAGCAATAACACTACAGGACCAGGATTATGAGAACGTTCTATAATCACAGGAACTTTTACAGTAGTTCTTGTGTGTAGTTTTGCAACTTCTAAATCTAAAACGGTACGTTTGCCTTCAGGAATTTCTTTTCCTAAAAGAATAAAAGGTTTATTCGACATGAATTTCTAAATAACGTATAATTTCTTTAGCAATATTTTTTCCAGTAGCTGTTTCAATTCCTTCTAAACCAGGAGAAGAATTTACTTCTAACACTAATGGCCCTTTAGAAGACTGTAACATATCTACACCTGCAACACCTAAGCCTAAAGCTTTTGTAGCTTTTAATGCAGTTTTTTCTTCTTCGTCTGTTAATTCTATTACTGTTGCATTTCCACCTCTGTGAAGGTTAGAACGGAATTCTCCTTCTTTTCCTTGACGCTTCATTGCTCCAATTACTTTACCATCTACAACAAATGCTCTAATATCTGCACCACCAGCTTCTTTAATAAATTGTTGGGCTATTACTCTTGCTCCTAAGCCATTAAATGCTTCTAGTACAGAAGTTGCAGCATTTTTTGTTTCAGCTAAAACTACACCTAAACCTTGTGTTCCTTCTAAAAGTTTTAAAATTAAAGGAGCGCCACCTACAGATTCTACAACATGTTCTACATCTTTTGTATAATTAGTAAAAACTGTTTTTGGTAAGCCAACACCAGCTCTAGCTAAAATTTGTAAACTGCTTAGTTTATCTCTAGATTTTACCAAAGCCTGAGAAGAAACAGCAGTAAAAACCTTCATCATTTCAAATTGTCTAATTACAGCTGTACCGTAAAAAGTAACAGAAGCACCAATTCTTGGAATAATTGCATCTACGTTAGATATGTATTCTCCTTTGTAAAATATTTTTGGAGATTTTTTTTCTATTTCGATGTTGCATTTTAAATGATCTACCACAATAACCTCATGCCCTCTTTTTTCTGCGGATTCAACTAATCTTCTAGTAGAGTATAGTTTCGGGTTTCTAGATAAAATTACAATTCTCATTATTTGTTGTTTTTTAATTTATGTGAAATATTTTTTTTTGTGGTGTCAATCACAAATTTTTTATTTAAAAATTTTCTTCCTAGTAAGATAGGGTATTTCATGTCTTTACGCTCACTTAAAGTTAGGTAAATTGGAAATAATGTGTTAAAAATGATAATTTCTGTTTGAACCATAAAACGTTTTTCAGAAATACCATTAGAACTTTTTACTAATTTTGTTGTGTAATTTTTAGAAGTAAATTCCTTGTTGTTGTATAAAGGATGTTCTGGGTCTAAAAGTGTAAATTTAATTAAATTATCTCCATTAACAGATATTTCCTGAATATTTGAACAATGAATAGATGAAGTATAAGCTCCAGAATCTACTTTTAAGTCAATATCTAATAAGTGTAATTCTGGGAAATCGGCTTTATCAACCCGACCAATTGTAATTTTCATTTGTTTATTTTATAGATAGTAAAATTAGTAATACTTATTCATTAAAAAGAAAAAAGTTTTACAATTTTGCTACAGCAGCTTCTGCACATCGTTCGCCATCCATTGCAGCAGAAACAATACCACCTGCATAACCACCACCTTCTCCGCAAGGAAATAATCCTTCTATTTCTGTATGTTCTAAATTTTCTTTTCTTGGAATATTTACTGGTGATGATGTTCTAGATTCTACACCAATAATATTAGCTTCATTTGTATGATAACCATGCATTTTACTACCAAAAGCAGCAAAACCTTTTCTTAATCTACTACCAATAACTTTAGGCAACAGAGAGTGTAGTGGGGCAGAAGTTAACCCTGGTTGATATGAAGTGTCGTTTAAGTTTGTAGATAATTTACCATCTACAAAATCTACCAATCTTTGTGCTGGTGCTGCTTGTGTTCTTCCACCCGCAAAAAATGCTATTTTTTCTAAGTCTTTCTGAAATTCTAAACCTTTTAAAGCCCCAAACTCTTCGTACTTTTTAAAATCTTTATCAATATCTAATTCAACTACAATACCAGAATTTGCAAACTTATTATTTCTACGAGAAGGAGACATTCCGTTTACAACAACTTCTCCATTAGCTGTGGCAGCAGGTACAATAAAACCTCCAGGACACATACAAAATGAGTACACACCTCTATTGTTAACTTGGTGCACTAAACTGTATGCAGCAGCTGGCAGTAATTCGTCTCTTTCGCCAGAACAATGGTATTGAATTTGATCTATAATTTCTTGTGGATGTTCTACACGAACTCCCATTGCAAAGGACTTTGCTTTTAACGCTATTTCTTTTTTATGTAACAATTCGTAAATATCTCTAGCCGAATGACCAGTAGCTAAAATAACAGAATTAACAGCCATTTCTTTACCGTCTTTAAGTTGAATTGCTTGCAACTTATTGTTTTTTACAGCAAAGTCTACAACTCTGGTTTCAAAGTGAACTTCTCCACCATATTTTAAAATATTCTCACGAATTTTTTCTATAATTTTTGGTAGTTTATTTGTACCAATGTGAGGATGTGCGTCTACTAAAATTTGTTCTGTAGCACCATGAAAAACTAAGTTCTCGAAAATTCTGCGAACATCGCCACGTTTTAAAGAACGCGTGTATAATTTTCCATCAGAATAAGTACCTGCTCCACCTTCACCAAAACAATAATTAGAATCTTCATTTACAAAATGATCTTGATTTATTGCTTTTAAATCTCTTCTTCTGTTTTGCACATTTTTACCACGTTCTAAAACAATTGGTTTATAACCTAATTCTATACAGCGTAAAGCAGCATACATTCCTGCTGGTCCGAAACCAATAATATGAACTTCTTTAGCATTAGAAACATCTTGGTATTCAAAAATATAATCAGATTTTTCTGGTACTTGTTCATTTATATAAACAGCAACTTTGTAATTGAAAATAATATCTTTTTTACGAGCATCTATAGATTTACGTAAAACTTTTACAGCAGAAATTTCTTTCTTATCAATTCCTAATTGCTTAGAAGCTTTATAAAGTAAAATGTTTTCTTTGCGTTCTTCTATTAAGTTTACACGAAGCTGAATTTCTTTAACCATTTTGCAAAAGTAATTAAATTAAAAATGATTTTATTGAAGAAGTTTTGAAGATTTTTTTCTAAAATAATGCTAATTAAAGCTAGCCTTAATCATTCTGTCGTTTCCAAATGCATCTTTTTTTAAGATAACATCTATAAATCCTTTTTTAACCAGCATTTCTACTGTTTCTTTTCCTAAATATTGATTAATTTCAAAAAACAATAATCCTTTATTAGAAAGGTGCTGTTTTGCTAAATCTGCAATTTTATTGTAAAAAATTAAAGGATTATTATCATCTACAAAAAGTGCTAGATGAGGTTCGTTTTCTAAAACATTGTTCTTAATTTCTACTTTTTCTAATTCTCTAACATACGGAGGGTTAGAAACTATAATATTGTAATGCTGAGGTAGTTTTTCTGTTTCTAAAATATTTTCTTCAATAAAATTGACTTCAACTTTATTTAAAATAGCATTTTGTTTTGCAATTTTTAA
>TARA_R110002049_G_scaffold309306_1_pt1 | contig 20378 bp, 12 predicted proteins | sample TARA_R110002049 | Tara Oceans TARA_R110002049 (sample SAMEA4396941) | marine metagenome | biome: Polar Biome; feature: [SRF] surface water layer (ENVO:00010504); material: water (ENVO:00002006), including particulate matter (ENVO:01000060) such as... | depth 5 m | reverse complement strand
TAAAATAATTGGAATCGTATTGGCTGTTCTGGCTGCATTTCTTTTGGCGGTACAGCCAGAGGGGAAAAAGGAAAATGGCTAATAAAAAGGGTGAGGTTGTAGATGTAGTTCGTCCGGTTCAAAATATTTTGCGAACTACATTTAGAAATATATAAGGTTTTTTTACACAGCTTTGGCCAACACTGGTTCTAGATGTAAATTTTAAATGTACAATTAAATAAACCAACATTTCTGCTGTTGATTTTTTACATACACTAAATTTTCTTCTGGTGGGGAACCTTATACAACTCATATTCCAATTGTAGTTTAGGGAAATTAATTTTATTATCATTTCCTGGGTGAACAATTAGTCTATAATGTAAATTAAGGGCTTTGTCAATAGGGAGTGGAATTTTGTGTCTACCTGGAAAAACAATATTTTGCATACTTGATTCAGATCTTAAAATCCATGGTGCTGGATAATTTGGTGTTTTGGGATGTGTATGAATTGAAATTCCACTTTTTTTTCCGTTCCCAGAAAAGGAACCAGTAAAATCCATCCATGAACCAGCTTCAATCTGTTCAGTTTTAGGGAGCAAAGGGCCTATTGCGGAAGTGAATTTTAAATCCATTGGAGTCTTAAGACGAACACATAAACCGCCATAGCCTTTTTCATCATCCGCGCCTCCTATTTCAACCCCAGGAACAAGGGCTTTTAAGCCAATATTAATGTCTATTTCTCGGATGCCGTTATGAATTTTGTGAACAATTATAGTTGTGTTTTCCTCCAAAAATGTACTATTGTTATTGAATGATGGAGACTTCCAAAAAACGTTTAGTTTAAGCTGTGCATTTTTTCTTTTAACTTCTGTCTTAACGGATATAACTTCGGTGGTAATATTTTTCATAATCCACCCGTCACCTACATTTTTTCCGTTGATAAATATCTGATGCCACGCCCAAAAGACACCTCTATGATATGGGTGGTCAATTGGGAATTCCTCGGTCAGTGTTTCGCCTTTCAAATCATAAAGAGGATGTAAATAGTTGTTGTAAACATATTCGCCATCAGGAGATTTTGGTGATTTTTGATAAAAGAATACTGGTTGATTATCTTCTAGTAGTTCAACCCCTTGTTCGATCGATTTGAATTTAAACGAAGGCCCTGCCTCTTTAGGCATGCATGAGCATAGAAATATTATAGAAAGATAATGGATGTGTCTCATAATGATTATTGGTTGAATAAGGTATAGTGAAAAAAAATGATGGTTATAATAGCTTTCTCAAAGCAAAGCTATTAAAAGGTTTATTAAAGTCAGTAGGACATAAGTAATATGGTCGTAAATTCAAAAGGGACATTTTAACAAATTTATATTTTTCTTTCAAAAACTTACTAAATATATTTTTTTTGTTACAAAAATAAATATATTTGTTTGAGTTTGAAAATAAAACTTCAAACGAAGGCTTTTGTAAGTAATTTTTTGAATAATATAGATATAGTGCATTAGTTTATTATTCCAATAGTGAAAAAACGACCTTTTGTCAATTTGTTTTAAATACAATTGTTGAACTCTGAATCCATAAAATCAAAATGAAGAAATCAAAACTATGGTTAAAAATCAATCTGTCTGTTCTTTCTATTGGCGTCTATTTGACTGCAATAGAAAGGGTGGATGCGCAATTTACCCAAATGGAGCACAAATCACCCTCAGCGGGAGTAATTCCTATCACCAAACCGGGGAATTATTCCTTAGCAGGAGCAACATATATGTTGATGAATAATATTTCGAGTCCCATGAGTGCTATATTTTTGGGTAAAGATGTTACTCTTGATTTAAATGGCTATTCCATAACATTTGCCGACCTGGATTATGGGCATGTTCCCAATTTTAGTTTCGAGCAGGGATTGTTAAATTGGGATTTATCCAAAGCTCCAAAGGCTAAAATTGAAGATACCAAAGTTCATGTTTTTGACGGGGATAAGGTTTTGCGTTTATCACAAGGAGAGGAGATTGTATCGGAGTATATTGAGTTGCCATTAGCCGAGCGATCATACGTGGCTATGTGCGGAGTTGCGACTTTTGAAATGAGGGTCAGTGTTTATGTTGAAGATGAAAAGGGAAATTCTGTGGTTTGCAATACAAGATATCGGGATGGAGTTATGCAAAGTAGCCCTATCATTGATAGATCGCCGCGTTTAGGTGGGGGATTTGTTTATGCTCACCTAACAGGGCTAAAAGCCGGAAAGTATAGGATTAGGGTAAAGGCGGAAACGGATTGTTTAATAGATCATGTGGATATTCGTCCCGCCATGGATGTTGGAATTGGTATTGTGGGAAAGACGAATGCCATGGGGCATAATGATCATTTGTATGATCGAAATCACACTGCCTTTTTTGATTATACTGAAGATGCTTCTCTGTCCACGCCTATTTCTGGTGTCCCCGTAGTTCAAGGTAGGGGTTCTGTGGTCATTAAAAATGGAGTTATTAAAAATGGAACTCCTGGAGCAATATCTTGGGGGGTTCAATCGACCGCCGATGATGTCATGGTAGTTCTTGAAAATGTAAAAATAATTAATTCTGGAATTAACTCAACCGCTGCAGACCTTCTTCAAGCAACCATCACGCATTGTACCTTCGATGTTAAAAATCCATTTATAATTAATCGGCATGGTTCCGAATTTTATGCGGTTGACCTCCGGGGTGAAGAACCTTCTGAGGTTTCCTTCAGTGAATTTTATGGAGGTCAAGGTTGTTTGGTCTTTAAGGGTGACTTCTCTAAGATTCATCATAATTTTTTTGTAAACCGGCAGACTGTAACCAATCATTATAGTATCATGGCTATGGGAGATAGTTCCTTGATATTTGATAATGTTATAAAACCAGAGATTGGCTCTGGTATAGAAGTGTTTAGGCATAACCATATGGAAATATTTAATAATGAAATCCATATTGGGGCTTCCCCGCCAACGTCGGAGTATGGACATGAAGAATACAGTGTTAATGCCATTCGTGTTGCCGATTACAATGCTGAACCTGGTTCGGCAAATGGTAGTTTTGAAAACAAAATTTACAATAATAGAATTTATATTGAAGGAAAGGATTATCCCCAGTACCCAGACTACATTCCCATGGCTTATGCTGTTTTTTTAAGTGCAAGTGCCGGGGAAAATTATTTTTTCGGCAATGAAATTGAGGTGAATGAAAATTCTATCGATGCAAAAAATGAAACAGCTGCCTTTTATGTTGGTGGTGGTACATTGGGAGGTCAGTTTTTTAACAATATTATTACAACAAATGTGCCGGCTATTTGGGTAGCTAGTCCGTATGGAGGTGCTAAAAATACCCGTTTTATTAATAATAAAATTATTAAATCCAATAGTGCATCTGAAAAATTTCGACCCATTCGAATGGGTTGGGAAAAAAGAGCTGATTGCGTTGCAGAGGACATTTATTTTGGGTCAAATGAGGTGGTCGGCGCGGAGTTTGGTCTTGATGAAACCATGCAAGCTCATAATTACTCCGTATACTGGACTCTGAATGTCAAAGTATTGGATAAAAGTGGACGTCCTATTAATGGAGAGGAGGTTAAGGTTATAGATGCCAATAAAAAAGACATAATAACATTAAGGACATCAGAAGATGGTTCGGTTAGTTATGAATTGCTTGAATATCTATCAGAGAACTCCATAAGAAAATACAGCAGTCCTTATAAAATAAAAGTGGGTAAAAAAAGCAAAATAATTCATTTAAATGAAAACAAGTCCATTAACATTGAGAAATAAGTTTTGTATGAAAAATTTATTGTTTTTCCTTTTAGTAATTCTCCAACTGCCAATCTCGGCTCAAAAATTTGAAGGATTAGCACAAACTCCACCAATGGGATGGAACAGTTGGAATCAATTTGGTTGTCGCGTAAATGAGCAATTGATTAAAGAAATGGCAGATGCAATGGCCAGTTCGGGAATGAAGGATGCTGGTTATGAATATATAGTAATAGATGATTGCTGGCAGATTAATAGAAATGAATCGGGGGAAATAGTGGCTGACCCAAAACTGTTTCCTTCAGGAATTAAGGCATTGGCGGATTATATTCACTCGAAAGGGCTCAAATTGGGTATCTATTCGGATGGGGGAGTCAGTACATGTGCAGGTCGGCCGGGAAGCAGGGGTTACGAGTTTCAAGATGCCAGGTCATATGCCTCTTGGGGCGTAGATTATCTAAAGTATGATTGGTGCTATTCTGAAGGGCAAAATGCTGAAGCAAGCTATCGCTTAATGAGGGATGCTCTTTTTAAGGCTGAAAGACCTATTGTCTTCAGTATGTGCGAATGGGGCTCAACTCAACCTTGGTCTTGGGGTAAGGATATTGCCCACCTTTGGAGAACTACAGGGGATATTTCGGATTGTTGGAATTGTGAATCCAATTGGGGGTCATTGGGAGTAATGCAGATATTGGATTTACAAGTGAAATTAAGAACTTATTCTGGTCCTGGTCATTGGAATGATCCGGATATGTTGGAAGTGGGCAATGACGGATTGAATTTAACCGAATCCCATGCGCATTTTGGTTTATGGTGTTTGCTTTCGGCTCCATTGATGGCCGGCAACGACTTAAGGAATATGTCAAAAGATATAATAGAAATACTTACCAATAAGGAAGTTATTGCTATTAATAATGATCCTTTAGGAAGACAAGCGTTAAAGTATATGGATTATGGTGATCTTGAGATATGGCTAAAACCTCTTAAAAATGGGGATTTTGCTATTGGAATACTCAATCGAGGTGATGAAAAAATAAAATTTGATCAAACCCTGCAGCTTACAACTTATGATACTGACTTTAAACCAGATAGCTACACTTATCGCATTGATGGAAATTTTGAAATAAGAGACCTTTGGAATCATAAAAACTTGGGGAGTACTAAGGAAAATTTCAAGATCGAAATTGAAGGTCATGATCTCATTTTGTTAAGGCTAAGTAGGTTATAGGGGATATAGAATAAATATAATTAAAAAGCACAAAAACTGAATCAACTTCCAGTGTGCCGGCTACCAACAAAATTTACGCCAAGTGACTATTGGACGTGGCAATTGATACATTTTGGTTAGGAGGTGTTAAATAATCTCTTTCCATTTATATAGGTAATATTTAAAAAGAGAGTTCATGCCTTCCTATTGAAATCAAAGTAGCAAAATTAAACAGTTAATCTAAAATAAGTTGAATTATGAAAATATTGAACAGGGTATTGATGGGAATCGGTGTCATTTTATTAGGAATTAATTTTTTCGGATTATTTAAAACAATGCGTAATCCTGAAGTTTATTCATTGGAACACATGTTACATAATCGTTTAAATGATGTAGTTATAAAATATCCAGAAATTAAGGAATTGTTGGTAAAGGATCCTAGCGAATCCAATGTGGATTTTGGTTTGAGAATAAATAAAGTTGTACATGACGGTTTTGCTCATTATTGGAAGGAAGCTGGAGTAGAAAAGTTTCATTTAAGAGTTCCCCTTTGGGAAAATTATTTGCTTTATGTCGCTTCATATATAAATCCGGAAAAGTACAGATTATATGAATTTAGTAATTACAAAAAGAATTTGGAAAGAGGTGTCGGTTTATGTTCTTCCCATTCTTCAATAGTTAAAGGAGTTTTGTTGGATAATGGCATTAAGGCTGAATTATTGGATGTTGGCGGTCATCACGTTGTAGTTAGAGCTGAATTGGATAAGAACAATATTTATATGCTAGATCCAGATTATGGAATTGCGGTACCTCATGATACAACGGCTATTACGGCAAATCCAGAATTAGTACGTGGTCCTTATAGTAATATGGCGGATTTATATTATCCAGATGCCGTGGATCCTTATACCACTGATTACATAGTGAAAATTTATGGGGATAAAAAACATGTCTACACCATTGAGAATAGGTTCGAGTATTTCTCATATTGGGCTATTTGGATAATCCCATTTGTTCTGATGTCGCCCTTCGCATTTAGGAGAATTAATGGACGGCGATCCGCATAATACTACTTACAGCTTGGACCTGGCCAAAATCAAACTTTAAAAAAAAAGACCTAAAAGATTAACCTGTATTCTGGTACGGAAAGAGAGGTTGTTTTTTATAGGTGTCAATTGTCATGAAACATATTTTACTATAAAAAAATAAAGAAGCTTCCATTGGTTTTGTCATTTGTGCTAAGTAAAGTAGGAATTATTGTAAATGAAAGATTAGATTCACATGTTTTTATGTTAAATATTTTCAAAACCTTAAATATTTTTAAATTTTATATTGTTTTTCATGAAAAATGTTATATTTGTAACTACATTAATAAGGTTACGTAATTTTTTAAATTAATTAAGTTTAGCAATTTAGATTAAGTTGAAAATGTAAGGACACCTTTTTTTACTATAACCTTTAACAACCAAAATGAACCCATATGAAAAAAAAACTATTTGCAGCATTAGTTCTTAACTTTGCTATGATTTATTGCGTATCCGCACAACAACGTAAAATCACGGGTGCCGTCATCGGAGGTGATGATGGTGTTCCTCTGCCAGGAGTAACAGTGTTGGTAAAGGGATTTGAAAATATTGGAGCTATTACTGACTTTGATGGGGAATATTCGATAGACGTTCCCGAAAAGGCAGTAAATCTTGAATTCTCTTATTTGGGAATGAACACTAAATTAGTAGAGCTAGGTAATTCCAATAGAATAGATGTAATTCTGGAAGCTTCAACAGAATCATTGGACGAGGTAGTAGTTACGGCCTTGGGAATAAAACGTGAAGTAAAGGCGCTTGCTTACTCGGCACAAAATATTGGAGAGGATGATTTATCTTCCTCCAGAGAAACCAATGTGACAAACTATTTAACAGGAAAGGTCGCTGGTTTACAGGTGTCAAAAACAGGAAGTGGAACTGGAGGCTCTACAAATGTGATTATCCGTGGAAAAAGTTCTATAGCTGGTAGTAACCAACCTCTGTATGTGGTTGATGGGGTGCCGATAATAAACTTTTCCAATAGTAGTTCAGGAAGAGGTGTGGCATCTGCAGATATTGATTATGGTGATGGAATTGGAGATATAAATCCACAGGATGTGGAGTCCATGAATGTTTTAAAAGGTCCCGCAGCTACTGCACTCTATGGTTCACGTGGAGCCAATGGGGTTATCCTTATTACCACTAAATCAGGAAGTAAGTCACGAAAAGGACTTGGGGTTGAATTAAACTCTGGAGTTACGTTTGAAGAATTATATCTAGTGCCTAACTTTCAAAACAAATTTGGTTCCGGATATGATGATGAGGGTTATGCCAATTATAGTTGGGGTGGCTTTACTTTTGACGGAATATATTATAACTGGCCAGAAAATGGTTCGTTGGATAGTTGGGGAGGACCTTTGGATGGAAGTATAAAAATTCCTAATTGGTGGACATTGCCCGAAGATGGTTCTATTCCTTCAAGTGTTTGGGATAATCCGATCAACGAAGCTATACCATATGTTGCACAACCTAGGGATAATGTTCGAAATTTCTTTAATACGGGGGTTACTTTTTCGAACAATGTTGCGGTAAGTTCCACAACCGAGAAAAGTGCTATGAGATTGTCCTTAGGTAGTATATCTACTCAAGGAGTCGTACCGAATAGTGAGATAGATAAAAAGTCCGTTAGTTTTAGGGGCAATACCCAGGTAAATGATGTTTTGTCCTTTGAAGGGAAACTGAATTACATAAGAACTGAAGGCAGCCAACGTCCTGTAAACGGATATAGTGCTTCTAATCCTATGTATAGTTTAATACAGATGCCTAGGAATACGCCTCTTGATTTTGTAAAAAGCCAATATGAGTCTACAAAGGTTAATATACGTTACCCTGGTGTTAATTACAATCCATATTTTATGGTTAACGAGGTAAAGAATATAGATTTCAAAGATAGATTGGTTGGAATGGTTTCAACCACATTAAAATTTAATGATTGGTTAAGTGCCTTAGGCAGGGTTGGACTTGATTTTTATAGTCAGGTGCAGGAAAACAAATGGCCAAAAGACCCTAACTCAAGGAATGCTGGTTCCAGCAATGGACAATTCTATCAGGAAATCGGTCGAGCTCGCGACTTGACTGCGGACGTTATGCTAACTGCAAGTAAAAAGGTTTCGGAGAGCATTAGCTTGAACGGCGTTTTAGGATCTAGTTTCCGTTCTTATCGAAGTGATTATATGTCGTGGAATGCAACAGATTTTAAGGCAGATGGTGTTTATGACGTTTCAAATTTTAACGTTGTGCGTCCAAGTTCAAGTTTATACGAAAAGGAGATGCAATCCCTATTTTTTACAGGCCAGTTAGGGTATAAGAACTTTTTCTTTTTGGATGTTACAGGTCGGAATGATTGGTCTTCGGCTCTAGGTGTTGATAACCAATCTTTCTTTTATCCTTCGGTAAGTGGAAGTTTCGTATTTTCTGATGCCTTTAAATTCAATAAAGATTTTTTAAGTTTTGGTAAATTACGTGCTTCTTGGGCGCAGGTAGGGAACGACTCCGATCCGTATTTAACACGTGCGGGCTATTCACTTTACACTACAGGGTTTAACGGATTGTCATTTGCTTCAAAAAGTGGTAGGATTCCATTATTGGATTTAAAAAATGAATTGACGGAATCGGTCGAATTTGGAATGGACCTAAGGTTCTTGAAAAGCAGAATAAATCTAGATTTAACTTATTATGATAGTAATACCAGTAATCAGATTTTGGATTTGCCTATATCTGGTGCCTCAGGATACTCATCAAAGGTAATAAATGCGGGTAAAATTAATAACAGGGGAATAGAAGCCACCTTAGGATTGGTTCCGGTTAATGGCGATTTCCGATGGAATATAGACGTAAATTATGCGGTTAATAATTCAGAAGTTGTGGTACTTGATGGTGAAGTTCAAACCTACAGACTTGTTACAAATGCAGGTGAAGATGCTCTTAGTAATATTGAGGCCCAAGTAGGTGCTCCCTATGGCAATATAGTAGGTTATGCGTATCAAAGGGCTCCTGATGGTCAAAAAATAGTAGGTCCAGCAGGTAATTATTTGAGGGAAAGCGAAGTATCTGTACTTGGAAACATAACCCCAGATTGGATTGGTGGAGTAAACAATACATTTTCATTTAAGGGAATTTCATTAAATGTATTGGTTGATTTTGTTCAAGGAGGTGATATTATTTCAGCTACCAAATATGAAATGACAAGAAAGGGAACAGGGGCATGGACCGAAGAAGGGAGAAGGCCTAAAGCTCGGTATTCCGCAAGTGATAACATTCCAGTAGGTTCTTCCATAGGTGATCCCATGCCATATACCGGTGTGTTGGACGGTGTTGTTGAAATAAAGGACAATAGTGGTAATGTGACTGGGTACGAGAAGAATACACTTGCCGTTCCAGGCCAAACATACTGGGCACAAAGGGCATGGGAAGGCATTGGTGAAGAATTTGTTGAGGATGGAAGTTATGTTTCATTGAGAGAGGTTATGTTGAGTTACAAGTTTCAACCTTCGTTCTTGGATAAGACTCCTTTTACTGGTATGTCCATTACTGCAATTGGCCGGAACTTGTTATATCTGCAAAACAAAATGGATTATCTTGGTTTGTCTCCGGAATCGGCGCCCAATACATCAGGAGGTGGTTCTGGTATAGAGGCCTTAGGGGTTCCTTCTACACGCACTATAGGTTTGAACCTAAAACTGACATTTTAATTCCTTAAAAATTGATAAAATGAAAAAATATATAAAAATTGTAGCTCTATTTCTATTTGTGTCTATTGCGGTTACTTCTTGTACCAAGGATTTCGAGGAAATGAATACATCAAGGAGTCTTGTTCTACAGGAAATCGTGGATATTGATATGATGTTTACCCGTGTATTGGTTACGTCTATACTTAATGGAGAAAACGGTAGCGGAACAACAGGGAACTGGGCAGGAATGTCTGTGTCAGGTGCTAACCGCCCCTTTGCAACGGGGGCAAGCGCTGGTGTATGGAGTGATACATATGGGAATTATACACGGAATTTGAGTGATATTGTGGAAATTACCAGGAAAAGGGAAGATGCTGAAAACTTGGTTAATAAGAGGTCAATAGCTCGTATATATCGTGTTTGGGCATTTGCAAAATGTACGGACACCTATGGTGATATTCCATACTTTGAATCAGGTCTTCCTGTTGAAGATGCCATTTCAACTCCAAAGTACGACTTACAAAGGGATATTTATCTCGATTTCTTTAAAGAACTGAGGGAAGCGGTTGCTGAATTTGATGATACTAAACCTAGTTTTGGCAACGCAGACATTTTGTATAAAGGGAATTTGGATAAGTGGAGAAAATTTGCCAATTCCCTTAGACTTCGTTTGGCCTTACGTGTCCGCTATGTAGATGCGGCAATGTCCGCCGAACAAATGGCAGACCTTACAGAGGATGATTTGATTATTAAAGGTGAGGACGATGCATATATTTTAAATAGTGATGACCTTCCCGAACATCAAAATACGAGGTATAATGATTTGGTGGCCAGAAAGGCAACTGTTGATAAATCGTTGGCGGCGAAAACCTTTTTGGATATTTTAAAGAACAATAATGATCCACGTTTACATGTCTTTTTAGACACAGTAACCGCACAATTCCCACAAACCCCAGGATATGAGGATGTTCCGTATTTTGGTTATAGAGGAAGGCCCCTCCTAAGTGGTGAGAGTCAGCAAGAGGGATATGCTTACGGCGATAATACCGTATCTAAATTATCCGATTTATTTTGGGTTAAAATTCAGGAATTTCCATTGTATAGGTCCTCAGAAACTTATTTTAATCTTGCTGAAGCCGCATTGTTCAATGTAAAATCTGGAGACGCACAAGCATTTTATAAAAAGGGTATAGAGTTGGCTATGTTACAAACCAAAAAGATGTACGAGGATGCTGTTCCCCAGCTACCTGAGGTGGTTGCCTTGTTTCATACAGGTCAGTCAGAGGAAGTAAAAATTAATGCCCTTACGGACGTTTTGGCCGATAAGGAAATTACCCAAGGACAAATTGATGAGTTTTTAAATAATGAGCCTACTGTAACACTGACAGGCACAAACGAACAGAAACTGGAACAAATAATCAACCAGAAAATAATTGGTTTATTTCCTATGGAGCATGAAGGTTGGACTGAACATAGGCGGACAGGATATCCAAGAATTCTGGTTGGTGTTGAGAATTCCCCTCTTCAAGGTCGTATGCCGAGACGCATGCCTTATCCGGCATCTGAGCAACTTATCAATTCAGAACAATACCAAATAGCTTTGGAACGCCTGGGAGGAGAAGGAAAAGATGAACGAACCACAAATATATGGTGGCAGGCAAATCCCGATCCGTATAAAGAACATCCAGAAGTTGTGGAAACTAGAACTACTCCATGGATTTCACAATAAGTGCTATGGTTTAAATTATAAATTGAAATATAGATAAATTGGTTTTATTATATATAATTTGAGTTAGTTAGATTTTGAGTTAGTCAGTTAGAGCCCATTGGAGGAAACTTCTTTGGGCTTTATCATGTTGAATTTTTAGTTGTGTTTTCTTTACCAACTTCAGGTTTTGACAGAAAATAGCATCAAAGATTTTTGAAAACTTTAATGCCTGTTTTCCAAGTTCGTAGTACCTAGGTATACAGGTCTCCAAAATAGGATTTGCCACTTACAAAAGTTGGGTAATGAATTCTTAGTAGCATCAAACTAACGTTAGTTTGAATAGCATAAACTTAAAAAACTATTGTGTGTCATTAATCCAAATAAATATGATAAGTAGTTATACCGGATTTTTAGTTAAAAAATTACTGCTTTTATTATTTATATTTTTCCGATTTGTAGTTGAAAACTTGTTACTAGAGTGCACATCTTTTTGCAAACTTTATTAAAATATTAGAAATTCTCGAAATTGATGAAGCTAAAATTAATTGGCATCTTTTTGGGGGGTATATGGGGAATTTTGGCGGAAACGAATAAACAGGAATGAGTATTGCAACGATTTTTTATACCCCTGATTGTTAAATCTTTGGAGTTGGCTTATTTAAAAAGCTGAAATAACAGGGTCACTAACCAAGAACCTTTCTGTGTTGCCAGATAGCGCAATTTGGCTAGTTTAAGACAGACTATAATTTTCTTTTATTAGCTATTATCGGCCAATTATCAGTACGGAAAGGGGAAGCTGGGAGATTTTCCTTTTCCCCTATTTTATTATATAAATTGGACTTTTCAGGATTATTGTGCCATGCGTATCTTACTGCTACGGGTTTAGTGACATCATCATTCCAAACCAAGACCTTTTTACCTGTAATCACAGCTTTGGCTTTGTGGAAAATTTGATCTACACCAGCAATTTCAAAGCCATCCAATGTTTTACGTGCCTTGGCAACCATTCCATCCCCGGTATTATTGAAATCAAGCAGACACTTTCCTTCTGAAATATACATTGATTTATACAATGGTCCTGAGTATTCTATATTTTCATAGTAACTTAATTTTCGAGCGGCTAAAGACAGCCGCCGTCCCACTTCTTGTTTGTTCTTTGGATGTATATCTTTCGGATTGCCAATGTCCATGGTTACCACCATGGCCGTTTCAGGTACGGATAGGGCATTTAGTTGTGCTTCTCGTAGTTCGGGAAAAACTTGTGGCTCAAAATCGTAATTCGCCAGTTGAGCAAAAATAAAAGGAAAATTACCTTGTTGCCATTTTTCCCTCCATCCCCTGATCATTGCAGGGAATAACTCCTTGTACTGGCTTGCTCTGTATGCGTTGGATTCGCCTTGGTACCATATTACGCCTTTTATCCCATAGGGTATAAAGGAGCCAATAATTCCATTATACAGAACAGACGGTTCATTAAAATAAATGGGTACCTCGTTGCCCTCTTTGCGAGCTATAGCCAACTCTGCAACAAAGGTTTCGTACTCCAGTTTCAACCAATTTTCATCGTTATTGTAATTTGGCCAATCCTGTAGGATTTCTTCGAGCTTGGGGTTGTTCTCAAGCACATCAACAGGGGTCCATGCTTCGGCCGTTGTACCTCCCCACGAGGCATTTATCAGCCCAATTGGTACATTTAAATCTTTAAATAATTCCCGTCCAAAGAAGTACCCGACGCCCGTGAAATCAGAAACTGTAGAAGGGGAGCAAACTTGCCACCTGTCTAGAGTTGGGTTTTTATTTAGTGGACTGGGTTCTATATCTTCAAGGGAGGTGTTGGCCTTGGTATGGCTAACTTGAAAGTGACGAATTAGAGGGTAATTGGCCGTGTTAATCTCCCTTTCGGGATTCAAACTATTTTGAACTTCGAAGGCCATGTTGGATTGTCCTGAACAAACCCAAACTTCTCCTACATAAACATTTTTAATTGAAATTTTATTTTTACCAATTACGGTCATCTCGAATGGTCCACCGGAATCTAATGGGCCCAGATAAAGTTTCCATCTTCCATTGTTGTCCGCTACCGTTTCAGAGTAATGGCCCCCAATTAAAACATTAATTGGCTCTCCTGCATCTGCCCATCCCCAAATGGGCACCCTCATTTCGCGCTGTAAAACCATATTTTCACTAAATATTCTGGGCAGTCGAATATTAGCGTAAAGATTACCTATGACAGTGCATAGAAAAATTATAGTAATCCATATCTTATTCATAATTATTATGTACCAAGTCGTTGGTTATTTAATTTGTGTACTTGGGAAATGACAGGGTAATAATCACCTTGTTTGTTGAAAGCTGGACTTCTCTCCTTACATTTTATTTTAAAAAATAAGTATTTAACAACTAATTTAAGATTTTTACAAACCTAATGAAAGAAAAATGTGTTTTTTTTATGTTTTTTAGGGTCAGATTAGTAATGCCCTCTTTAAATTAATTGATATTAAAAAGAAAGTATTAATATATTAAAATCCGTATCAGTGGAATTGCGAATAATGAACGGGAAGTACATTAGGCGATAAGCATATGTTGTCAAGTAAGGCCTCGATGTAATGTACCCAAAAGAGAAAAGACTAGCTCTTAATTCCAGTCCTAATAGTTTTGGCAGGAATGAATTATTCCTTAGAGAACTAGATTCTAACTTTTTATCGTGAATATTGAAAGATGACGTTAATTAAACCAAGGTTTTTTTTAAACTTATTTCATTAAAAACTTGCCCATACACATGTTTTAGTAATATGTTGTATATCTCTAATCCATAGAGTGTTGAAGTATCTAAATGTATACCTTAAAATATCACTATTACCTAATTCAAGCAATTATAACTTCGACTCCATTGTTTTCCAGTCTTTGTTTATCTTCCATTTTTACACCCTTATCTGTAATAACTACATCTACGTCTGAAATTGGCCCGATAAAAGCAAACCGCCTTCTTTCAAATTTTCTCGAATCAGCAACAACAATAACTTTCTTGGCGATTTTTATCATAATCTGATTTAAATGAGCCTCCTCATTGCTGGGTGTTGACAACCCGTGAGTTGTGTCGAAACCATCAACACCAAGAAATAGTTTGTCACAATAAAATTTTTGAAAATTTTCATCGGCTAGTGCACCTACCAAAGATAATGAAGAATGCCGTAAGGACCCTCCGGGCATGAAAATGTTAAACCCAGGGTATTCGGAAAGAATGCCAGCAATGTTCAAGGCATTGGTTATAATGGTAAGATTCTTGAAATTTTCAAGGTTTTTAGCTATTTCTGTTGTGGTTGTGCCCGAGTCAAGAACAATGGTATCGCCATCCTCTATTAATTTTATTGCCTCTTTTGTAATTAGTTGTTTTTCTTTTAAAAATTCCTTTTCCTTAGTTGAAATGGAAGTGTTAATGCCAATAGATTGAAACTTAATTTTTATGGCTCCACCCCTTGCTCTAATTAACATGTTCTGTTTCTCAAGATGTGATAGGTCATTTCTGATCGTAACTTCACTTATCTTGAACATTTCGCTCAACTCCTTTACGAAAACCTGTTCTTTAAGTTCTAGTTCTTCCAAAATTTTAGCCCTTCTATTAACTGTAGACTTACTAAATGATTTATCCATATTTAACTTACAATCAATTTTTATTTTTTAATTTTTCAAATAGGAATTGAACCAATTCTTATTTACATTAATCCCCATATTCGTAAACACTAATTCAGATTGAAACAAATTACCGTTTCATTTTAAGCAATACATAAGGTTATGTGAAATTATCAATATTACAATGAATTGTAATATTGAGTCAAATATACGAAATGAAATATATATAAAAACTCCATACATGAAAGATAATATATTGAAATTTTAACATTTATAGAAATTAAGAAGGTAATTTTAAAATTACATCATGGCATTATAATACTTTTGGACCCAATATAGCTTGTGGCTTTTTTGACCTGTCTACTGGTAAGTGGATAATACATTTTTGGATATGTCTATTTTGAGCTTTTTTAATTTATTTATGAATTCTTCATTCTAGTGGTTAAGCATGATTGGGAAGAATGTAAATTATGCAACTAAGATTTTAGCTTTATTCTGTAGGTTATATTCCTAAAGATGTCTTTTATTGTTTGAAAGGCGTCAAGAAAATTATCATACTAAAAATGTAACTTCAACACCCTTGGCCACCTAGTGTCTAAAAAGATGATTCTTGAGGATTGATTAAATATAACTAAAATAATTGCAAAAAATAGCGCAAGGCTGGGTTGGTATTATTTTTTTTCCAGGCAGCGAATAGCTCGGTCTTATGTGTCACCTTGTCGAGTTCCAAGAATTTGATTCTGTAATTATGTTCGTCACGAAGCGAATTGGGAACAATGGAAATTCCCATGCCGTTTTCCACCAACTTAAAAATAGTAGGACCATGTATCGACTTATGCGAAATTCGGGGGCTAAACCCATAATCGGAACATAAATTCTGTATCTGTTGAAAATACATAGAGCTATTTTCATTGGGAAAAAGAATAAATGACTCCTCGGAAAGTTGCCCTATGTGTTCAAAATTGTCTTTGGTTATAAAATGGTCTTCAGGTAATACAAGTGTAAAATTCTCCTTATAGATAGATTTAATATGAAAATCGGGAGAAACTCTATTGGAGCGCATGAAGCCTATATCAAGTTGTTCTTGTTCCAGTGCCTTTATTTGCTCGGTATTGGTAAGTTCCTCCAAATAGAAATTTATCTTAGAATGCTTTTTTCCAAATTGCCTCAATATGGCTGGTAAATACATCTGCATGGCCGAACCTACGAATCCTATTTTTATTTGCCCAATTACCCCGTTTTGGGATAACTGCCATCGCTCCATGGAATCATCAACTTGTTTAAGAATTAGCTGTGCTTCCTTTGCTAATAGTTGGCCAGGTTCGCTAAGGGAAACCTTTCTATTGGTCCTATCGAAAAGTGTCACTCCCCAAATAGCCTCTAATTGTTTTATTTGCTGACTCAGGGCGGATTGGGATATGATTAATATATCGGCTGCTTTTCGATAATGTAAGGTTTCTGCTAAAACCAAAAAATAGCGCAAAGGTCGAAGTTCTATTTGATTAGTATTGCTTATCATTTGTAGATTAATAAGAATTGTTTAAAATCAAAATTACATTTAAATTTGTTTCCATACATATTTAATTCTACTATGAAAACTAATAGCAATGATGGCTTGGATATAATTTTGGAAGCGTTGTTTATGCCTTATAGGGAACGAGTTCCTGATGTTCAAAAAATAATTAATGCAATGGTTTTACATGGAATTATTAATGATGAATGTGACATTGTCAATGATCATATTGCTTTTAGAAGTCTTGGTTTACCTAATTTAGGAATTGCCTCTTTCGAAAAAATATTCTTGCATTATGGTTACCAAAAAAAGGATTATTATTACTTTGAAGGTAAAAAACTGGATGCATATTGGTATTCACCGCCAACAGAGCATTATCCGAGAATTTTCATGAGCGAACTTAGGGTTTCGGAACTTTCAGATGAGGTGCAAGATATAATTAGAAGATACACCCAAAATATTACTAGTGACCCCATAGATGAAATTGATCTGGACGACACTAAGGAGGTTGGAAAATTTTTTTATAAACCTCTATGGGAAATTCCATCCTTAGCAGATTATAATACCTTGGCCGATGAAAGCGAATATGCTGCTTGGGTAATTTATAACCGGTATTATTTGAACCATTATACCATAAGTGTACATGATCTTCCGAATGCCTACAATACCATTGAAAAATTCAATGCGTTTCTGGAATCTATTCAAATAAAATTGAACACCTCCGGAGGCAAAATTAAAATAAGCAAGGATGGGCTTTTAAAACAGAGCAGTACAATCGCCAAAATGGTAGCCGCAGAATTTAAGAATGGAGAGAAAGCTCAAATAGCCGGAAGTTACGTGGAATTTGCGGAACGCTTGCCATTGCCCGATCAAGATGGAAATAAAAAGGCTAGGGGAGTGGAACGGAGGAGGGAGGGCTTCGAATCTGCCAACGCCGACAAAATATTTGAAAGTACCTACAGGGAGCAGACAAAAAATATGTAAATAGGCATAAATTAATATTAGAATATGCCTAAAACATTTTTTCTAGGATTCTGGCAGTAAGTATTATAATTATCTAGGCCCTGTTCCAAAATAAAGCTGTGGGGAGATGGTAAACCTTGGGACGGTATAGCGGCTTCAAGAGGGTCTTTTAAAATTTAAGGCAATAATTGTGTATGTGATTGGTTTATCGCGCCCATGGTCTAGATATTGGTTGTAATGGGAGGGTCCAATGAAATAGCGTAATTTGGCCAATGGTGCTTTTTGGAAATGAAAGCATTTAAAAAGATCCTAATTTTGTAAAGGTACTTTTTTTGAAAGAATACCTTGATCAATTTAATAAAGAGTAGAAAGGTAATCGAAAATGGTTAGATACCCTAAAAATTTAAACAAGGGATGTGGTTAATGGCTTTGAAAGGTAAATTAGGGTTCCAAAGAATAAAAAATGGTGTTTCCATGGTTTTTATTGGAGCCTATTTGTAGATCTTTTGTATATAAACTTTATAAGTGATAAACAAGTGTTAATAGGTCATCCTAAAATACGGTCTATATAATTACCCTTTAATATTGAGGATATATGCCTTATGGAAAAATTAAAAACAAAACAATTATTTAAGTGAATTTTAGAACATCAATTATATTCGGAGCGATTTTACTCTTGTTTGTACAGTGTGTAAAGAAGAAAAATGAAAGTATCGCAGTTTCTTTTCCAAAAATAAGTGACCCAGTGCAAATTACGGATGAAAAACATGAACATTTGTTTGCCAGTTATTATGGTATCAATTCCTTCAATAAATCGGAAACATTTGCAACTGTTCTGGAAACGGATGTAAAATACCGTATTCCAACTGAAAATGATGCAGCAACACTAGGGATGGTTAATATAGAAACCCACAAATTTATTCCTCTTACAAAAACAAAGGCATGGAATTTTCAACAAGGTTGTATGGCTCATTGGATGGGTACCTCTCCAGATTCCCTAATTATATACAATGACTTTCGAGAGGGTAAATTTATTTCTGTCATTATGAATGTGCACACAAAAGAAGAAGTAAAAGTAATTCCTTATCCCATAAGTGCTGTTTCTCCCAATGGCAAGGAAGCTATTAGCATTAACTTTGCTCGTCTGCGTATTACCAGGAGTGACTATGGTTATGGAGGTGAGGGGCAGGATAAGAAAACGGATGTACAGTTTCCTGAAGATGATGGATTGTTTTTGGTCAACTTAGAAACGGGCAATGCCAAACTTATTGTTTCATTGGCCGATGTGAAAGATTATGTTCCTGAAATTCCAGAAGAAGGTATTGAATATTTTAACCATACACTTTTTAGCAAGGATGGTTCAAAAATATTTTGGCTGGCTAGGGCAACACCCCAGAGAAATACTACCTCTTTTACTGTTAACAAAAATGGTTCAAATTTGCAACGTTGTTTCCCGGATGAGTGGGGTGGTTCCCATTTTGACTGGTTAAACGACAATGAGTTAATGATTACTGCAAAGTTTGACGCAAAACAAAATGCGCATATATTATTTAATGTAGGGGAAAATAACTATAAGAGACTTGGAAAGGGGTTGCTGGATTATGATGGGCATGGTACTTTCTCGCCAGACCAAAAATGGATGGTAACAGATACCTATCCTTCAGAAAATAGAGAGCAGAAGATTTATCTAATGGACATGAAAACCGAAAGTATTTATCCAATAGGTCGATTTGTACAGCCAGAAGAATACACTGGTGGATGGCGTTGTGATATTCATTGTAGGTGGAGTCCGGACGGAAATATTTTAGGCTTCAATTCAACACATTCTGGAAGCAGGCAGGTATACGTTATGAAATTGGAATGAGATAAATAAAGGGCTTTTGGTAGGTATTATAATTTTAAAAATTTCATTCGCCCATACAACTGTTTAATATTTAACCTTAAAATTTTCAATAATCCATATACTATTTTGTATTCCAATTGATACAATAAGGGGAATTACTTTACGAATTCAAGTGACATACACCCGTGTTTAGGTTATGGTAGTATTTGGAGAATTTGGGTTGTTTTGACCACTTCGTCGGGGATTTTCCCCCAAGGAATTGTGTGGCGTCTAGCTATTATAATGCACTCTCCGTAAATTGAACTTTTCTTGGTTTCCCGTTCTGAAATAGAATGTGAGGTATAAATTCGAAAGGAATTATAAATAAACTACCATTGTATTAAAGGTTTTTGAGTTAGTAGGTTTGAACAAAGTTCTGTTTGTTCTCCTTTATATTTCACTTTAGGAAATAAGTATTTTATTAAATGCCAGTCTTAATAATGTAGTTATCCTTTTATATTAAATACTATATTTTTAGCTAAAAACCGTTGCTGTTGTCACGCTTGGCTTAGATGATATAGCTTTTGTTTTAATTTTATCTACTTGAATATAAGTATTGTATAGGCGGTACTTATGTTTTTGACATGTCTAGCCTAACAATTTAAACTTTTAAAGACCTCAGTTGACTTCCTGAGGTAAGGTGAGCGATTCGTGTTCATTATCTTCCTTTTATTATTTGATGGCATGGTGAGGTGTAAAAATCAAAATTTGAACTTATAAATGATTGTTTATTGCGAAAAATAAGTTTCGTATAGTTTTTTATTTGAGTTAATTGATTTCAAAACATTGTTTTTGTTTTAATTAAATAATAATTTTTGTTTGTTTATGTCACTCAACTTATTATATTGCAGTAAATTAATGATATTACTTACGAAATGTTATTTATTATAACATTTTGAAACTAAAAACAACTTTTTATAACAAAAACTAATTAACTATGAAGAAAATTTTGATTTTTGCAATTTTTACACTTTGTG
>TARA_R110002049_G_scaffold72015_6_pt1 | contig 20382 bp, 13 predicted proteins | sample TARA_R110002049 | Tara Oceans TARA_R110002049 (sample SAMEA4396941) | marine metagenome | biome: Polar Biome; feature: [SRF] surface water layer (ENVO:00010504); material: water (ENVO:00002006), including particulate matter (ENVO:01000060) such as... | depth 5 m | reverse complement strand
GAAATCCTCGCAAATCAAGACTTCGATGCTTTAAAAAATATCGTTGAGGAAACTTTAGAGAGAATCGCCAAACTAAGAAACTAATCAAATGGAAGAGCACAAGGCAAGTCGTTCGTTATTAAAAAAAATACTTGCTGCCGTGCTTGCATTTGGCCCTGGAATATTTGCTATCGGTTATACTATTGGTACGGGAAGCGTAACATCTATGATTGTAGCTGGGAGCACCTACGGAATGCAATTGTTATGGGTGCTTTTACTAAGTTGTATTTTTTCAGGATTGTTGATGTACGCCTATGGTAACTATGCCCTAATTTCTGGAGAAACGGCATTATATAGTTTTAAGAGGCACATCAAAGGGGGGAAAACCATTGCTATTTTGATTATTATTGGTATTTCATTCGGACAATGGAATTCGCTGATGGGCATATTGGGCATTTCAGCAAATATTATTTATGAAATTTTCATTATCTATTTTCCGCAACTTGTAGGTTTTCGATACGAAACAGTTCTTATTGTCGCTATTGCGGTAATCGCCATTATGTATGCCCTATTGCTGGTCGGAAAGTACACCTTCTTCGAAAAAATATTGGTAATATTCGTGACCATAATGGGACTTTCTTTTATAATTTCCCTGTTTATGGTCTATCCCTTGCCGCTAGAAGTTGTACAAGGTTTGGTTCCATCTGTTCCTAAGGTAGAAGGAGGTCAGATGATGGTCGCTGCCTTTGTAGGTACCACGATGGCCGCGGCCACCTTTTTGTCGAGACCGCTTTTCGTAAAAGGAAAAGGCTGGACAATTAAAAACTTAAAGCAACAAAAGAAAGATGCCATTACAGCTGCCGTTCTCGTATTCGTTATAAGTGCTTCCGTAATGGCAGTGGCTAGTGGGGCATTGTTTCATCAGGGACAACCCGTTACAAAAGTTTTGGATATGGTAAACACCCTTGAACCTGTAGCTGGAAAATTTGCCCTGACACTTTTCTTCTTCGGAACGTTGAGTGCAGGGTTATCTTCCATTTTCCCATGCTTGTTGATTGCACCGATTCTTGTTGCGGACTATCAATCGGGGGATTTGGACACAAGTTCAAAACAGTTCCGCATAATAACTTTTTTTGCCTGTTTATTTGCTTTGATAGTTCCAATTTTTGGGGCTAATCCGATAGAGATGCAAATCGTATCCCAGGTCTTCAATGTCTTTGTTCTCCCTGTTGTAATTGTGGGAATACTTTTGCTCATCAACAACAAGAAAATAATGAAAAATCACAAAACCAGTATCTGGATAAATATTGGATTGACGACAGCGCTTTTATTTGCCTGTGTTATTTCATATAGTGGGGTTTTGGCTCTAGTGGCATATTTTTAAAAATAAGTGGCTTTACAAAGATTCAGAGTTAATCACTAAGAAACCTATTTTAAAATTGCCTACAAGAAATTCATTGGCCCAGAGACCTACCGCAAGAGACCGTTTTAAAATAGGACAAAGGGCTTTCCATTATAAGGCCTATTCTTGGTCTTAAATAGTACGCTCATTGTAGCCCTCCCTAAAATGTAGCCTTACCTGTGTTAGAACATTGCTATAGGATGCCCCAATTCACGACTTAATTTTATGGAGATGATTTGAGTTCTATTCTTTAACTTTTTTGCCAAGGTCAAAAGATTTTCATTATGCAATAACCTGGAAATGATTGTATTTTGATATGCTTTGTCCCGTAATAAATTGAGGTAATTAGATTTTTTTCCAAAACTTTTGATTGCTGTGTATTTCTCATTTTCCGCAGGAAGCAAATCGCTTAAGGAAAGATGTTTTTCCAAAATAGGTTTCAAATTTTTTACTGTTTCTCTTACTTTTAATCCCTCAATCTCAAAATGTGCTACTTCGGTAGGGTAATTTGTAATCAGCTTTTTAAGCGAATCGCTATCGATTATTTCAAATTTGGTTGTACTGATAACGGAATTTAGGGCGCCGTCAAGCAATTTAACCTCTTTGTAGGCCAAATGTATGATAGTATCTTTAGCACCAGAAGTAAGCTGTTCTGGAGTTAGCCCGACATAATTGACAGTGGCTTCCAATCTTTGAATGTCATCGCCGTAATGGGCGATAGCGCTATTGAGAACTTTTAAATTGAGGTTCAACTCGTCGTAGAGCCCGTCATAAATTTTAAGTTCAACGATTTTGTTTTTTCGGATTTCGTTCAAATCGTTGATTTTCCATGCTATCAATATACCGATAACAATGAGCGTTATCTCACCTAGGGCGTATAGAAGATAGTTCTTAAATTTTCCATTATCCAATGCTTTTTGTCTGATTTTTCGAAATAGTTTCATTGTGGTTTAAAGATTAGGCTTGAACCAAAAATTTAGGACTACTTCAGCTGGGTTGCCTTTTTCGACGGCACCCGGTGGTGGGCCACCACGTTGCCCTCCTTGGCCCCTGCCTCCTGATGGTCCGCCACCACCTTGACGTCCGCCTGATCTACCTTGGCCGTTTTGACCGCCGCCTAGCCCAATACCTCCGATAGTGCCGCTAAGGCCACCTCCATCTTTACTTTTTCGTTCTATTGTATTTGTTTTTACGCCCACCGTTAATTTTGAAGTGCTTTTTGCTGAATCTAAATTGGTTTTATTTTTCGGAATTTTTAAGGCGTATTCGAGTAAACCATCCTTTTCATCATAAGTAAGTGACACAGTCACACCTAAGCTGTTAAGAAGAATATGAAACTCTTCCTGATAGTCGAAATAACCATATTCCGCTTTTTGCGGATAATCGTTTTCAAGTATTTCCTTTATCAATTGCCCTTTGCCTTCTTCATCTTCCTCAGAATTTTCTGGTTCAATTCTTTCACGATCACCTCTTCTATCACTTAGCCCTACTGGCTCAGAAGGATATTTTATATAGACATTCTCCTTCTTCTTTCCCTTTATATCGAAAAATACGGAAACACCTAAATGCAACATAGACATGATTGTGTTATCATCGGAGGTTTGTATGTTTAAAAAAAAATGATTTGCATCTTGCGTAAAATTGTATGTAACGTTTTCACCGGTTATAACGGTGTCAATAGCAACAGGAGAAACACTAGGTTTTGCCATACTCGATTGTATAAATAAAAATAAGACGAGTACGAGCGGTATTTTTTTCATGTTAGAATTCGATGTAATTGGTATAAAAAAGCTATGGTTTTTTTCCCTAGTATTTTGAGTAGTCTTTTCTCTAATTCGTATTTAAAAATTATTCCACGGTATACCTTACAATAACCTCATTATCCAAAATGACATTTGTAGACCAAATGAATTCTGCATCATTGGCGTTGTCATCGAATATGTCGGTGAAATTGGTATAGGAGGGCTTATTGTTAACGCCTATAGTGTTGTTGGTGTACGTAGTTGCATCGGGCCAAGTACTATCATCAAAGGCCTCTTCATACCAATTTGAAGGTATTTCCCAGTGCAATCCATAATGCGATGTTCCGTCGTTGGAGTCGGCCGTGTCGCAATTATCCGAACTTCGTGTAGTACCCTCTTCTGTCGGACAAGACAAATCTTTTATTGGGGCGGTATAAAAGGTTTGTGCTTTCCAATCGTCACCGGTAATCGCAACTATTTCATCAGATTCGTCCTTAAATACAGCAACCATACCACCATCTCCTGGATGATATGCAGATCCACCACTACCCTCTGAACCCAAGCCTAGATTTTCCTCCCAGTCCACTAATTTCATCGCTATGGTATAGGGCGCGGCTACTTTAAAGCGTACAATACTTGAATTAAATTCTGTAAAGGGCACTGGATCCTTGCCAACAGGAACACCATTTACGTACATTTCAAAATAATTATCGGCAAAAACAAAAGCCGTGATCACTTCTCCCTCGCTATCGATTTCAACAATATCGTTACCATCTAAAGCGGCAAGCGCATCTGTAGCCGATGTATAGGTCTCTCCATATGTGTTGTGTAAATCCGAAGCAAACGGAAAAGAATTATCAGTATAATTTACTGCCGCAGGAACAATCCAAGTAGTATCATCCGTTGCCTTAATTGTTCCTAATCCGGCTACTCTAGTTCCGCTAGCAAACAAATTTGTCGTTGTCGTTGTCGCCAAACCTTGTGTTACCGAAGCAGTTCCTGAATATATAGAATCCGACCCATCATCCGTTACAGGATCCGAGACTTGGTCGTTTGAACAGGCGACAAAGCCCGAAGTAGCTGTAATTGCCAAGACTATTGTTATTTTAAATATGCGTTTCATCTATTTATACTTTTTTTTGCTTTTGTTGAGTTCAATTACTAGAAAAAGTACCAGGTGTGCCATAATATTGCCCAGATTTTAAGACATACCATCCAGCGTCTAAATAATCTTCAGTACTGGCGTGGTAATGGTAAATTCCGTCAGGAAAATGTTCGGTTACACCAATATGGCCTCCGTAGGCATCTAAATCATCAGGATATGAGCCATCTTGATCTTGTTGCCCGTATAACGGAAAGCCATCTCTCATAAAACCAACCAAATTATCTTCGTCTATAATGGTACCGTAGGCTATTTCTGGGTTTTCATCCGTATAAAGTCCAAAGTTTGCACCCACATGATAATGATAATCAAGATTGGCACCAGGGTGCCCACCAGCCGTATCAAGCGTGCTAACATCAGCTCCCCCCAAAGGGTCTGAATCACGATTTAAATTGTTAAAGAAAGGAACTCCGTTCAACACTATTCCGATTGCAGAAAGCTCTGTATCCATCTTAGTGGCGGCCTCTGTTGGATACATAGGAATTTGCATCGAATATTGTACGGGTGCTATTTCGTCATTATTATTTGCGTGATAGGTAATTATGTATTCTCCGTTTTCGTCATAACTGAATATTCGATCGGCTATTTGATCAATATAGAAGTTTTCCAATATACCATCGGTAACCGAATACACCGGAAAATCTTCGTATAACTCATGGTCCATGCCATTTACATCAAAATAAGGACTTTTATGATCTGGTAAACCTGTACTGCTTGTTATGGTGATCGTACCGTTATCTTCATCAACAGTTACCGTAACTCCGTTCTCTTCTTTAAAAAATTCTTGTACTACGGCAGTTATGGCAACTCCTGTAGTTTCACTACCGCCAGTAGCGTTGTTATCAGAAGCCGCGTTATCGTCGCTACTACAAGAAGAAGCTAGTAATAATCCCACGATTGCGATTGATTTTGAAAATATATTTTTCATTTTTAAATGCTGTGTTGATGTATATCACCTTTGTTTGAAAGTTCGTAAGAAGCACTCAATCGATAATCAAACTTTATCTCGCTAGACTTATGATGATCGGCCAATGCGTAATGTTCTAAAAGAGTTTTTGGACCATCTTGATTGATCATATAGGCAAAAATGCCGTAATCACCCCCGTTATCCGTTGCGGGGTTATCGGGTATTCGGGTTATGGTGTGTACGTGGTTATAATCTGCAATGCTTCCTGAATTGGCCCCTGTAGACCCTTCGGTATTGAACTCGGCCCATAAATACGGATTGTAAATTCTATAATAGAACTCGGAAGTCGCCGTTGGATCGGTATTCGAATCATTGATCCATACAAAATAGGTGTCATCTATATTGTTCATAATATCTGTCCACCATACATCGGCGAAATTATCCGTCAGATTATAAACGTACTCTTGCATGACCAAAACAAGGTTTGCTTGAGCTGTGGTCGACATATCGGAATACTTTAAGCCTGTTGCAAAACCGGAATAATCATAGCTTCCGATATAAGGGTCCGGGTCACCGTTCCTATCTGCTGGGCCGGCTTCCAAGGAATGTGATGTAGAAGTTGTTACCGCCGCTGTAATCTCATCTGCATCAAGACTGTTGTACAGCGTCAATGCCAGGTCTCGTTCGTCTGAAAAAATATCAAAATCCTCCCCGTTCCATGTATCGGCAGCGGGTTCACCTCCTAAGAATGCAGGGACTATAGAAACATTATCTCCATCAACCAAAAAGTTGACCACACAGTGGTGTCCATCTAACTGAAAGCCCCATGATCCACTGGTCTCGGGATCACCAAACATATCTATAGAGTAGAAATCGGGATCCCATGTATTACTCTGTACATTATTTAACCATCCTTCGGACAACTCTGTAATTTCGTATACTTTTTGATACCCTCCCTTGCTCAAAAATAATTGTAGAATATCTTTAAAAGCTGTCAGCTGGTCTTCCGATAAATCTCCATAGGTAATACCATCTCGGTTGTCATTATTTGCCGGGGTGTTGTGCCAGAGGTAAAATCGTTCATCATTCAAACACACAGATGCTTCCTCCAAAAGACTAATCGAAAGGGAGTTTCTAAAATCTACCACCGCCTGACGCATGGTCTCGATTTCGGTATCGGTAGATTGCGCTGCGTCTTCCGTTGTACAGTCTAGGGTAAAAGTATCATTGGTGTCGTCATCAGTATCGTCGGCTGTTACAGAATTGTCACTACTACATTTTACGAAAGTAGTGGTCATGGCAAATAGCAATAAAAATAACTGTAGGTACTTGAATGTCGTTTTCATAATTTTTAATATTCGTATGCCGTATGTTTATAAATAGAATAAAATTAGGGTCATTTATTTTTTCGTGGAAAAAGTTAAGTCGCTTACATTTGATATACTGCTATCTCGAAATTTTCTCATTATGATTCTGAGTATTTTCATTTGGTACGGGTTTTAGACGTATAACCATTCCCACGGCCAACAAAGTCAAAAGAAAAGCAACGATAAGTTGTCCATTTTCAGAAAATCCAGCTCTGTTTTGGGTAACTTCAACAAACTTATTTCCATCTACTTCCAATACCAGTGTCTTGTCGTTATCACTGTTTAGAACAAATTTTTCTTTGCTAAACCCTTTCTTGAAAAGTAACAGGGCGCTCTGGCTATTATGTATATCATCAAAAGCCGTATTCTTTATAATCACCTTTTCAATTTCAGAAGGTATACCGAAAACCTCAAAAACCACCTTGGTTTCATGCCCCAATTTAACGGTCCCTTTACCGAAGGAAATATCGGTATTATTAAAACTGATCTTTAGATTGTTTTTAAGATGCTCCAGCACCATTTGTCGAAACTCCTCGGGGGTTTTATAAGGAGTTTCAGTAAAATGTTCTCGTATTTCATATTGAAAAGCAGTTAATGCAGCGCTGATCTGTAACACCCAAGTACCATTTTCCTTTTCGACCAACATTGTTGTCGAAGCATCTGCATTGTGAGCTTTTGCGGTAATAGTGATCAATAACAAACCGATAAAAAGAATTTTTCTATACATCTTCGTTTATTTTAAATGGCGTAAGCGCCTTTTAGTCCATTTATAAAATTATTATTACCGGCCTCGTCAACGTGATAATGGTATCCGCGGATATCGTCACTATGGCCGCGTAATTCATCTAAATCGGTAGGCGTATTTCCGTCAGCGTCTTCGAATGCATAAATAGCATGTCCGTCTAGTGCGTAGCCGATCAAAGCCGAATGGCCATCTTCTTGAGAAATCACATGACGATCAGCTATACCCTCTGTTGCCGCATGGTAGTGATATCCTTGATGTACATTAATATGCCCACCAGCATCGTCAAAAGGGGCAAGCGTGTATGCACCCAGAATATTATCTACCGGTGCCGGTGCAGAAAATTCTATCCCATTCAGTGCCACTCCACGAGTTGAGGGAGCGGTATTTCCTCCTGGGGGTCCCCCAGGGCCAGTTGCGAAAAGTGTAGCACTGCTTTGAAGTACAGGGGTAACCGGTATTACCCAGGTTTGAGACAAATCTGTGATATAGGAAGGCAAACACTCCACACAAAAGTTTTCATATTCATCACCTACATTAGGATTTGCTGCATTTTCGCAATCCTCTTCAGTATCCGTAACAAAAATATCACCGTTGCTATCGTACATTTGCCAATTGGTATCATTATAAAAGGCGGCCAAGTTCTCAACAAAGGCTCCATCTACATCGTAAACTTCGCCATCTTCTAGCCAGATACCACCTGCTTCGGCATCATCGGAGATATTGTCAGGGCACCAAGGTCCCATTTCGTGATCAGAGGGTACGCTAGTCGTTACGATTTGATAGCAATCGGTTTCGGTACCATCGGATAAAGTGCACGGTATCGTAGTAATGGTAACATTATCGGTGGTAAAATAGGTCGGTTCTACGCTGACCACCGACGCATCATCAACGCTGTCATCGGTTATGTCTTCATTTGAATTGGAACTGCAATTACTGAAAGAAAACAGTAAAACAGAACTGACAAGAGGGAGAAACAAGCTATTTTTCATTGTGTTTGATTTAATGTATAGGTGAATTAACTTTAAGCATGTTTAGTTAATTTTCATTCGCTTTAAAAAGCTTCGCAATCGCTCACGAAGCTTTTACAACAACCAATCAACTCAAATTCTTATTGTTTTCCTTTGCGACCCTTAGGTTTTGGAGCTTTTTCTATTTCCTCTTTGGAAAGGAAACCATCTTCGTTTGTATCAATTTCCGCGAACATATCTTTCAACGGACCTTTGACTTCTTTTTCGGCAAGTTTTCCATCCTCGTCTTTGTCTAATTGCGCAAAAATTTCATCCACAGTCGGAGGCTCTTGCCCACGTTGTCCGTTTTGGCCTCCTTGGCCATAACTCACCCCGGCAAAAAGAAGCGCTAAAAATGCTGTCGTAATACTTGATTTAATCGTTCTAGTTTTCATACTATTTTGTTTTAAAAGATTTCTATTTTGACTACAAAGATGGAGATTGGTTTCATGCGATAGTTGGGTTTTCAACGAATGGGGGCGCGCTTTCAATGAATGGGGTCATTGTATCTGTGAATGGTAATTTTAGCAAGGTTTATGGAGTGCGTTTTGACGCCTAATCGGATGCATTTGGCTTTATCTGTAGCATGAATCGAACAATACCATTTCTAATTTCATGCTTTATTTTGGCTTACTGTTCGGGCATGGGTTTGATTGCTGCCGTACGATGATGTGAATTTTTTTGAAAGCAGGGTTTGACCATTGAGTTTCGTACCCCAGTAATTTCAAGTTGCACGTTTTTTAAGGTTAAAAAGCGGTTATATGAAATTTCTTTTCTGTGACTTCGAATCAGGGTCAATTGCTGTATTTATACCAATTATTATCGCTGGTCTTCATAAATAGCATTTTATACTTTTTAAGCTTCGGAAAAGAATATTGACAATAGTTTTGCCCCCGATTTACCTAAATGGTAGCACCTGGATATTTTTTAGAAAAACGATGATTGACAATGACTTATAAACCAAATCTCTATCTAGTTGCAGAAATGGGTTATAAATTGAAAAGGTTGAAGTTTCTCGTGGTTTAATAGAAGATGAGGCCCCCCATTTAATCATACTATCTTGAATTTTATGGTTTTTCTCATTTTAAAAATATAAGAGTTCCTCAAATAACAGTATGTTTTTTTACGATGTAGTAAAATGTTTTGATCAACACTGTCAATTAAATAATTCTGATCGGTCGTTCAACGATTTTTACTCATAAGCCCCTATTTTAGTGCTATTTAAGGATAATTTTATAGTTCATAGTGGGGGGCAAATTTATAATCTGTTTTAGATTTTTGTTGATCCTACTCTAATCTATATAAAATAATAACCAATCAAACCGTTACAATATGGCTTTAAAGAGTGGGGAAATGGAAAGGCTGTCTATTTCAGACAGCAATACCAATTGGAAGAAATGGGGCCCTTACCTTGCGGAAAGGCAATGGGGTACCGTGCGAGAGGATTATAGTGAATACGGTCATGCATGGGAGTTCGTGGATCATGAAAAGGCTCGGAGCAATGCTTATAGATGGGGTGAAGAGGGCATTGCAGGTTTCTGTGACTCCAAGGAAATACTGTGTCTGGCACCAGCTTTTTGGAATGGCAAAGATTCCATGTTGAAAGAACGACTCTTTGGTCTTACCAACAATCAAGGGAATCATGGGGAAGATGTGAAAGAACTTTATTTTCATCAGGTTTCCTCCCCGTCACATTCTTATTGCAAGTACCTGTATAAATACCCGCATGCGGCGTTTCCTTATGACGAGTTGATAGAAAAGAACCGTCGTAGCCGCGAATTTCCGGAGTATGAGCTGCTTGACACGGATTGTTTTAAGAACAATGCCTATTTTGATTGCTATATTGAATATGCGAAAGCCGATGTAGACGATATTCTTATGAAGATCACTGTTGTGAACCGTGGTCGCAAAGCTGCGGATATTCATGTGCTTCCCCATTTGTGGTTTCGAAATTTCTGGAAACACAACAGAAGGTTTTCCCGCCCAAAAGTACAATCAATTTCCGGGAATTGTGTTCAGGCAAAAAGTGTTCGGAACGGTACGTATTTCCTGTACCATGAAAATGGAGACCAGTTGTTCTGTGAAAATGAAACCAACAACAGTCGTATTTATGGGGTGCCCAATAAGGTAAAGTATGTGAAAGACGGGATTAATGACCATGTGGTGTATGGCCACAGCAGTGTTAATCCAAAAAAGACGGGGTCTAAAATGGCGGCTTGGCACAAATTCAGGTTAAAGTCAGGGCAGGAAAAGATAATCAAGGTGCGTCTGAGCAAAAACAAGCTGCAAAACCCTTGGGCAAAATTTGATAGCATCTTTGACCGAAGAATTACGGAATGCGATGAGTTTTATAGTGCTGTTATAGAGAACGATTTACCAGAATCTCATCAAGAAATTGCCAAAAGTGCATTTTCGGGTCTTTTATGGACCAAGCAGTTCTATTACAATGATGTTTTTAAATGGCTTTTTGGAGGACCGGGAGAAGACAAGCCGTACCGGGCGAACGCACGGAACTCTAGTTGGCAGCATCTTACCAATAGAGATATCATATCAATGCCCGATAAATGGGAGTATCCTTGGTATGCCGCCTGGGACTTGGCTTTTCATATGGTAACATTTGTTGAAATAGACCCCGTATTTGCGAAAGAACAGCTGCTTTTGGTATTAAAAGAGAACTACATGCATCCCAATGGGCAGATTCCGGCCTATGAGTGGAATTTTAGTGATGTTAATCCACCGGTACATTCTTGGGCTGTCTGGAATGTGTATTCGAAAGACAAAGAACGGAACGGTCAGGGAGATACCGATTTTTTGGAGAAGGCTTTCCGCAAGTTGCTTATTAACTTTACTTGGTGGGTAAACCAGAAAGACAAGCACGGCACAGATCTTTTTGAAGGAGGATTTTTAGGATTGGATAACATAGGGGTTTTTGACCGAAACCATATGCCCCCGGGTATTACGAGAATGCAACAGGCCGATGCCACCAGTTGGATGGCCATGTTCACCTTGAATATGTTTCGAATGTCGTTGGAGTTGGCAGAGATAAATAATACTTACGAAGAGGCTACTTCAAAGTTTTTCAGGCATTTTTTGAATATCGCTTGGGCTATGCACCACATAGGACAAAAAGAGATCTCGCTCTGGGACGATACCGATAATTTTTATTATGACGTGGTTGAAATGTCAAGTGGTGTAACAAGTCGAATGAAAGTGCGATCGTTGGTGGGGATCATTCCAATGTTCGCCGTTGAAATTATCCATAACGACTACCTTGTAAATCTTAAGGAGTTTAAAAACAGGGCTGCTGCCATAGTAAGAACGCGCCCAGATTTGGCATCACTGATTTCACGAATAGAAGAAGTGAATGAGGACGGGAATTACCTGTTTTCGATCATGCGCGGTTTTAGGCTAGAGCATTTGCTTAAACGGCTGTTGGACGAAAATGAGTTTCTTTCGGATTATGGAATACGTTCGCTGTCTAAATACCACAAAGAACATCCTTTTGTATTTGAACACCATGGGCACCACAGGATTGACTACGAACCCGGTGAGAGCAGTTCGAATATGTTTGGGGGCAATTCCAATTGGCGTGGCCCCATTTGGATGCCGTTGAACTATATGATAATCCAATCGTTACGCAAGTATTATTCCTATTACGGGGATACTTATGTATATGAATTCCCTACCGGTTCAGGAAATAAAATCAACCTTAACGAAATCGCCAATGAGCTGACGAAAAGATTGATTCGTTTGTTTGAGCGAAATTCAGAAGGCAAATTCCAATATCACGCCAGTAATGAACAAAAACATTATTCAAAAAATGAATTTTTTAAGAACCACCACCTCTTTTATGAATTTTTTGATGGCGATAACGGTAAAGGGCTAGGGGCTTCACACCAAACGGGGTGGACCGCCCTGATTGCCAATTTAATATTGGAAATGAATAATTCTGAAAACAAGTCAAGCACCCCTACCCAGTTGGCAAGTAGTGTAACAAAAAATGGCATATACGTGAAATAGGGTGTTGGCAGTACATTTATGGTACACCCATTTTTCAGCTAACTAAAATTGCAGTATATGGCTGGTTATGAACGTCGTAAAGATTTCAGTCCTGTCGCTGTCTTGAAACTGCATAGAACGTTCGAAAGGTAGCGCTTTTTGTAGCAGCAGTGATTCAGCGAATTTGAATTTTTTGAACTTCAAGATATTCTTTTACATAACCAGCCCCCCATCAACACTTAAGATCGTCCCGTTAATAAAACTTGCCTCTTCGGACGACAAAAAGAGATATGCGTTGGCGACATCTTGGGGTTTGCCTAAACGGCTTAATGGGATTTTCGATACCAACTGAGCAATAACCTTATCAGGAATGGTCTCTACCATTTCTGTAGCGATAAATCCAGGGGCAACGGCATTCACATTGATACCCTTTCTGCCCAGTTCCCTTGCCCATACTTTGGTAAGACCGATAACGCCTGCTTTGGTAGCTACATAATTGCTCTGCCCGAAATTACCGTACAGACCGACGATTGAAGAAGCGTTGACGATTTTTCCGCTTCCCCTTTCGACCATGTATTCGCTTATGGCCTGAGTACAGTTAAAAACTCCCGTTAGGTTCACATCCAAAACAGATTGCCATTGTTCCGTCGTCATTTTTTTGAGGGTCGCATCTCGGGTTATTCCCGCGTTGTTTATTAAAATGTCAATACCCCCGTAAGTTGAAATTAGCTCAGCAACGGCCTTATCGACTTCGGCTTTATTTACCGTATTGACTTTTTGCAGTTTTAGGGCTTTGTTCTCATTTTCTTCCATCAATTTCTTACCTGCATCCTCGTTAATGTCCCAACAGATGACCTTGGCACCTTCGTTCAGAAATTTTTCAACGGTTACTTTGCCTATTCCATTTGCCCCGCCTGTGATTACGGCTACTTTGTCTTTTAATCTATTCATATCTTAGGTTTTGGTCAAAGCTATCGATATTTTTTGCTTGAAATTATTCAAAAACGACCTTGTCAAAAATATGAAAGCGTGGAACCTGATGCGCTAAGCAACAAGTCGTTTTTATCTAAATTAGTAATGGTAATGCTCTTGTTGATAGAAGGCAAAATAAGCATTAAATAAATACCCTTTAAAGAGTAAGGCAATGATAATCGTTATTTCGGTTGTATATTTAAAAAGGAATATGGGAACCTGCCTTTTTTTCATCAGTCCAAAAGGAAGAAATAGGGCTCCTGTCACCTTAAAAATGCACCTTTTTGCTTAATTAGTCTACATTGGCTAGGGAGCAACAGGGTATATTTGAGTTTCTTGTCTCCATTCAATTGAATTGATTAGAGTTATGCGTATGAAAAAAAAGGTACTGCATCTCGTTCTGCTGTTCACTGTCTGCCTATCGTGCAAACAAGGAGGTGAATATGGGGCTGTCCCCTTGAGAAAGATCCCCGATGTGGTCGATTTTAATTTTGATGTCCGCCCGATACTATCCGATAAATGTTTTGCCTGTCACGGGCCGGATGTCAACAAAAGGGCCGAAGACCTACGATTGGATACCCCCGAAGGGGCCTATAAAGCGCTAAAGGATACGGAGAACGAATTCGCAATCGTTCCCAAAAGTCTGGAAAAGTCGGTGCTCTATCAAAAAATAACGGCAAAGGACAGTTCCGAATTGATGCCCCCTTTGGATTCCAATTTGAAATTATCCCCCTACGAAATCCAAATTTTAAAGAAGTGGATCGAACAAGGGGCGACCTACAAGCCACATTGGGCCTTTACGGCGGTCTATAAACCTGAACTGCCCGCGTTGGAAAATACCGATTGGGCGAACAACGAAATCGACTATTTTATACTGCGAAAATTGAAAGGCGTCGGTTTGGCCCCCAACCAAACGGCGGACAGGGAACGTTTGTTGAAAAGGGTTTCCTTGGATATTACCGGGCTACCCCCGACACCCGAAATACAAAAGCGGTTCTCCCAGGATAAGAGGGCCGATGCCTATGAAAAAAATGTCGATGAACTATTGGCGAGCCAACAGTACGGAGAAAAAATGGCAGCCCCTTGGTTGGATGTCGCACGATATGCCGATTCCCACGGGTTTCAAAATGATCAGTTACGAACGATGTGGCCCTGGCGCGATTGGGTGATACATGCGTTCAACGAGAATTACAGCTATGAAAAATTCGTGACCTACCAATTGGCGGGTGATCTGGTGCCGCAGAAGAATTTGGAAACGATCTTGGCCACGGGGTTCAACAGGAACCATAAAATAAACCAGGAAGAGGGCATAATCGAAGAGGAGTTCAGAATTGAAGATGTAACCGATAGAACCAATACGTTCGGCAAGGCTTTTTTGGGACTGACCTTGGAATGCGCCAAATGTCACGACCACAAATATGACCCCATTTCACAAAAGGATTATTTCAGCACCTTTGCTTTTTTTGATAAGGTACCCGATAGAATAAAGAACATGGGTACATTATTAGCGGAAGCTCCTTTCATTACGATTACCGATGAGGTGGTCGAAAAAGAACTTCCCTTTATCAATAAAAAAGAAGAGGAGGACATCGAAGTCATGGTAATAGAGGCAAAACCTGATATCAGAACTACACAAATACTAAATCGGGGCGTATATGACGATTTGGGTGAAGAAGTAACGGCCCGTACACCAAAGTCAGTTCTAGAATTTGATACAATTACTTACCCGCCCGACCGTTTGGGGCTCTCCAAATGGTTGTTCGATGCCAAGAACCCTTTGACGAGTAGGGTATTTGTTAATCGAATGTGGCAAGAGATCTTTGGGGCGGGCATCGTAAGGTCGTCGGGCGATTTTGGCATGCAGGGCGATCTGCCCACCCATGTGAATTTGTTGAACTGGCTGTCGGCGGACTTTATGGAGAACGGTTGGGACATAAAACGATTGGTCAAGAAAATTGTCATGTCGGCCACCTACAGGCAATCATCGGTCGTCAGCAAGAAGAAACTGGCCGTGGACCCCGACAACAAATATTTGTCGAGAATGTCGCGCTTGCGTTTTAACGCCGAAATGGTGCGCGACCATGCCCTGGCCACCAGCGGTTTGCTGAACCCTGAAATCGGTGGGCGAAGTGTACGGGTTTACCAGCCCGACGGACTGTGGGAGGCCGCCACCTCGGGTAGAGGGGTTTTGGCCAATTATGTACAAGATCACGGTAAAGACCTGTACCGAAGGGGCATCTATATTTTTATAAAGCGCACCGCCCTACCTCCGGTACAGCTGACTTTCGATGCCGCTACCCGTGACCAGTGCGAAGTACAACGGCAATCGACAATGACCCCGTTGCAAGCGTTGATAACCCTTAACGACCCTACTATTTTAGAATCGGCACGGGTGTTTTCCGAAAAATTGATGCAAGAGGAAAGTCCGGTTGCCGCTAAGATCGAAAAGGCATTCGCCACCATAGTATGCAGAACCATCAAACCCGAAGAACGGGGGATGTTGCTGGGCTATTATGGGGAGCAAGAAGCCGCCTTTCGGAAAGATACGGAACAAGCTGCGGAGTTTATCGATGTGGGCGAGTTTCCGGCAACCGCCGATAGGGATGTCGTAAAAGTGGCCGCATTGATGCAAATTATTCACACGATATATAACTTGGAGGAAACCATAGTTAAAAGTTAATGGGTCTCTTAAATCACAAGACTTATATCAATAAAAACCTTAAACTTAAGCTGACTTCTTTTTACCCTTGTTTATATGTTTAGCACATAAAGAATCGAGACCATTGAGTAAATATATGTTATTGACCTTGTCTGCCACACACCAATGTCTAAATCTAATTTAGGTGCTATATTTATAGTTTAAAATAAAAGCTTGAAATCTTGTAAAAGGTTGTAGATGGATCTTTTCAAGACGACTTTAATCCTAGTACATGTTCATCAGACTACTATTTTATTTGTTATGCGGTCTATTCCAATGCTTAGGTTGTGTAGCTGTAGGTATTGCCCAAGAACCTTCCACCGATTTTGAAATAACACATTTTAAATTGCCGGTAGAAACTACGACTTCTGATATTTTGGAAGACAAGTACGGTTTTGTATGGATTGCTTCTACCAATGGTCTATGGAGATATGACGGGGGCAATTTTAAAAACTATATTAAAGATGAAAATGAAGAGACGAGCATTACCGACAACCACATTTCCTGTTTGTATGAAGATAAATCCGGGGAGTTATGGGTGGGTACTTACGGTGGCGGATTATTAAAATATGACCGGGAGTACGACCGATTTCAAAGATTTATTCATGATGATGGCGACCCGACTAGTTTGAGTTTTAATGAAGTCAGGGTTATTTTCGAAACGAGCAATAACAATTTTTACATTGGCACTGATGGGGGCGGGCTCAATAAGATGGATAGAAGTACCGGCATTTTTGAAACATTTGAGCATGTGGTGGCTGATCCACTTAGTATCAGTCATAATAATGTGCTTGCCATAGAAGAGGGTAAGGATGGTAAACTATTCGTAGGTACTTGGATCGGACTCAATATTTTTGATTCGAAGACCGGTAAATTCAAAAGACTTTCACAAGCGTCGACCGGTGCGGCACACTATTATCCCAATTTAGAGTACTATGATGATTTGCTCGTGTCCAACACAAAACTCTATTCCTTGGATGAGTCAAATCAGTTTCATGACATCAGGTTCGAATTTGAAAGGGCAAGCCACATAAAAACAGATTATGAGGGCAACTGCTGGCTCGTTGAAAAAGACCGGATCGCCATAATAAACTCAGATTTAAATATAGAACACCTGATTGCCTTAGGCCCAAAATTCAATGATGATGAATTTAATTTAAACCGCATCTTCCACAATAAAAAGACCAATGATTCTTGGGTTCTGGATCAGACAGGAAATTTTTTCCAAATAAAAGAGTCCCCCATCATTTTTAAACATTTTCTTGAACCAGAGCATGATTCGAAAATTTTTAAGACAGATTTGAACTATTGGGTTTTTGCCCAAGGCATTATAAAAATTTACAGCAAGACAGACAAAGAGTTGTTGGCCACACTCAGTGGTTTTGAGGGGCGTACCCATATGACCTCATACCATAGGCAATATGTTTGGGTAGTCGATGACAATCACATCTACCAATTTTCGGCATCGGGCAAACAATTACAAAAACTGGTTCGTAAAAACGGACAGACCTTCGATGTTTTGGAAACCTCTGATGGGCAGATCTGGACCGGGGAAGTATTGGGAGCCAGAATATATAATCCTGATACCAAAGAGACCACCTATTTTGATTGTGACCCCAATGCGCCCCGAGGTATAGGTTATTTTCATAGGGGGAATATAATTTTTGAGGATGTGAAAAAACAAATCTGGATCGGCACCGATGGTGATGGCCTAAAAAAATACCTGCCCGATACACAAGAATTTGTACACTATCGCCATGAAATCGGCAATACGGAAACGGTAAACAACAATTTTATAAATACAATTTTTGAAGATAGCGACCACACACTTTGGGTGGGTACTAATTCGGGCTTGTGCAGTTACAATGAAAAGACCAACACCTTTAAACAATATGGCCATAATGTTTTAAGGGATAAGATCATAAAAGCGATTCAACAAGATGACGATGGTAATTTATGGATAGGCACTTCCAACGGGCTGATTAAATTTGATCTATCAAATGAGGAGGTTAGAATCTTAAATGAACAAGATGGCCTGTTATCCCATAAAATTGGGCTTTCGAGTACGGTGTTGGATTATGGTCATTTGGTTTTTTCTACTACCAAAGGCTTAATGGCTTTTGACCCGCGAAGTGTAGAACCCAATATGAAAGCGCCGACTGTTTACATTTCCAAACTATGGGTCGATAATGAAATCGTGCAACCGAACAGCACTTACATTCAGCGGAGTATTGAGGTTGAAGATCAACTTAATTTAGAATATACCGATAGAAAAATTGAATTGGAATTTCAAGCCATTCAATATGTAAATACCCAGCGATGCCAGTATGCCTATAAATTAGAGGGTTTTGATACATCATGGGCCATTGCCAATGGTACCAAAGCTACTTATACCAACTTACCTTCGGGAGAGTATTCCTTTTTATTAAAGGCTAGCAATGAAGATGGTGTCTGGAACGAAGCGATTACTCGGTTGAAAGTAGTAGTGAGACCTCCTTTTTGGGAATTATTGTGGGTTCAATTGCTACTTGCGTGCATTTTAATAGTACTGTTGTGGGTTATTGTACGGGGCGTAATTAGGCGGGAGCGAATTAAAAGCAAGTTTGAATTGGAAAAACAACGGGTATACCAGTTTGAAGAATTGGCACAAATGAAATTACGTTTCTTTACCAACATCTCGCACGAACTGCGAACCCCTTTGACCTTGATTACATCTCCCCTCGATAAATTTTCCCGGCAGGGTGCCAGACCCGATGCGAAGGTTTTGCGAATGATGCACAGGAACAGCAATCGATTGTTAGAATTGGTGAATCAAATTTTAGACTTTAGAAAGCTCGAAAACAATCAAAAATTAAAGCTAAAACAGCAGAACGACTTATCCGTTTGTGCTAATATTCATGCCGCATATTCCTATTGGTCGAAAGAGAAGGGAATCAAATTTCGCTGTTCACTGCCTACTGTCGATTATGGGGGTTATTTTGATGCCGATATTCTTGAAAAAATAGTCGCAAATTTAATTTCCAATGCGTTTAAATTTACCCCTGCGAACGGTAGAATTGAATTAAAAGCAAGTTATTCGAATATTGTAATAGATGCACAAAATAAGATTTCAAGTGGTGCTTTAACGATTGAGGTTATTGATAATGGGACGGGTATTCCAAAAAAATATCAAGAAAAGGTCTTTGAAAGGTTCTATCAATTAGACGAAACCCCCAATAAGGGGTATAGCAGCGGTATCGGTTTATCGCTAATATCCGAATTGGTAAAGCTTCACCGAGGAAACATCAAATTAGAAAGCGAAGAAGAAAAAGGTTCGCATTTTACTATTAGCATGCCGATAGGATATGATGATTATGGGGCATCAGTGGCCCTTGTTCCAACGATACCCAATATTGAAAAAGGAAGCGCAGTGGTGCTTATTATTGAGGATAACGAGGATATTCGTTCATATTTGTGTTCAGAGTTGGAAGAAGATTACCACGTTTTACAAGCCGAAAATGGAAAGGAAGGTTTTAATATGGCACTTGAAAGTATTCCTGATATTGTTATCAGTGATATTATGATGCCGAAATCTGACGGTATACAGGTGGCCAATCAGCTAAAGACAAATGAACTGACAGCACATATTCCTTTAATCTTTCTCACGGCAAAAACAGGTCTGGAAAATAGGTTAAAAGGTTTGGAAACAGGTGCTGAAGATTATATCCAAAAACCTTTCAATAGTTCTGAAATAAAACTCAAGATCCAAAATCGATTGGAAAGTAGAAGACGTCTGGTCGAAAGGTCCCAAAAAGAAGTTTTGGTTTCAGAATCGACTACCCCAATGGATAAATACTTGGTTAAGGTCAATGGTGTAATAGATCAACAAATGAATAATGCCGATTTTTCAATTGACCTTTTATGTGAAGAATTAGCCATTGGGCGATCGCAACTTTATAGAAAAATTCAGGCGCTTACAGGTAAAACCATCATCGAATATATCAATACCCATAAATTAGCAATGGCGATGCGGTTATTGAAAGAAGGTGAATTAAGTATAAAGGAAATAGCTTTTGAAGTAGGATACAACGACAATCGTTATTTCAGTCGCATATTTAAAAAGGAATATGGGCACCCGCCTTCTTTTTATCAATCTAAAAGGCAAAAATAGGAGTCCTGCTACTTAAAAAATGCACCTTTTTGCACAATTTGTCTACATGGGCTAATGGGCAACAGGGTATATTTGGGCATCTTGTTTTTAGACTATTGAATTAATAAGTGCATCATCTGTATGAAAAAAAAAGTACTGCATCTCGTTCTGCTGTTCACTGTCTTGATCTCTTGTAAACAAAATGGTGAATACGCTTCGATTCCAGTGAAAAAAATTCCGGATGTGGTCGATTATAATTTTGATGTCCGCCCC
>TARA_R110002049_G_scaffold63757_1_pt1 | contig 20391 bp, 17 predicted proteins | sample TARA_R110002049 | Tara Oceans TARA_R110002049 (sample SAMEA4396941) | marine metagenome | biome: Polar Biome; feature: [SRF] surface water layer (ENVO:00010504); material: water (ENVO:00002006), including particulate matter (ENVO:01000060) such as... | depth 5 m | reverse complement strand
TACCGACAATCGTACGGAAGACGGTGTCAGCCGTCCGCCGCAAGTGGTGTGCAAGGACGATGAAGACCCCTATCTTGTGGTGGCTGCGGATAAGGGGACGGCATCGTTTTCGGATATTGCCAACGGTATCGCGGCTGAGTACAAATTCTGGCTGGGCGATGCGTTTGCCTCCGGTGGCAGTGCCGGGTACGACCACAAGAAAATGGGTATCACCGCGCGCGGTGCCTGGGTCTCGGTACAGCGTCACTTCAGTGAGATGGATATTGATATCCAGACAACTGATTTTACGGTGGTGGGCATCGGCGATATGGCGGGGGATGTGTTCGGCAATGGCATGCTGCTGTCAGAGCATATCTGTCTGGTCGCGGCTTTTAATCACCAGCACATTTTTCTGGACCCGAATCCCGATGCTGCGAGCAGTTTTGCGGAACGCTCCCGGCTGTTCGAGCTGCCGCGTTCCAGCTGGCTCGATTATCAGACCGACCTGATCTCTGCCGGTGGTGGGGTGTTTGAACGATCGGCCAAATCGATTCAGCTCTCCCCTGAAGTCCGGCAGCGTTTTGCTATCGAGCAGGCCCGGATCACACCCAATGAACTGATCTCCTGCCTGTTGCGCGCCCCTGTCGATCTGCTGTGGAACGGCGGTATCGGTACGTATGTCAAAGCCTCTGTCGAATCGCATACGGAAGTGGGCGATAAATCCAATGATACGCTGCGCGTCAACGGTGCCGATCTGCGCTGCCGCGTAGTCGGGGAGGGTGGCAATCTGGGGCTGACGCAGCTGGGGCGGGTCGAATACTGCCTCGCCGGTGGGCGCTGTAACACCGATTTTATCGACAACGCCGGCGGTGTCGACTGCTCCGATCACGAGGTCAACATCAAGATTTTACTGAACGCAGTAGTGGCGCGCGGCGAGTTGTCACCACAGGATCGCAATACGCTGCTGGTGGAAATGACCAACAGTGTTTCTGAACTGGTGCTGCAGAATAACTATCGTCAGGCACAGGCCATCAGCCTTGTTGAGTATCAGGCCGAATCACGAGCGGCAGAGTATCAGCGGTTTATTAAAGACTTTTCAGATGCCGGCCGCCTGGACAGGGCGTTGGAGTTTATTCCCGGCGATGAGGAATTGTTGGAGCGCCGGGCGCAGGGCAAGACACTGACGCGTCCGGAACTCTCCGTACTGGTGTCCTACAGCAAAGCGGCGCTGAAGGAACAGTTGATCGAGTCAGAGTTGCAGCACGACGCCTGTTTGACCGGCGCACTCCATCACGCGTTTCCACCACGGTTGGCCGAGTTATACCCGGATGATGTGCAGGAACACAGGCTGCGAAAGGAGATTATCGCGACGCAGATCGCCAATGATATGGTCAACCGGATGGGGCTGAACTTTGTACTGCGCCAGCAGAAGGCGACCGGGGTTTCGGTCGATGATGTGGCCTGTGCCTATGCTGCGGTTATGGAGATTTACCGTATACCCGAGTTGTGGGATCAGATCGAGGGCTTGGGCCACGCGGTCACAGCAGGTGCCCGGATGGACATGATGCTGGTGCTGGTCGGCCTGGTCAAACGCGCGACGCGCTGGCTGCTGCGCAATCGTCGCCGACAACTGTCACCGACGACATTAATCGCGCAGTTCCGAGAGGGTGTGGAGCAATTGTCAGAAGCGTTTCCAACACTGCTGCGCGGCAGCACCGCCGAGCACTATGAGAACCTGCGCGAACACTATGAAGAGCAGGGCGTCAATCCTGAGTTGGCTTGCACGGTTGTCGGCACGCACTACAGCTACAGGGCGCTGGGTATCGTCGAGGCGGCGCTGCAGGACGGCGCCCAGCTGATGGAGGTTGCCAGGGTGTATTTCGCGATAGGCGAAGAGCTGCAGCTGGACTGGTTTGCCGGACAGATTCTGTTTGCCAAGATCGATACCGAGTGGCAGGCGATGGCCCGCGACAGCTATCTGGAAGATCTGGAATGGCAGCAGCGCACGCTGGCGCTGGGTGCACTGCGCTATCTCGGGGAGGACGGCAACCTGCTGCACTGCCTGCAGCGCTGGGAGGAACAGGAAGAGCGACTGCTCAGCCGCTGGCACCAGATGCTCACCGAACTACAGGCGGCACCGGCACCGGATTTTGCAATGCTGGCTGTGGCAAACAGGGAACTGCTGGATCTTGCCCAGAGCACAGCGCGTGGCGTGGTGGCACCATAAGCGACCGCTCTCGATACATTGAGCCGGTGGCGAGAATCCTATTGCGTCGTGCGCAACGGCGATAGGCTCAGCGCCTGCCGTTCAATTGATCACGCCGGATAAATACGCTCAGTGAGAAGCGCTCTGGTGTCCCTGTTTTGCCGATTTCACGGCCATGGACATCAGGTAATCCGTCCAGGCGATGCCCAGCGCGGAGAGTATAAATACGATATGGATTATGGTTTGCCACATTACACCGGCCTCGGTGTACCCGGATCCCTCTTCGCCCAGCGTGCCTATCGCGATAAACGTTTTTAACAGGTGGATAGAGCTGATGCCGATAATGGCCATGGCCAGCTTCACCTTCAGTACCGTCGCATTAACGTGGTTTAACCACTCGGGCAGATCGGGGTGGTTCTGCAGCCTCAAGCGGGATACAAAAGTCTCGTAGCCACCGACTATCACCATCACCAGCAGGTTCGAGATCATCACGACATCGATCAGGCCCAGTACCGCCAGCATGATGAGCTGTTCGCTCAGGCTGGTGGCGCCGCCAATCAGGTGTATCAACTCCTTCAGGAACAGCACCACGTAGACGCCCTGAGCGACAATCAGGCCGAGGTACAGCGGCAGCTGCATCCAGCGCGAGCCAAAGATCAGCGCAGCGAGGGGGGTTAATTTTGGAGGTACTTCGTTGGCCATGGGTGTTTCCTGGGTAATCCGGTTGCTGTGGTTGCGGCGTGCGTGACAGGCGCAAACCCGGCGCGTGCTTGCTGTCGCGTATTGCGCCGACGTCCGCCCTGCGGAGCATGGCGCATAGTAATGGAGTCGATAATCCGGGTCAAAGCAGAAGTGTCCGCATAGCCACTGTTTTCGGTGGTACCGCCCGCGCGAGTACTTTTTGGTCGATCGCTAAGCTAAACGGTAACGTGCAGGTGACTATTCGCTCTGCCGTTATTTGGATATTAAAACGGATCGTCCGGCGGCAGTGTGCCACCGGTAATGCGTTTGTTTGATGGCCTGGAGCCTGGTGCTACCTGCTGGCTCCGGCGGTTCAGTGAGTCTTCAGAGTGCGCGCAGTTTGTGTACGCCGGATACGCCGGTGAGCCCATCCCATTGGTCGCTGCGCCCTTCGCGCCAGCCGGAGACCCAATGCTGTCGATGGGCCTCTTCTTCATGTGGGCAAAAATCGAGGCTGCGCCCTGCGATTCCAGCCTGATAACCCTTGTCAAATGCCCTGGTGTTCATATCGCGCTTCTGTCTTCTCATAGAGTATGCCTCCGTGGCAGACTATGCCCCCCGAGACCGCGCAGAACAGACGCCTGCGACCCCTGACGGCATGTTAATTAACGATGTGGTGTGCATGTATAAGCTTGTCACATGGCGAAGCAATACAGCGAAGGTGCCCTGAGGCACAACTACGATAGAACCAAAAGTCAGGCCATAAGTCGACTGTTTTTTTGATATGAAACGCGTAATTGATATAACTGCTGGGGAAGTGTGGGTTTCCGGCAGCACCGTGTCTCAGGGGCGGCCTGGTAACCCTATCCGGTTTACCCTGGCACGCCTGCTGCCGTATATAAATCCAGCAGCCGTATATTAAGTATAGCTGGCAGCTGATCCGACTTGGCCGATATGCCTCGTTCCGCCGATAGCTGGGTAAATTGCCCTGTAATCGCCTCCAGGCGTCTTAACTGGCAGCCTGCCTACGTTTTCGCGTTAGCAAATAGCGCACGAGTTCTCCACCGCGAAAAATAATTAAAGCAGTAAAGATTAGTACGCAGCCAAACCACTGCTGTAGCGACATCCGCTCGCTGAGTAGCACCGCGCCAAGGAGCGCAGTCCACACGGGCTCAGCCAGAAAGATCATACTGGCATGACTGGGCATCAGGGTTTGCAGAGCCCGCGTTTGTAGAGCAAAACGCAAACTGGTCGCCAATAGAGCACTGCATAGCAGCCAGCCCCAGGCAGTAGCGGATAGTTGCGCTACCCACCCCTCGGTTAAAAATGTCGCCACTGTGGCTATCAAGCCAGCCATGCCAAGTTGGATAGTTGCCAATGCCATGGGGGGAATGTTTTTCACAAAGTAACTGGAGAGATTCAAGTGCAGGGAAAAGCCCAGCGTTGCCGCAAGAAACAGGGATTGATAAGGGCTAAAACGAAAGCCCTGATTGAGGCTTAGGCAAGCCAGGCCTGCTACTGCAGGCACCAGGGCCACAAACAGTTTCAAGCTAAGTTTGCTACCAAAGAGTAGCCGTCCAATAATAGGCACGGTGACGACCGTCAGGCTTGATATAAATGCGCCCTCGCCAATAAAAGGCGTCTTCTGTAGTCCTGAGACCCACAGTAGCAACGTGAAGCCAAAGACAATGCCCGTGAGCACACTGCGCAGCAACTGATCCCGGTTCAACTGGTGAAATTGTGAATAGCAAAACAATAGCAGTACCAGCGAGGCCAGCAGGAAGCGCATGGCAATAAACTGGAAGGGAGAAATCTCAGCCAGTGCATTTTTAGAAAACACCCAGCCCATGGCCGCCAGAAGGGTCACCAGAAATAACAGTAATTCTGCACGACGGTTTGTCATAGGGGACAATACAACACAGAGATGTAGGCATGGGCTGGAGGGCCGGTAGCACCTGCTTCCGGAGTGGATTACCGCCTATCAGCGACGAAGAGACAATACAAAAATGGTAGCACGAGGGTATTGCCAAGTTAAGTCGTGGAAATTGGTAGTCTCAGGTAATGACTACATCCAAGCGACACCGATTCCCTCAATTGCTTGTGTAACCTGCATGGCTATCCCTTGGATAATACGTCATTGAAATCACTAGCCGTTTTGTGTGCTGCATGCAATTGAGCCGTCATATCGTAGGCGACAACTGCGCGGGGTATATTGCAGAGTTTCTTCACACCGGGTGAAGAGCTTGTAAAAGATCAGCCCTATTATCGCTAAGACAGAAAGTACTTCGCAGTTCATCAAAAAGACAACAACCTCGTCGTTCATGAAACGGAAGGAGGAAAATTCCTCTGGGGTTTAAGCGAAGAGATCGGTGGTAGTTACAGGTCTTTCGCACGGGTTTTGTTGGGCGCTGACGACGTGTTTTGTTGAACTGCACGTTCTATTGGCCCACTTTCGGCGATGGTTGCACTGAAAAATTGACCAAGACTTAAACGCATTTTTGATAAGTATTTCATGCAGACATCTCGTTCTGTATGGTTCAATTTTCAGTGCATTTGCTGGGTCAAGTTTAGATGCAATTCGACAGCAGGTCAGCATCATGCGCCGCTACCGCCAGCGAATGATCGCAATTCTCACGCTGTGATAGGTGGCGGCAGCATCCACTGAGCGCCTGACAATTCAGTAGCAATTTCAGCAGGGTCGAATTATCCTGCCTTGGTCGAATCTGCTTGAAAAATAGACATGTCTATCTACCCAGTATCGACTTCGGTAAAAAAGTACAGTTAAAGTAACCCGCGTTAGTGAAGGTGCCGTAAAGGCTGCATCAGGCAAGCGCTGTAAGTTTTGATGGAACAGAGAGGTGGCTAGGGCCAGCATACGAAAAGGCCCGAGATACAATGCAGAGCTCGGGCCGGATTCGGTATATTACCTTATTGTAGTAACGGCTCTCACCCCGGATAACCACAATAGTTTAGATACTAGACAATAATGACCAGGATGGCAATACATGGCAATTAACAAACATCCTTCAACCCCCTACACCCTTGGCCTGGATATAGGTATCGCCTCTGTGGGCGCAGGCTTACTGGCCGACAACCATATTCTGGCACTGTATGTTCGCACTTTCGACAAAGCTGAAACTGCCGAAAAAGGCGAATCGTTGAACAAGGTGCGCCGCGATGCCAGAGGGGTGCGCCGTCGCTTGCGCCGGCGCGCATATCGCCTGGGAAAATTACGTGAACTGTTCGTAAAGCAGGGGTTGATTCCCAGGCCGGAGGCTGAATTATTCCAGACAGGTATATCTCCTTGGGTGCTCCGCGCAGAAGGTTTGGATCGCCTACTGAAACCCGAGGAATTAGCAGCCGTCTGTTACCATCTTGTAAAACATAGAGGATTCCAGTCGAATCGGAAAAGCGAGGTGGGGGAAGATGAAAAAGCAGGAAAGATGCTGAGTGGCGTGGAGCGTAATCGTGAGCTTCTTGAGCAATCCGGTTTCCGCACGGTAGGTGAACTTAAAGCTTTGGCGCCAGAATTTCAGAAAGCGAAACGGAATAAATATGGAGACTATACCAATACCGTCTCCCGTTCGCAGATTGAAGACGAGCTAGCATCTATTTTCACAGCACAACGAGGCTTGGGTAGTTTGATTGCCAGCGACGATCTGGAAAGTGGTGTACACCGCTGGCTGATGGCGCGACGTCCTGTTCTTGCGGGCGACGATTTACTAAAAATGGTGGGCCAATGTACTTTTGAACCAGGCGAGTTTCGTGCTCCTCGTGCCAGCTATAGTTTTCAGCGGTTTGCTTGGCTGACAAAATTGAACAATCTGCGACTCGTGGACGAAGGCCACGAACGAAGCCTTAGCTCTGATGAACGTACGATACTACTGAATGAACCCTTCACTAAAGCGAAGCTGACATACGTGCAGGTACGTAAGCTCTTGGGGCTGCCGGAGTCGGCCAGTTTCAAAGGGCTTCGCTATACTAGCGGGGCGGAAGATGGGAAGGACCCCGAGAAAGCCTCTCTGTACGAGGCCAGAGACTACCACACACTTCGCAAACTGTATAACGAACCGGCCCTGAAGGGGTTATGGTTAGATCACAGCCGTAACGCTGAGCTGCTCGATAACCTGTCTTACATCATGACCGTTTACAAGGACGACAAAGCTGCTCGCGCCGGATTTTCTGAAATTGGTATTAGTGCAGCTCTTGCTGAAAAGTTGTTACTCAAGTCTTTTGATAAGTTCGGCCATCTTTCACTGGTAGCTCTACGCAAACTTATTCCTCACATGGAAGCGGGAGCGCGTTATGACGAAGCGGTACAGCTCGCGGGCTACGAACATCACAGTAAATTAGAAGCGGATGGGCTCAGGGGCTATCTACCCCGGTTGTCCCGAGATGCCATTGTTAATCCAGTGGTGGCACGGGCCCTGAACCAGGCTAGGAAGTTGGTCAACGCGATAGTAAAACGACACGGTGCTCCAAGGGGGGTGCATATTGAGCTGGCTCGGGATCTCAGTCGCAGTCTGGCTGAGCGAGGGGAAATCGAAAAAACACAGAAGCGCAACCGTGATGCAAGAGAGAACGATATTGTGGCTTTTGAGGCGGACTTTGGCTTCAGGCCCAAAGGCTTGCAGTTTCTGAAGTGGCGCCTGTACAGAGAGCAGGCAGGAAAATGTGCTTACAGCTTAGCGCCGCTGAAACTGGAACGGTTGTTCGAGGACGGCTATGTGGAAATCGACCATGCCCTGCCTTACTCCCGAAGCTTTGATGACTCACTCAACAACAAAGTATTGGTGCTTACCACCGAAAACCGCAACAAAGGTAATAAGACCCCTTACGAATATTTAGGTGGGGAGAAGGACACCTCCAAATGGCATGCATATGCTACTTGGGTGAGTAGTAATCAACGCTACCGACGCGCGAAAAAAGATAAACTCCTGCGGAAGAATTTTGGTCGGGAAGCCGCCGAAGAATTTCGCGACCGTCACCTTAACGATACCCGATACATTTGCAGAGCATTCAAAAATCAGATTGATCAGCATCTCTTGTTTGATAGCGATGATGGTAAGGGGCGCTGTGTATCTGTAAACGGGCAACTTACAAGTTACCTGCGGGTGCGTTGGGGGCTGCTCAAGTACAGAAAGCATGGTGATTTGCACCACGCACTGGATGCCGCAGTCGTGGCAGCTTGCAGCCGTTCTATCGTGAAGCGCCTGTCAGATTACTCGCGCCGAAACGAACTGGAGCTCGCCCATGGCGAATATATTGACGAGTCGACCGGTGAAATAGTAGATATTGAAACTCTCCGAAAGCTGGAGAGGGAGTTTCCGCAGCCCTGGCATCATTTCAGCCATGAGCTGATCGCCAGATTGGCCCCGGATGCTGCGTCACGCGTTAAAGGCCTGGATCATTACAGCGTGGAAATGTGCGAGAAGGTACAGCCTGTGCGCGTGTCGCGTGCGCTTAGGCGGCGAGGTTACGGTTCAGCCCATGCGGAGACCATCCGATCGGCTAAATATCTGGATCAACAAAAAAGCACGATTCGGAAAGACGTCAATAAGCTCAAGCTCAAGGACCTTGAGAATATTGTCGGTTACGAAGACCCGCGTAATACCGGGCTGATAGAAAGGCTACGACAGCGCTTGTTGGCTTACGATGACAACCCGGCTAAGGCTTTTGATGAACCTATTTTCAAGCCAACCCGCTCTGGAGATGATGGCCCAGAGATAAAGACGGTAAAGATATTCACCGTGCAAAAGAGCTACACCCGTGTGCGAGGCGGTGTGGCCGACAATGGGGATATGCTCCGTGTCGATGTATTTGAGAAAGATAGTAAGTACTTCTGCGTCCCGCTGTATGTGTCCGATGCGGTGAAACAGCTATTGCCTAACTGTGCAGTAGTGGCCAATAAACCTGAGGAACAGTGGCCCGAGATGACGTTGGGGTATACTTTCAAATTTTCTCTATGCAGTAACGACTGGGTACGTGTTCATACCAAGCTGGGAGTGGCGCCTATTGAGGGGTATTTTTCTGGCCTTGACCGTTCCACCGGAGCTATCAGTCTATGGGCTCACGACAGGGACCAGCGTGCCGGAAAAAATGGCCTGTATCGAAGTATTGGAGTCAGAACCGCCGTTTCCTTCAAGAAATTTCACGTGGACATACTGGGCGGACTGCACCGAGTACATCATGAGCGTCGCCAACCCTTGCGGCGCAAGGGATAGGCCACATGGCTTGGCGCTCCCTGACTTTGACTCAAGGTGCGAGGCTTTCATTACAGGCTGGTCAGGTGCGCATCCAGCGAGATGATGAAGACCTGAGAGTACCCGTTGAAGATTTGGCCTTGGTCTTGCTTGATAGCCCGGAGGTGTCAATCACCTCGGCGTTATTGTCAGAGATGGCCAATCGAGGCGTAGCACTGTTAAGTACAGGTGGCAACCATCACCCCAATGGTCTGTTTTTACCGTTGACTCCCCACAGCCGGCCATTGAAGGTATTAAACCGGCAATTAGCTTTAGGCCGCCCAAGGAAAAAAAGACTTTGGCAGCAAATTATCCAACGAAAACTCTCTAATCAGGCAGAGTGTCTCGTGCTTTCTGGCCAGGAACGGACTGCCGCAGTTGTGCGTAATCTCATCCCACGAGTTAGGTCGGGTGACCCTGCCAACATTGAGGCCCAGGGGAGCCGCCTGTATTTTCCCGCTCTTTTCGGCGGTGGTTTTACACGGGGTGCTGATACGCATATTAATAGCGCGCTGAACTACGGTTACACAGTAGTAAGAGCGGCTATAGCACGCTCACAGGTGCGCTATGGCTTGTTGACTCCGATTGGTTTGCACCACTGCAATGAACAAAATGCCTTCAACCTGACCGATGACCTGATAGAGCCCTTCCGGCCTGTAGTTGACCAGCATGTATTCCGGCATTTCGGCATGTATAACCCCTGCACGGCCGGCTTCGACCTGACTCGGGAAGATAAAGGTAGTTTGGTCAGTCTTCTGCATGAAGATATCGATGTGAGTACTCAAGATGACACGACCTGCAGATGCACAGTGTTAGCCGCGATTGATCGTTCAACGGAAAGTCTCTGCAGGACACTTTTTATGGAACGTGAGGCGGTGCCGCTGGAGTTGCCACTGATAGTTCGTTCATGAGTAAAGAAACGCGATTATTTATGCGGCTACTGGTGTTCTTTGATCTTCCCACTACTTCTCGCAAGGACCGACGAGCCTATACATTGTTTCATCGCTACCTCGTTAAGCAGGGCTACGATATGATTCAGTATTCTGTCTATGGCAGGGTTGTTAATGGACTGGATAACCTCGAAACACATATGAATCGGCTACGAGCCAACCTCCCGCCCAATGGCTTAGTGCAATGCATGCGCGTGACGGAAAAGCAATTTGCAGGGATGCACTTACTTGTAGGCGACCAGTCTCCTCAGGAAAAACGGGTGGGTGGCAAGCAAATGATACTGCTATGAGCACATTTTTTTCAGGCAAGAAACCGCTGCAGGCTAGGCCTACAGCGGGTTTCCAGCAGTTCGATTGTAGTCATCCGGGGTGAGAGAGGGAACTACAACCCGCCAGATTGGGGCTGCGTGGACGGACCCATTGTAGTCATCCGGGGTGAGAGAGGGAACTACAACACAAACGCCATGGTTATCGCCATGCAGTGTATTGTAGTCATCCGGGGTGAGAGAGGGAACTACAACCTCCTCGTGCCTGCCCTTCGCACCCGTTTCATTGTAGTCATCCGGGGTGAGAGAGGGAACTACAACCGGGATGCTGCGCAGGCGCTGCGGGGCGCTATTGTAGTCATCCGGGGTGAGAGAGGGAACTACAACCTTGCGCGCTACAGCAAACAGTGCGGACGTATTGTAGTCATCCGGGGTGAGAGAGGGAACTACAACCCTAATCGGTGTGTGGGCGGAGCTCGATCAATTGTAGTCATCCGGGGTGAGAGAGGGAACTACAACCAAACTGGACAGCAATGCCCTCTGAGCTGAATTGTAGTCATCCGGGGTGAGAGAGGGAACTACAACATCGAACCGTTTACACAGGTCTGTGGCTAAATTGTAGTCATCCGGGGTGAGAGAGGGAACTACAACGATGCGCTCTGCCAGCGCATTGACCTTGTCATTGTAGTCATCCGGGGTGAGAGAGGGAACTACAACTACATGGGTGAATGTGTCGTAATCGCCCAGATTGTAGTCATCCGGGGTGAGAGAGGGAACTACAACCAGCATTGCCGGGTTGCCGCATGAGCAGTTATTGTAGTCATCCGGGGTGAGAGAGGGAACTACAACCACAATGGGTGGTAGGGCTCAAGAACGATTATTGTAGTCATCCGGGGTGAGAGAGGGAACTACAACGTACTCAGCCAGGTCGTGCTCAAACTGGCTATTGTAGTCATCCGGGGTGAGAGAGGGAACTACAACTGTGCCGGACGTCAGCCCGCTGGGCAGCTCATTGTAGTCATCCGGGGTGAGAGAGGGAACTACAACCACGTTGGAGACATACTCGTTGAACTGGGAATTGTAGTCATCCGGGGTGAGAGAGGGAACTACAACCGGTGCTGGCGTGACAGCGGTGCCCGTGGCAATTGTAGTCATCCGGGGTGAGAGAGGGAACTACAACAAGAAGAGCTACAGCCATCGCAACAGTGGGATTGTAGTCATCCGGGGTGAGAGAGGGAACTACAACAAGCTAACCGGGCATATCACATGGTCATGGATTGTAGTCATCCGGGGTGAGAGAGGGAACTACAACTCGGGCAGAGCGATGGTGTCGGCTTCGACGATTGTAGTCATCCGGGGTGAGAGAGGGAACTACAACGGGGGCTGGATGCGCTTCGATAGCGTGAAAATTGTAGTCATCCGGGGTGAGAGAGGGAACTACAACTTCTACAGCGGCCTGATGCTCAGAAGTGCTATTGTAGTCATCCGGGGTGAGAGAGGGAACTACAACAAAACACGCAGTCTTGTTATCTCCCGGACTATTGTAGTCATCCGGGGTGAGAGAGGGAACTACAACATGTGCCTCAAGACACGCATGGTGCTCTGTATTGTAGTCATCCGGGGTGAGAGAGGGAACTACAACACACTCGATTACTCTCATGCCTTCAATGTCATTGTAGTCATCCGGGGTGAGAGAGGGAACTACAACGCCTGCTGGCATGGAGGTAGCGCCTGTTACATTGTAGTCATCCGGGGTGAGAGAGGGAACTACAACCAACTTCTGCATCACCTTGCCCGCAGGCATATTGTAGTCATCCGGGGTGAGAGAGGGAACTACAACAGGTATTCCGACCGTTGTCGCCGATGAGGGATTGTAGTCATCCGGGGTGAGAGAGGGAACTACAACCGCTGCAATGTACCAGACCTATGCCGGTGTATTGTAGTCATCCGGGGTGAGAGAGGGAACTACAACTCCCCGAGGAAGTGGCGGCCATTCACGGCAATTGTAGTCATCCGGGGTGAGAGAGGGAACTACAACTGCCATGCTGGCGATTTCCTCAAACTCTGCATTGTAGTCATCCGGGGTGAGAGAGGGAACTACAACCCTCGATGAGCGGGCTATTACTCAGGGTATATTGTAGTCATCCGGGGTGAGAGAGGGAACTACAACCATCTGCAAGTGAATTTGTCGATGCAAACAATTGTAGTCATCCGGGGTGAGAGAGGGAACTACAACAGTCGCCCCAGGTGGCACACGAAAGGCACCATTGTAGTCATCCGGGGTGAGAGAGGGAACTACAACCGCCGCTGCGGTACGCAAATCCTCAACAGATTGTAGTCATCCGGGGTGAGAGAGGGAACTACAACTCTTTTGTTGGTACGTTGTCGTTTCATGTCATTGTAGTCATCCGGGGTGAGAGAGGGAACTACAACCCAGCGTGGGATGTGTAAGTTCAAATCGACATAGCAGGTGCAGAGATTAGTGTCTGCTTGTGCCACTGTTCAGAATCTATTCAACTTGAGCGGGCATGCGTGTAAATTTCGATTTCACTGCAGAAAAGTGAACCAGGAGTTGTCGCGATAACGGGCACAAATGCTGATAGCAAATGCAGATTGGAGTTGCTGTGAATAGGAGTTGAGATGAGGTTGCTTTGAGATAGCTCTGCTATTTGGAGGCGTAGGTCACGGGCCCACGCTCTACCGGGGGGAGCTTAGCCGAATCCGGCCGTTTCCTGGCGCGTATTGATTGGGCGTCGACTTCTTCGTGGCACTCCGGACAAGACAGCACAGGCTCAATATCATGGCCGCAAGGAATGTGTCGCCTCAGGATTGGCGGTTTGCTGTCGTTGAAGTAGTACTTGTTCCCCCAATTCGCCAGCATTGAGATCACCGGGAACAAATCGAGACCCTTGGGCGTCAGTCGATACTCATGGCGTGTGGGCTGTTGCTGGTATTCATAGCGCTGCACGACCTCGTGATCCGCCAGCAACTTGAGTCGATTCGTCAGCGTGGTCCGCGATAAACCGAGGCGCTGATGAAAATCATCAAAGCGGCGAACGCCAAGGAACAGGTCCGACAATATCAGGAGCGACCAGCGATCCCCGAGAACCGCGCTCGAGCGGGCGATAGGGCACTGCTGTTGACTAATCTCATCCCACTTCATGGTATTCCACTTTCTATTCACCGTTGATTCCAGCGAATTCTAGCAAAATCTATAGACCGAGTACATTTTATGAACTAACATAGTCCATTATATGAACTGACTAATAAAGATTCTCGCGAGGACGATATGCCAGCCGCCAACCCGTTTGACCCGCAAGCCGCCGTAGACGCGAAGTATGAGCCCCGCGACACCAGGCCCGGCGTCACAACGAAACGTACGATCTGCGCGAGCTGTGATATTGCCTGTTCCGTCGTCACCGAGGTGAAGAAAGGCCGTGCGGTGCGGGTGCGCTCATCAGATAACCCTATCTTCCGAGACAACATTTGCATGAAGGGCATTATTGCCCCGAAAGGTTTCGCTAATCCCAATCGCATCCTGTATCCCATGAAGCGGGTTGGCGCACGCGGATCGGGTGAATGGGAACAAGTGAGTTGGGAAGAGGCGTTCGCTGATATCGGCGCGCGTCTAAAGTTGATTATCGCAGAGCATGGCCCTGAAGCCTGGGCCGTGTCGACCAGCCAGTGGAACACAGCAACCGATCATGGCCTGGGCCGCAGGATCATGAACCATGTCGGCTCACCGAACTGGACCAGCGGTGTCGCTCTGTGTGCTGGCAACACGGCGGCAATCAATCGCTTCACTTATGGCTGGTTCCCAATTGGCGATTTTCAGAACACCCAGTGTATTGTTTTGATGGGCCATAACCCGCGCCGGCACAGTTGGACGCCGATGTATAACTGGATCAAGCAAGCGCAGGCGCGCGGTGCAAAGTTGATTGTGACGGATCCTCGGCGCAGTTCCAGTGCCGAGCGCGCCGATATATGGCTGCCGCTAAAAGTCGGCAGCGATGCAGCGATGATGTTCGGATGGCTGAAAGTCATTATCGACGAAGCGCTTTACGATAAGGACTTCGTTGCCAACTGGACGCTTGGCTTTGAGGAACTGAAAAAGCGGGTGGATGAGTATCCGCTGGAGCGCGTAGCGAAGCTGACCGGCTGCGATCCTGAAATGATCGCCAAGGCCGCGCGGATGTATGCGACTGAAGGACCTTCCATCATTCCCTGGACGCCTATCACGGATATGCAGCGCAACTCGACGTCTGCGATCCGCTTACAGAGCATTCTGCGTTCGATCTGTGGCTATGTGGATGTTCCGGGCGGCGAGCTCTTGCAGGGCTTCAATCCGGACGTGATCAACGAGTCCGCCATCGAAATGCACGAAGTCCTGTCAGACGAGCAGAAAGCCAAACAACTTGGCTCCGACAAACATCCGGCATTCACCTATCGCGGTCAGGAACGATTTCGCGGCCCGACCAAAAAGGTCTGGGGTCAGGAGTACGCTAACCTCGTCATGGGCTGCCATATGACGCCGCCATCTTCGCTTTTCAGGGCGATGGCAGGTGAGGGTCCTTACCCGGTAAAGGCGTTCTTCTTCCTGGGCAACAACCCGATGATGAGCTATGCAAATATGAAGCTGATCATCAAGGCGATGATGAACCAGGACCTGATCGTCGCCCATGAGCAGTTCATGACCCCGTCGGCACAACTCGCAGACTACGTGCTGCCGGCCGATAGCTGGTTGGAGCGACCCTGGCTGATGGATTCGTTTGGCTGGATGTCGACCGTGCGGACGTCGGAGAAGTCGATGGAGCCACCCGGTGAGTGCCGCTCAACGTTTGACTTCTGGAAATCGGTTGCGGGTGCACTCGATCGGCCTGAGATCGTACCGTGGGACAAACTGGAGGACTTCTATGATTATCGTCTGCAAAAGCTCGGCATGGGTTGGGAGGAGTTTGTCGCTACTACCGATGTGCACTTCGGACCGCCGGAATTTCGCAAGTACCTTAAAAGTGGGTTTGCGACACCCAGCGGTAAAGTAGAGCTGTGGTCCTCGGCGCTCAAAGAGCTGGGATTTGATCCGCTGCCTTACTTCCGCGAAGATCCCGCTGTTGATCCAGGCTATCCGTTGAAGCTGTTTACTGGCGTGCGCGAAGATGGGTTCTTCCAGACAGGGCATCGGCACATTGAGGAGATGCGCGAGCGCCACCCGGAACCGCTGATGTTCGTAAGCCCGGGTACAGCCAAAAAATACCAGCTCGAAGAGGATGAATGGGTTGAGGTTGAGAATGAACTCGCCAAGATATCAATCAAGGTCGCCATCAAAGATGCAATGCCCGATGACTTGATTCGAATTCCCCATGGCTGGTGGAAACCGGAGATGAAACAGGGAGCCGGGCATTTGTCCGGAGCGCTGAAATACGCTGATGCTCAACTCTGTCGAGACGATGAAGACTATCTCGATCAGGAGCAGGGCATACCGCATCTCAAAGGTGTGCCGTGCCGTATCAATAAGATCGCTCCCGCTGGCGCCAGAACGAAGTCCTCAGTAGAAGAAGCGCTTATCTAATGGCCGCGCGCGAACGTCACATTAAAAGACTGGAGCGCTCCGCCAGGCTGACGACCTTGCTGGCAGGAAAGTCTTCCCGGAATAAGACCCTGTCTGACAAGATTTGCCGCTTCCTGGTGAAGCGAGCGACCGCCGTAAAGCCGGAAGATGACTTTCTTCGTGATCCGTTGATAGATAACGATCAGGGTTTTGATCCCGGTGAGTTGGATCGATTTCAGCGGGGGGAGGATGGCTGAGCAAGCGAGCCGAAGTGCACGAGACACATAAAGATCAGGACCCCAAAGTCAGAAACTTTCCAATACCGACTATTTCCTCCATACTCTCGTCTATAAAAAGTCAACCATTAGCTTTTGAGATCCCCCATGCCCCCAAATAGGAAACCCTTCAGGAAACGGTGTTTGAACGCTGTTCGACTCACTTACAATTTCTTGTCGACACCATTGGCGATAATTTTTCTGACGTATTCACCAAAGGTACACAGCGAGTACGGAATGCCCTGGTATAAGCGCATCGGGCTCGGCTTTCGATTTTGCTACAATTTTTACCGTCTTACATCGGGCACAAACTGGCGGGCCCATCTGGTCATGGCCATGAAACTCCTTGAGGTACCGCCGCATGTCAAAGGCGCTGTGGTTGAATGCGGCTGCTGGAAGGGTGGTGCCACAGTCAACCTGTCCCTGATTGCCAGGATTACAGGGCGTGAACTGATAGTGTACGATTCTTTTGAAGGTCTGCCCCCGCCCACCGCGGGCGACCCGATTGCAGAGCGCTCGTTTAGAAACGGCTTTGTTCCCGGGATCTACGGCGGCGCTTTAGAAGAAGTGACAGAAAATGTTCGTCGTTATGGTGCGGTAGAGGTAACCCGTTTTGAAAAAGGCTGGTTCAAGGATACGTTACAGCACCATAAAGGTCCCATCGCGCTGTTATTTATGGATGTGGACTACTATGCAAGCCTCCATGATTGCCTGCTCAATCTCTGGCCATCAATCGTCAACCGAGGGTTCGTTTTTCTCGACGAGTATCGCAACATGGCCTATTGCTCGGTTTTTTTCTCCGAGAAATATTGGAGCAAATACTTTTCCACCCCTCCCCCCGGCCTGGTTGGTATAGGCACCGGTGTGCAAGTGGGTATGTTCTACACTGATCTGTCCTTTGGGATGGGCAGGCCAGGCATACAGGGGGCGGAGAGCACGGCTTATTGCCAAAAAGGCGATCGTTCGATCTGGGAGTATTACCCTGACGAATTCGACCACACCGACTCCGGCGAGCCGGAACTCCAACCTCATGCAGATATTTGAACTACGCCACGCTTACCGACGGTACTGGCAAGTTAACCGCCCGAAATTGGTAGAATCGGCGGATGAAAACGTACCAACGGCACCGGTTCCCACCAGATATCATCAGTTACGCCGTCTGGCTGAGCCGGAGTAGCGCCATTCCTGCTGGATTGGCAACGGCTCTCGTTGTAGTACGCCTGAGAATTCCTGAGTTTGTTTTCCAAGTCAGTCGCAGTCCAGAAGAAGGTCTGTTCCAATAGCTCCCGTCGGACACTTCCGATGAATCGCTCAACGAAGGGATGCGACATCAGTACATGTGGGAGTGACTTGATCTCCTCGATTTCCAGCACTCGCAGATTGGCTTTCCATTGGTGATATTGGAATAGCGGATCGTTATCGGAGCTGAGTCTCTCTGGCCAACCTTGACCGGAGTCAGCCGCGTTGAACATGCGGCAGACAGCTGGGCCATCCACATTCCCGGCATGCACAGGTCCTCAATTAAAAAAAAGGTCGTTAATTCTAAACAGGAAAAACATGTCAGGCGCAATCCAGCAGTTCTATCCAGTGCACCACAGGCACTCCCGCGGCCGCCTGCAAATGCAATTGGCAACCGATATTCGCAGTGGCGATAAGCGCAGGTTCATCGCCGGTCAGCGATCTCAACATTCTCTCCCTCACCCGCTCGCTAGTCGCCGGTTGGAGGATTGAATAGGTGCCGGCCGAGCCGCAGCACAGCAGTTTGTCGGTGACGGTGGCGATGTCAAAGCCCGCGCGTCGCAACAGCGTGTCCAGCAGCAGTGGTTGCTGCAGGGCGTGTTGCATGGTGCAGGGTGGGTGGACGGCCACCTTGCCGATCTGGGTGTTTATCGGCAGTTTCTGTAGCTCTTCATTGACCAGTATCTCGGCTAAGTCTCGCGTCAGTTCAGTGACTCGTCGGGCTTTTTCGGCGTAGGCCGGGTCGTCGGCCAGCAAGCGGCCGTAATCCACCAGCATCGCACCGCAGCCGGTGGCGCTGCTGACGATCGCTTCGGCGCCGCTTTCTATATGCGGCCACCAGGCATCGATATTGCGGCGCATATCGTTGAGGCCGTCGTCGTGGGCCGCGAGGTGGTAGTTCACCGCGCCGCAGCAGCCGGCGCGGGGGGCGCTGATCAGTGAGATACCCAGTTGGTCCAGCACGCGCCGTGCGGCGGCATTGGTATTGGGGGTTGCGGCCTGCTGCACACAGCCCTCCAGTACCAGCATTCTGCGGGGATGATCCTGTCGCGGCTGCGGTGTGGCCGCCTGCATTGATGAGCGGTCGGGGGGCTGGCGCGGCGGTATTTTCTGGCGTAACACGTTAGGCAGGGCAGGGCGGAGGGCCTGGCCGAGTCGCAGCGCTGGGGTGAGTAGCTTGGGGCGGGTGAGCACATTGCGCAACAGCCAGCGAAATGCCCTGGAGTGGACTGGTCGGGGCGCTTCCTGTTCCATCAGCCCGCGGCCGATGTCGAGCAACTCGCCGTACTGCATACCCGAGGGGCAACTGGTTTCGCAATTGCGACAGGTGAGACAGCGATCGAGATGTAACTGCGTCTGTTCAGTGGCCTCGCCAGTTTCCAGTAGTTGCTTGATCAGGTAGATTCGACCGCGCGGGCTGTCCCGCTCGTCGCGTTTGTCGAGGTAAGTGGGGCAGGTGGTGAGGCAGAAGCCACAGTGCACGCACGCCGCGGTGAGCGCTTTGGCAGACTGGCCCTCTGGGGTGTCGGAAAAACGCGGATGGAGTTCTACATGCATGCCGGAGTTGCTCCTACAGCCAACTGTACAGGCGGCCGGGATTGAGAATACCGTCCGGGTCGAAGGAGGCTTTCAGTTCACGCTGTAAGCGCTGTGCCACGGCATTCAGTGGCGCTTGCAGTTCACTCTCGCGGTCACCGCCGCGAAACAGCGAGACATGGCCTCCCGCATCCATGGCCGCACGGTTGAGCTGATCACGGTCGTGTTCTCCCCGCACCCAGCGCTGCGCGCCGCCCCAGTCAATCAACATCGGCCCGAAGTCGGCGACCACGCGCGCTGAGGATTGTACTGACAAGCGCCACAGCGGTGCGTCGCCGGCAAAGAATGGGAGGGTCATCTCGCGCAGTGCGCGCCACAACGCCTCGTCATCCTCAACGACTTCACCGCCCCATTGACGCGCGGTACTGTCCACCGCGCTGGCGGCGCCCGACAGTCTCAAATACAGCGTTTCATCCATCCAGAACGCGCCCGAAAGCGGCTTCGGTTTGCCGGCGCAGCGATTCATCGTCTCGACAGCTTCGTCAGCTGGCATCGCGTATTGCAGAGTGAGTGTTTTCTGCGGCAGTGGCAGCACTTTCAGGCTGATCTGGGTCAATACGCCCAGTGTGCCCAGCGCACCGGCCTGCAGCCGCGAGACGTCATAGCCGGCGACATTTTTCATGACTTTGCCGCCGAAGTTCAGCACCTCGCACTTGCCGTTGATCAACTGCACGCCCAGTACCATATCGCGTATCGAGCCGCGCCAGGGCCGCGCCGGCCCGGACAGGTTGCAGGCAAGTGTGCCGCCCAGCGTGGCTTTGCCCCCGAGCAGTGGCGGTTCAAACGGCAGGCACTGGTTCTGCGCGGCGAGCGTGCTGACGATCTCGCGCAGCGGCGTGCCGGCGCGCGCCGTCATCACCAGTTCCTGCGGCTGGTAGTCGACAATACCGCGGTGGCTTGATACATCCAGCGCGGCAGCGGTGCAATGCCTGCCCACCATGTGCTGTTTGCTGCCACCGGCGCGGATATACACCGGGGACTTTTGTTCGCGCGCACGCTGCAACGCGGCGACGATGTCCGCGCTGCGATCGCCGTCGAGCAGGGCGTTTTGTTCAGTCATGGTGATGCCGCTCGGGCAGGGCGCGGTATTCCTGGCAGCGCTTCAGAATGGGGATGCCTTTGCCGGGGTTGAGCGTGAGCGCCGGATCGAAGGCGTACTTGATGTCCTCAAACTGCGCCAGTTCCAGTGCGCTGAATTGGCTGGGCATTTTGCGCAACTTCTCCACGCCCACACCGTGTTCGCCGGTGAGGCAGCCGCCCACGCGCACCGACAACTCCAGTATATCGCCGCCGAAGGATTCCACCCGGCGCACTTGCTGTGGGTCACTGGCATCGTACAGGATCAATGGGTGGAGATTGCCGTCCCCGGCGTGAAATACATTGGCCACCGGTAAGCCGTAGTGCTCGGA